>JACCDH010802707.1_pt1 | contig 12766 bp, 12 predicted proteins | sample 7442481 | NCBI WGS metagenome assembly JACCDH01 (sample SAMN15323433, study PRJNA562643) | freshwater metagenome | isolation source: river surface water | place: USA:Blue River Watershed | collected 2017-08-15
GGCCCAGCCGCTGGTACAGCAGCGTGGTGAGGGTGGTCCATTCCGGACGGGACAGGAACAGGCTGACGGCAAACTCCCCCAGGGCGGTGGCCGCCGCCAAGGCCATGCCCCGGCGCAACGCGGGCGCCAGCAGCGGCAGGGTGACCCGCCACCACACGCGCCACGGCGACGCGCCCAGGGTGCGGGCCGCCACCGCCCACTGGGGCGGCAGTGCCGCCAGCGCCTGTCCCACCGTGCCCGCCACCAAGGGGTAGGCAAGCAGGGTGTACGCCGCCAGCAGCAGCGGCAGGCTGGCCGACCAGTCGGTGTGGTGCAGCAGCAGACCGAATGCCACCGTCACGGGGGACACCAGCAGTGGCAACCACAAGCTGCCCGTGGCCAGGCTGCGCAACCCGCGCTGGGGCCAAGATGCCCTCACCCCCAGCGGCTGCACCGGTGCTGCGCAGGCCCATGCATGGCACAGGCCCAATGCGGTGGCCGCCAGAACGGTCCAGCCCGAAAACTGCAGGGTGTTGAGCAGCGCAGCACGCACCTCGGCCTCCAGCAGCAGCCGCGTCCAGACCGAGGCATCGGCCAGCGCACGGGCCGCCACGGCCACCAGGGGCGCCAGACCGACCAGCCCCAGCAACAGCAACACCGCGCCCACCGCCAGTGCGGCGGCTGGGCGGTCCACCGGCCGCAATTGGGCGGTGTCCTGGCGTCGCGGCTGGCTCAGGCGCTGCTGGCAGGCCACCACCACGGCGGCCACGGCGGCGTTGATCGCCAGCATCCACACCGCCAGCTGGCTGGCTTGGCCCAGTTGCAGTTCATGGGCCACCAGGGTGTAGACCTCGACTTCGGCGGTGGCCCAGCGCTGTCCGCCCAACACCAGCGCCAGCCCCATGCCCGAGACGCTGTACAAAAACACCAGCGCCGCCGCCCCGGCCACCGGCACCCGGATGGCGGGCCATTGCACCCGCCAGAACGCCCGCCAGGGGGTGGCCCCCAGGGTGCGCGCCGCAGCCACGCGGCTGGGGCTGACCTGGGTGAGGGCATCGGTGGTGGCGCGGACCGCGAGTCCCAGGTTGAAGAACACGTTGCCGTAAATGAGCAGCCAGGGCGTGTCGGTGCCGTCCAGGCCCAGGGGGGCGCTCCAGTGGCCGTTGGGGCCCAGCAGGGCCAGCACCCCCAGCGCCGCCACCAGTGTGGGCACCACAAAAGGCAGCATCAGCAGCCGCAGCACCGCCTCGCGGCCCACAAACCGGTAACGGGCCAACACCACCGCCATGGGCAACGCGAGCCCCACGGCCACAGCCGTGGACGCGGCGGCCTGCACCACCGACCAGATCAGGCGCCCACGCAAATGGTCGTCGGCCCAAACGGCCCAGACACCGCCAGCGGATTCGGCAGACAGGGCGCCCACCAGCGGGTCGTTGCCCCACAGGCCCAACGCCCAAAGGTGCCCCACCGGGGCCACCACCATCGTCCACAGAAACAACAGGGGAGGCAACAGCGCCAACCCACGCCAGCCCCAAACGGACCCGACCGGACGGTGTGCGGTGGCGGCCGGAGGTGCCATGGTGCTCAGCGCAGCACCACGCGGGTCCAGCGGGCCACCCATGCGGGGGCACGGGCCGCCAGGGTTTCGGGGGTGGGTTGTGGCCCCATGGCGGGCTCCTGCGCATGGCGCATCACCTCGGGCAGGGGGGTGCCGGGCGTGGCCGGCAACATCCACATGGCGGTGGGAATGGCCTGCTGGACCTCGCGGCTGCGCAGGAATTCGATGAACCGCCCCGCCGCCTCACGGACGGCAGGCGTGGCGCTGCCCCCGCGCACCAGGGCCACGCCCTCCACCTGCTGGAACACGCCACCGGGCAGGGCCAGGCTGGCGGTGGGCGGTTCGCTCAGCGGGGTTTTGCTGTAGAACACCTCGGCCGCAGGGCTGGTGGCGTAGCTGACCACGATGGGGCGCGCGCCCCCGTTGCGGCTGAAGTCGGTGTAGTAGGCCTCGCTCCAGCCCTTGGCCACTTTCAAGCCATTGGTGCGCAGCCGGGCCCACCAGGCAAACGCGGCCTCCTCGCCCATGGCGGCCACGGTGGCGGCCAAAAACGCCAGCCCCGGGCTGGACGTGGCCGGATGCGGCACCACCAGCAGGTTGCGGTAAGCCGGTTGTGCCAGATCGTCCAGCGCGGTGGGGGCCGCCAGCCCGCGGGCCTTGAACCAGGCCCGGTCGATGTTGAGCGTGACGTGCCCGTGGTTCACCGGCACCAGCGGCGCGGGCAGGCGCGCCAGCGCATCGGCCGTGGCAGCGGGCCCTTCGTACGCCTGCAGCACCCCGGCGGCCGTGGCCTTGGCGGCCAGCGCGTTGTCGATGCCGTACACCACGTCGGCCACGGGCTTGGCCCGGGTGAGGATGAGTTTGTTGACCACCTCGCCCGCATCGCCGCCCTTGATGAGCACCAGCTGGACGCGCGCGGCATCCTCAAAACCCGACAGCAGCGGCTTGGGCAGATCGAACGACGAATGCGTGAGCACGCGCAGCGGCACGCGCGCAGGCTCGGCACGCCCGCCCAAGGGCAACAGGCCCAGCGCGCCAGCGGTGAACAGCAGGTGGCGGCGCGAGACTGCGGCGGGGGCAAGCGTGTGGGGGGCGCCTGCGCGGCATGGCGCGGGGGCGGCAGCAGACGGGGTGAACGGCTTGGACATGGCGGGCTTTCGTCAAAAGATCGACCCCAGGCCCCACGGCGGCAGGCGCAAAGGGCCGAACGCACCCGGTCGTCGGCCATCACGCTCCCTCCGCTGGTGTGACCCAGATCAGGTTCATGGGGACTGTCTCAGCCCGGCCGCACCTTGCAGCCGGACACCCCCGGTGAGGGCCCGGATTTTAGGCGCGCGCCCGGCCGGGTGGGGGACAGCGGCCTCAATCGGTGCGGTAAGTTTCCAGATGGATGCTGGTTTCGGTGCTGCTGATGCCCTTGACCAGCCGGATGCGCTCCAGCACTTTGGACAACTCCGCCAAGTTGGCGGCCCGCAGCTCCGCCAGCAGGTCCCAGCGGCCGTTGGTGTCGTGCAAGGTGGCCACGCCCGGCTCTCCCAGCAGGCTGGCAATGACGGCGCGGGTGGTGTTGCCTTCCACGGCAATGCTCATCCAGGCGCGGATGTCATTGGTTTGAACCTGGGGTTTCAGGCGAACGGTGTAGCCCACGATCACGCCCTGATCTTCCAGCTTGGCAATGCGGTTGGTGACCGTGCCCCGCGACACCTTGAGCCGGGCGGCCAGTGTGGCCACCGTTTCGCGGGCGTTTTGGCGGAGCTGGGCAATCAGGCGGTGGTCGGTGTCGTCCATGGCGGGGCTTTCGCTGGCTTTGATTGGTAAAAAGTCATTTATATCTGTGTTTTTGCTATTTTTTAATCATTTGGCTGATTGTTTTGTGCATTTGATTTGTTTCAGAGGCATGAAACACTGGTGACCTGGACCGATCAACAGCGCGTGAGCGCCACAGGAGAGCCCCATGACCACCACCTTTCATTCCCGCCTTGCCCAAAGCCCGGTGAGCAGCACGTTCCCCGCTGCCGCGGCCTGCCTGCCCACCATCTTCTTGAGCCCCGCCGACGTGGCCTCGCTGGTGCGTCAGCTGGGCTTGGCCCGGTGCCTGCGCGACCTGGCCGACGCCATCGCCAGCGACTTCCGCCGCTGGCCCGAGTTCGACAAAACCGCCCGCGTGGCCGCCCATTCGCCAGTGGGGGTCATCGAGTTGATGCCCATTGCCGATGCCACGCACCACAGCTTCAAGTACGTGAACGGACACCCGGGCAACGGACGGCACGGCCTGCCCACGGTCATGGCCTACGGCGGCCTGGCGGACGTGGCCACTGGCACCCCGCTGCTGCTGACCGAACTCACGCTGACCACCGCGCTGCGCACGGCCGCCATGTCGGCCCTGGCCGCGCGCACGCTGGCGCGGCCGGACAGCCGTTGCATGGCGCTGATCGGCAACGGCGCGCAAAGCGAGTTTCAGGCGCTGGCGTTTCACCATTTGCTGGGCATTGAGACCCTGCGGGTGTACGACATCGATCCCGCCGCCACCGAGAAACTGATGGCCAACCTGCGCAACAGCGGGCTCTCGGTGGTGCGCTGCACCAGCGTGGCCGACGCGGTGGCCGGCAGCGACATCGTCACCACCGTGACGGCCGACAAAACCAACGCCACCATCCTGACCGCCGATCTGCTGGCCCCCGGTCAGCACATCAACGCCGTGGGGGGCGACTGCCCCGGAAAAACCGAACTGCATGCCGACGTGCTGCACGCCGCCCGGGTGTTTGTCGAATACGAGCCCCAGACCCGGGTGGAGGGCGATCTGCAACAAATGCCCGCTGACTTTGCGGTGACCGAGCTGTGGCGGGTGCTGACCGGCCAGGCACCCGGGCGGCAGAGTCCCGCCGACGTGACGGTGTTCGATTCGGTGGGCTTTGCCCTGGAAGATTTCAGCGCGCTGCGCTACCTGGCGGCACAGGCGCAACGGCTGGGCCTGGGCACCGCCTTGCCGCTGGTGCCGGCACTGGCCAACCCGCGCGATCTGTACCGCTTGCTCAGCACCACCGAGCCACTGCCCCCGGCGGCCACGCGCACCAGCGGCGAGCGCACAGCCGCGACACGCCGCCGCGCGGAGGTGGTGTAAGGTGCAGTCCCGACCGCCGAATTTCCCCACCCACCCCCAACCCGAGCACCCAGGAGCTGGCGCCTGATGCGAAACAACCCGCCCGAAATCAGCCTGCTGGGCGCCCCCACCGACGTGGGGGCCGGCGTTCCCGGCGCCCGAATGGGCCCCGAGGCCCTGCGGGTGGCTGGCCTCGCCGAGGCGCTGCGGGGTCTGGGTCATGCGGTGGAAGACCGGGGCAACCTGTCCGGCCCACCCAACCCCCAGGCACCCGCCGTCAACGGCCTGCGCCACCTGGACGAGGTGATCGCCTGGAACCGCGCGCTCTGCGACGCCGTTGGCCAGGAACTGCAACGCGGGCGGCTGCCCATCATGCTGGGCGGCGACCACTGCCTGGCCATCGGCTCCATCGGTGCCGTGGTGCGCCACTGCAGGGCACAGGGCCGGCCGCTGCGGGTGTTGTGGTTCGACGCGCACGCAGACTTCAACACCGCCGCGCTGACGCCCAGCGGCAACCTGCACGGCATGCCCGTGGCCTGTTTGCTGGGCCACGGCCCGCAAGGGCTGGTGGACATGGGCGGCCCCGGGCAACGGCTGGCGCCGCATGAAATCCGGCAAATCGGCATCCGCAGCGTGGACGCCGGCGAAAAGCGGGCGCTGGCCGAATGGGGCATTGAAGTGTTCGACATGCGCCACATTGACGAAATGGGCATGCGCCACACCATGGCGCAGGCGCTCGCACAACTGCCCGACAACGCCCACCTGCACGTCAGCCTGGATGTGGATTTCCTGGACCCCGACATTGCCCCCGGCGTGGGCACCACGGTGCGGGGGGGGCCCACTTACCGGGAGGCCCAGCTGTGCATGGAAATGGTGGCGGACACCGGGCTGCTGGCCTCGCTGGACGTGGTGGAGCTCAACCCCGCGCTGGACGTGCGCAACCGCACCGCCGAACTGGCGGTGGACCTGATTGAAAGTTTGTTTGGCAAGAGTACCCTCATGCGCCACCGCCCCGATCCCGTTGTGCCGGCATTGGCCGGCTGAACGTGGCCCCATCCGTTTCCTTCACCCCCACCCTGGAGTTCTGCCCATGTTGAAACGCTCTCTCGTCAAAGCCGCCGTCGGATTTGGCCTTGGTCTCTCGTTGTCTGCAACCGCAATGGCCAAAGACTGGACCGAGGTGCGCGTGGCCATCGACCCCACCTACAAACCCTTCACCTACAAAACCGCAGACGGCAAGCCCACGGGTTTTGACGTGGAGGTGGCGCAAGCCCTGTGTGCCCAGCTCAAGGCCAAATGCACCTTTGTGGAGCAGCCCTGGGACGCCATGATTCCGGGCCTGATGGCCCGCAAGTACGACGCCATCATCTCCTCCATGTCCATCACCGAAGAGCGGCTGCGCCAGGTGGACTTCACCACCAAGTACTACAAAACGCCGTCCAAAATTGTGGTGAAAACCGACCTGAAGTCCGACGGCAGCCCCGCCAGCCTGAAGGGCAAAAAAATTGGCGTGCTGAAAGCCTCGACCCAGGAGAAATACGCCAAAGGCGAACTGGCCCCGGCCGGCGTGACCGTGGTGTCGTACGAAGCGCAAGACCAGGTGTACCTGGACATCAAGGCCGGCCGGCTGGACGGGACCGTGGCCGATGTGGTGGAGGTGCAAAGCGGCTTTCTGGACACCCCGGACGGCAAGGGATTTGGCTTTGTGGGCCAGCCCCTGGGCCAGAAAAAATACTTTGGTGAAGGCGTGGGCGTGGCCGTGCGCAAAGCCGACAAAGACCTGAAAGACAAGCTGAACAAAGCCATTGCCGCCATTCGCGCCGATGGCACCTGGAAAGCCCTGGCCGAGCGGCACGTGCCCGGTGTGGACATTTGGGGCGACTGACACCGACGCGCGCGCTGGCACCCACACGGCAACCCGCACCCCCATTCCCCGCGACCCATGACGCCCTATTTGCTCGGCATCCTCAACGGCTTTTGGCTGGTGGTGGGCGTGGCGTTGGCCTCGCTGCTGGTGGCGGTGGCCTTGGGGGGGGTGGGGGCGCTGGGGCGGGTGTCGGGCAACCGGTGGGTCGCCGCTTTGGCGGCCGGCTACACCACCCTGATTCGCGGCATTCCCGATCTGGTGCTGATGCTGCTGCTGTTTTATGGCGGCCAGATCGGCCTGAACGCCGCGCTGCAGGGCCTGCATCGAGTCTTATGTGGAGATCGATCCGTTTGTCGCGGGCGTTGCCACGCTGGGCTTCATTTACGGCGCGTACATGGCCGAGACCTTTCGCGGCGCCCTGCTCGCCATTCCGCGGGGCCAGGTGGAGGCGGGGCAGGCGTTTGGCCTGAGCCGCCTGCAAGTGCTGTGGCGCATCACGCTGCCGCAAATGGCGCGGCTGGCGTTGCCCGGTTTCACCAACAACTGGCTGGTGCTGATGAAGGCCACGGCCCTGGTCTCGCTGCTGGGCCTGCAGGACATGACCTACCTGGCCAAGCAGGCCGGCGCCGCTGCCCGGGGCGAACTGCCCAACGCCCCGCTGGTGTTTCTGGCGTTTGCGGCCTTGCTGTACCTGGTGTTCACCACCGTTTCGTTGCTGCTGCTGCGTGCGCTGGAGCGGCGCACCAGCGCCGGCGTGCGGCGCGGCCAGCTCTGAGGTCACCATGCAATTCGACGTGGTGTTCCAGCCCGAGAACCTGGCCCTGTACGGCCAAGGCTTGCTGAACGCGGTGTGGCTGCTGCTGGCCTCGCTGCTGGTGGGCGGTGCGCTGGCCTTGCCCCTGGCGGTGGCACGGGTGTCGTCCAACCGGTGGTGGTCGCTGCCGGTTTGGCTGTTCACCTACGTCATTCGGGGCACGCCGCTGCTCATTCAGGTGTACCTGGTGTATTACGGGCTGGCGCAAACGGCGTTCATCCAGTCGCGCTGGGACGAATCCTGGCTGTGGGCGGGCTTCAAAGAGCCGTTTTTCTGTGCGGTGCTGGCCTTTGCCCTGAACACCTGCGCCTACACCGTGGAACTGCTGGCTGGCGCCATGCGGGACACCCCACACGGCGAGGTGGAAGCCGCCCAGGCGCTGGGGCTGTCGCGGTGGGCCACCTTGCGCCGCATCGTGCTGCCGTCTGCGCTGCGGCGCAGCCTGCCGGGCTATTCCAACGAGGTCGTCATGATGCTGCACAGCACCTCGCTGGCCAGCACGGTGCCGGCGCTGATGGACATCACCGGCGCGGCCCGGCAAATTTACGCGGACCATTACCTGCCGTTTGAAGCCTTCCTGATGGCGGGCGCCCTGTACGCGCTGCTGACGCTGGCGCTGGTGGGCGCCTTCCGCCTGGCCGAGCGCCACTGGCTGGCCCATTTGCAGCCCCGAAAGGCGTGAACGCCCACGCCGCCCTTCCCTCCAACCGCCCATGCAAATCACCCACCACCCGCTGCTGGCGCCGTCCATCGGCACGCAGCGCCACCTCACCAGCCTGCACTTTGGCGACGCAAACGCCCGGCCCAAGGTGGTCGTGCAAGCCAGCCTGCATGCCGACGAATTGCCGGGCATGCTGGTGGCGCACCACCTGCGCGAACAGCTGGCGGCGGCAGAGGCCAGCGGCCTGCTGCGCGGCCAGGTGGTGTTGGTGCCCGTGGCCAACCCGCTGGGCCTGGACCAGACCGTGCTGCACGCCCAGTTGGGCCGGTTCGATCTGGCCACGGGCGAGAACTTCAACCGCAACTTTCCGTCGCTGGTGGACTGGATCACCGAGCCCGACGACGACGTGACGCCCCTGCTGGGCACCGACCCGGACGCCAACCGGGCCACCGTTCGGGCGGCGCTGCACCGGGCGCTGGACCGCCACCCGCCCACCACCGAGCGCGGCCACCTGCGCCACACCCTGTTGCGCCTGGCCTGCGACGCCGATGTGGTGCTGGACCTGCATTGCGACTTTGAAGCCGTGGTGCACTTCTACCTGGAACCCGCCTGCCTGGAGCCGCTGCTGCCGCTGACCCGGCGCATGGGCGCACGCGCCGTGCTGGTGGCCGAGGGCACCGGCGCCCATTGCTTTGACGAGGCCTTGAGCGGCGTGTGGTGGCAACTGGCCCACCGCCTGGCCCAACGGCATGGCGAGGCCTTTGCCACCCAGCGCCCCCTGCCCCAAGGCTGCGTGAGCACCACGGTGGAGTTGCGCGGCCAGACCGATGTGCGCCACGACCTGGCCCGGGCCGACGCCCAGGCGCTGATGGACCACCTGCGGGACCTGGGCGTGGTGGCCGGACCCGCGCCCGAGCCGCCCCCCGCGCTGGCGGCCCCCACGCCACTCTCGGGCACCGAGTTGCTGACGGCGCCCGTTTCGGGCGTGCTGACCTTTCACCGGGCGCCGGGCGACCACGTGGCCGTGGGCGATCGGGTGGCCGAGGTCATCGACCCCATCACCGGCACCGTCCACCCGTTGCACGCCAGCGTGAACGGGGTGCTGTACGCCCGCCACCACCTGCGCTGGGCCACACCGGGGCTGGAGGTGGCCAAACTGTCCGGCGCCGAGCCCCGGCGCAGCGGCCCCTTGCTGGGGGCCTGACGGACACCACCGCCACCGGCCCGCCCACAGACCGCTTTCTTTCACCGCCAGCCCCCATGCCCACGCCATGAACCCTTTGCAACTGGACGTTCAGCACATCACCAAACGGTTTGGTTCGCAAGAGGTGCTCAAGGGCGTCTCGCTCCAGGCGCAAGCGGGCGACGTCATCAGCCTCATCGGCGCCAGCGGATCGGGCAAAAGCACGTTTCTGCGCTGCATCAACCTGCTGGAGCGGCCCAACAGCGGGCGCATTGCCGTGGCGGGCGAGGAACTGGCGCTGGCGCCCGACCGAAGCGGCCAACTGCAGGCCGTGCGCCCCGCCCAGCTGCAAGCCATTCGGGCGCGGCTGGCCATGGTGTTCCAGCATTTCAACCTGTGGAGCCACATGACGGTGCTGGAAAACATCATGGAAGCGCCCCTGCGGGTTTTGGGCCAGCCGCGCGCCCAGGCCCGCGAGCGTGCGCATGCCGAGCTGGAGCGGGTGGGCCTGGGCGGCCAGGGCCCCAATGCCGTGGCGCACCGCTACCCCGCCCACCTGTCGGGGGGCATGCAGCAACGCGTGGCCATTGCCCGCGCGCTGGCCATGGACCCCGCCGTCATGCTGTTCGACGAGCCCACCTCGGCACTGGACCCCGAACGCGTGGGCGAGGTGCTGCGGGTGATGCGCGGGCTGGCCGAAGAGGGGCGAACCATGGTGGTGGTCACGCATGAAATGGGCTTTGCCCGCGAGGTCTCCAACCGGGTGCTGTTTTTGCACCAGGGCCAGGTGGAAGAAGAAGGCCCGCCGCAAACCGTGCTGGCCCAGCCCCGCAGCGAGCGGCTGCGGCAGTTCCTGTCGGGTAACCTTGGGGCATGAGCCCGATCCAGCCCCCCACCCCTCCCCGCCACACCGACGCCTGGACCCACCACGCCCTGGCCCGCATTCAGGCCGACTACCAGCGCAGCGCCGACACCCACCTGATTGCGCTGGCCCTGCCCGGCTTTGCCGAGGTGGGCATTGACTTTTATTTCAAAGACGAATCCACCCACCCCACCGGCAGCCTGAAACACCGGCTGGCGCGGTCGCTGTTTTTGTACGCGTTGTGCAACGGCTGGGTGCGCGAAGGCACCACCGTGGTCGAGGCCAGCAGCGGCAGCACCGCCGTGAGCGAGGCCTACTTCGCCCGGCTGCTGGGCCTGCCGTTTGTGGCCGTGATGCCCAAAACCACGTCCCGCGAAAAAGTGGACCTGATCGGTTTTTACGGCGGCCGCTGCCATTTTGTGGACCATGCCGGCCAGGTGTACGACGCCGCCCGCGAAGTGGCCCTGGCCACCGGCGGCCATTACATGGACCAGTTCACCTTTGCCGAACGCGCCACCGATTGGCGGGGCAACAACAACATTGCCCAAAGCATGTTTGCGCAAATGGCGCACGAGCGCCATGCCGTGCCCCGCTGGGTGGTGGTGGGGGCGGGCACCGGCGGCACCAGCGCCACGGTGGGCCGCTACATCCGCTACCAGGGGCTGGACACCCAGCTGTGCGTGGCCGACCCCGAGGGCTCGGTGTTCAGCACCTACTGGCGCCATGGCGACGCGTGCGTCAAGGGCCGGGGCTCGCGCATTGAAGGCATTGGCCGCCCGCAGGTGGAGGCCAGCTTCATCCGCAGCCTGGTGGACCACATGATCGACGTGCCCGACGCCGACAGCTTGGCCGCCATGCACGCCCTGGGCCACCTGCTGGGCCGGCGGGTGGGACCGAGCACGGGCACCAATTTCTCCGCCATGCTGCTGCTGGCCGACGCCATGCGCCAGCGGGGCGAAGCGGGCTCGGTGCTCTCGCTCATTTGCGACGCGGGCGACCGCTACGCCCACACCTACCACGACACGGCGTGGGCGGCCGAGCAGTTTGGGGCGACCGCCTCCACCCACCCGGTGCTGTGCGCCTTAAAAATTTAAGCTTTTTAAGGCACTGGCGCACGTCTTTATTGGGTTTTTAGCTATTTATTTTTTATCACCCCAAAGCTGCTGCAGGCGAGCGTCACGCCCGCAGCTGTGGCGGTAGTAGCGGTAGCGCAGCTCGTTCTTGCGGTAATAGTCTTGGTGGTAGGCCTCGGCCACGTAAAAAACGCCGGCAGGGGCCAGTTCGGTGTGAATCACAGGGAAACGCCCCGAACGCTGCAGCGCGTCGCGGCTGGCCTCGGCCGCCTGGCGCTCGGCGGGCGACTTCCAGTAAATGCCGCTGCGGTACTGGCTGCCCACGTCGCAAAACTGACGGTCTTTCACCGTGGGGTCGATGGTTCGCCAGAAATGCGCCACCAGCTGGGCGTAGGTGATGCGGCTGGGGTCGTACCAGACGCGCACCGCCTCGGTGTGGCCGGTTCGCCCGGCGCTGACCTGCTCGTACGTGGGGTTGGGGGTTTGGCCGGCGGTGTAACCGGATTCGGCCTCCAGCACGCCGGGGAGTTTTTCAAAGTCGGCCTCCGTGCACCAGAAACAGCCACCGGCAAACACCGCATGGTCCACGCTGGCCGCACCGGCCTTGCCGCCACCCGCTGTGGCCAGCTGGGCCGCGACCGACGGCGGCGGCGTCACCCCCGAAGCCGCGGCCACACCACCACCCCCCAACAGCCCAAACCCCGCCAGCCCGAGCGCACAGGCTGCACCCGCCGTGCGAACGGCACGGGCCGCACGCCCCCTGAACGCGGCCAAGCCCGCCCAAACGGCCACCGCCCACGCGGCACGCCCACGGGCCGAACGCCCGGTTGTGTTGGTCGCCAATTTCATCGCTGCCTTTCCGGGCCGGTGGCCCTGGGTTCACTGTCTGCTGGAGCCGCCATGCGGCGCCGCGCTGCGCTGCGCTGGGGTGTGCGCCCCCGGATCATGGGCTTCCCCTGCACCAACTGCACCAACTGCATCAACTGCATCAATTGCGCAGCGGCGGCAGCGGCTGCCCCTGGGGCACAAACGCCAGCGCCACGCCGTTGTTGCAATACCGTTTGCCCGTGGGGCGGGGGCCGTCGTCAAACACATGGCCCTGGTGGCCGCCGCAGCGCGAGCAGTGGTATTCCGTTCGGGGGTACACCAGTTTGAAATCGGTCGACGTGCCCAGCGCACCGGCCAGCGGCTGCCAAAAGCTGGGCCAACCGGTGCCGCTTTCGTATTTGGTGGCCGCGTCAAACAGCGGCTGAAAGCACGCCGCGCACACGTAAGTGCCGGGGCGTTTTTCGGCATTCAGGGGGCTGCTGCCCGGCCGCTCCGTGCCGTGTTCAAACAGCACCGCATAGGCGTTGGGGGTGAGCAGCTTGCGCCACTCGGCCTCCGACTTCTTCAGGGGAAACGGCGGTGCGGCCAACGCGGGACGCACCAACCCCGCCGTGGCCGTGGCGGCCAAAAAACGGGCGGCCAACCGGGGGAAAAACTGGCGACGCATCATGAGGAACTCCTGTCAACAACCCAAGAAAATAGGGGCGGCTCTCGCCCGGCTCCCCTGCCATTTCGTTGCGGCACGGTCAAACGTTACAACCCGAGAGCCGGACACGGCCCGTCAGGCGCAGACCGCCATCATCGTCGTGACCCATGACGAGAAAATCATCCCGACCTTCAA
>JACCDH011084156.1_pt1 | contig 12766 bp, 13 predicted proteins | sample 7442481 | NCBI WGS metagenome assembly JACCDH01 (sample SAMN15323433, study PRJNA562643) | freshwater metagenome | isolation source: river surface water | place: USA:Blue River Watershed | collected 2017-08-15
ATATGGCCGCCGAACCGGGTGCGACGCCCTTTGTCTCGGTCGGCTCGGCTGTCAGCGAAGGCCAGACCGTTCTCATCATCGAAGCGATGAAGACGATGAACCACATCCCGGCCACCAAATCGGGCACGGTGAAGCGGATCCTCGTCACCGACGGGCATCCGGTGGAATACGGCGCGCCCTTGATGATCATCGAGTAAGCCCATGTTTGACAAAATCCTGATCGCCAACCGGGGCGAGATCGCCCTTCGCGTGATCCGCGCCTGCCGCGAGATGGGGATCAAGTCGGTGGCGGTCCATTCCACGGCCGATGCCGATGCGATGCATGTGCGGATGGCCGATGAAAGCGTGTGCATCGGGCCTGCGCCCTCGTCTGCAAGCTATCTGTCCAAGGCGGCCATCATTTCGGCCTGCGAGATCACCGGCGCGCAGGCCGTGCATCCGGGCTATGGCTTCCTGTCGGAAAACGCGGCCTTCGCCCAGGCGTTGGAAGATCATGGCCTGACCTTTATCGGACCCTCGGCGGAACATATCCGCATCATGGGGGACAAGATCACCGCCAAGGAAACCGCCAAGACCCTTGGAATTCCCGTGGTGCCTGGGTCAGACGGCGGGGTGCCGGATTTCGAAACCGCGCTCGAGGTGGCCGCCAAGATCAAATACCCCGTCATCATCAAGGCCACCGCCGGCGGCGGCGGGCGCGGGATGAAGGTTGCGAAGTCGGCCGAGGAACTGGAAATCGCCTTCCGCACCGCGCGGAGCGAGGCCAAGGCGGCCTTCGGCAATGACGAGGTCTATATCGAGAAATACCTTCAGAAACCGCGTCACATCGAGATTCAGGTGTTCGGCGACGGGCGGGGCAAGGCGGTGCATTTGGGCGAGCGCGATTGCAGCTTGCAGCGCCGCCACCAGAAGGTGTTTGAAGAGGCCCCCGGCCCCTGCATCACCCCCGAAATGCGCGCCAAGATCGGCAAGGTCTGTGCCGATGCGGTCGCCAAGATCAACTATATCGGCGCGGGCACCATCGAATTCCTCTATGAAGATGGCGAGTTCTTTTTCATCGAGATGAACACCCGTCTGCAGGTGGAACATCCGGTAACCGAAGGCATCTTCGGCGTCGATCTGGTGCGCGAGCAGATCCGCGTGGCCAGCGGCATGGACATGTCCTTTGGCCAGGAGGATCTGGAGATCAACGGCCATTGCATCGAAGTGCGGATCAATGCCGAGAAGATCCCCGCCTTCTCGCCCTGCCCGGGCAAGGTGACGCAGTATCACGCGCCGGGCGGCCTTGGCGTGCGGATGGATTCCGCACTTTATGACGGCTACCGGATCCCGCCCTATTACGACAGCCTGATCGGCAAGCTGATCGTGCATGGCCGCGACCGGCCCGAGGCTTTGGCGCGCCTGCGCCGCGCCTTGGGAGAGCTGATCATCGACGGGGTGGACACCTCGATCCCCCTGTTCCACATGCTCTTGGCCGAGCCGGACATCCAGAACGGCGAATACAACATCCACTGGCTGGAAAAATGGCTGGACGCCCAGTTCAACTGATCCGGGGGCGCCTACGGGCGCCCTTTGGCTTTTGCCGCCGTGCCCCCCTGCCGCCGAGCGACAGATGGCGCTAAGGCTTAGCCCGGAACGACTGCTGGCAGCCTATGCCATGGGGGTCTTTCCCATGGCCGAAAGCCGGGACGCGACCGAACTCCATTGGGTCGATCCGCGCCGACGTGGTGTCTTTCCGCTGGAACGGTTTCACATCTCGCGCAGCCTTTCCCGCACCATCCGCAAAGGTGGCTTTACCATCACGACAGATACTGATTTCGACGGGGTTGTGCGGGGATGCGCCGACCGGTCCGAGACCTGGATAAACACAGAAATCTTTCATCTTTACAGTGCCTTGCATCGCTCTGGCCATGCCCACAGCCTTGAGGTTCGGGTCGAGGGGCAGCTGATGGGCGGGGTTTACGGCGTGGTGCTGGGGGCGGCCTTTTTCGGCGAATCGATGTTTTCACGCATGACCAACGGATCAAAGATCGCGCTGGCCTTCCTGTGTCACCGCCTGCGGGCGGGCGGGTTTCGGCTGTTTGATACCCAGTTCCTGACACCCCATCTGGCAAGCCTTGGGGCGGTCGAGATCTCGCGGCTTGACTATCACCGGCAGCTGCGCGCCGCCCTTGCGGCCAAGGCGCGGTTCAACCCGCCGGGCTATCAGCCGCCATCCGCGCCCTGATCTTCGCCCGCCTCATCGGCCTGGCCCTCGGCAGGCTCTTCGACGGGATCTTCCACCTCGGGCAGGGCCAGCTCGGGCACATCGCAGCCCAAGACCCAGACGTCATAGCGCGGGTGATCCAGCGCTGAAAGGGCGGGCGCGGTCGCCAGCATCCAGCCGGCAAAGACCGGATCGGTCGAAGCGACGTCCAGAATGGTCAGATGGGCAGCGGCCTCGGCCACGGTGTTGTCCGCCGGCGAACGGCAGGCATCCAGCTGCACCGTCAGCCGCCCGGTGACCACCGATTGGCCCCGCGCCAGCGTCACGTCCTGCACCTCACCCGTCAGCTTGTCGAGGATGCGCAACTTGGCCCCCGGCGCATCGGCCATGTCCAGCGCCCAGACCGGCCCGGCCAGCGCGACAAGGGCGCAGGCCAGCCATCTCATGGCGCGGCTCCAGTGTCATCCTCACCGCTGCTGCCGACCCATTTCATCAGCAAGGTCAACAGGCTGACCGCGCCTTGGGTATCTTCGATCTCATCGCCCGGTGCCAGCACCTCTTCGGCACCGCCCGGCACAAGCTCTACAAAGTTCCCGCCCAAAAGCCCCTCGGAGGAGATCAGGATCGCGGAATCGGTCGGGAGTTGCACAGAGCCATCCAGCTCGATCACCGCATCGGCGTAAAAGGTCTGCGGGTTCAAGGTAAGCGCCGTGATAGTGCCCACCTTCACCCCGGCAAGACGCACATCCGATCCGGCCTGAATCCCCTCGGCCGAACGGAACGACGCGGTTAGTGCATAGCGGTCCGCCCCACCCGTCAGCGTGCCGCCACCAACCGACCAGGCCAGAAAGCCGATGGCTGCGGCCAAAACCGCAGCGCCCGCAAGAATCTCTGCGCGATTTTCAGACATTACTCGGGCTGCCACGCCTCATAATCCGCACGCGCCACAGGCGCACCGGCGCGGATCGACCCTTTGGGCGCATAAGCGGCTGCAGTGCCGGTCAGGTTCTCTTGATGCGGCTTTTCCCAGGCCTTGTGCTTCAAGGGTGCCTTGGTCGGCGGTTCGTCCCATGTGAAATGCAGCCAGCCGTGCCAATCGGGCGACACCCGCGACGCCTCGGACTCGCCGTTGTAGATCACCCAGCGGCGTTTGCCGTCGCGGGTCTGGTAAAACACATTGCCCTGATCATCCTCGCCCACACGCACGCCCTTGCGAGCGGTGAAGATCTGGGTGCCAAGGGTCTGGCCGTTCCACCAGGTCAACAGGCGAAGGAGAAAGTTCATCATGGCCTCCGGGGTCGTTTGGTCTGATATGGCCGATGGGGCGCAAAAGGTCCAGAGGAGTTGGGCGACAAGGGCAAAGAACCGCCGCGAAATTCATGAAAAAAGCGGGCCAATGGCCCGCTTTTCGACAGCGTGAGCCTTGGCCTCAGCCGGCCGCCGCCGGCTCTTTCGCCTTGGTCTCGGTATGCACGATCAAGGGCTTGGCCCCATTGGTGACCGCCTCTTCGTTCACCACGACCTCTTCGACGCCCTCCATGCCCGGCAGTTCGAACATGGTGTCGAGAAGAATATCCTCCATGATCGAGCGCAGGCCGCGCGCGCCGGTCTTGCGCTTGATGGCGCGTTTGGCAATGGCCGAGAGCGCATCCGAGGTGAAGGTCAGCTTGACGCCCTCAATCTCGAACAGGCGCTGATACTGCTTGACCAGCGCGTTCTTCGGCTCGGTCAAAATGATGATCAGCGCCGCCTCATCCAGATCGGTCAGCGTGGCAATCACCGGCAGACGGCCAACGAATTCCGGGATCAGGCCGAATTTCAGCAGATCTTCGGGTTCCAATTCCTTGAACAACTCGCCCACGCCGCGCGCATCGGGGTCTTTCACATCGGCGCCAAAGCCGATGCCCGAGCCCTTGTTGCGATGCGCGATGATCTTTTCCAGACCCGCGAAAGCCCCGCCACAGATGAACAGGATGTTCGTGGTGTCCACCTGCAGGAATTCCTGCTGCGGATGCTTGCGCCCCCCCTGCGGTGGGACCGAGGCCACGGTGCCCTCCATGATCTTCAACAGCGCCTGCTGCACGCCCTCACCCGAGACATCGCGGGTAATCGAGGGGTTGTCCGACTTGCGGGTGATCTTGTCGACCTCGTCGATATAGACAATCCCGCGCTGCGCCCGTTCGACGTTGTATTCAGATGCCTGCAGAAGCTTGAGGATGATGTTTTCCACATCCTCGCCGACATAGCCCGCTTCGGTCAGTGTGGTGGCATCGGCCATGGTGAAGGGGACATCGAGGATCCGCGCCAGCGTCTGGGCAAGAAGCGTCTTGCCGCAGCCCGTGGGGCCGATCAGCAGGATATTCGACTTCGACAGTTCGATGTCATTCTTCGAGGAATGATTGAGCCGCTTGTAGTGGTTGTGCACCGCAACCGACAGCACGCGCTTGGCATGTTCCTGCCCGATCACATAGTCGTCCAGCACCTTGCAGATGTCGCGCGGCGTCGGCACGCCATCGGTGGCCTTCAGCCCCGTTGTCTTGGTCTCTTCGCGGATGATGTCCATGCACAGTTCGACACATTCATCACAGATGAACACGGTCGGCCCGGCGATCAGCTTGCGCACCTCATGCTGGCTTTTGCCGCAGAAGGAGCAATAAAGCGTGTTCTTGCTGTCGCTGCCCGAGTTCGTTGCCATGGGTATCCTCTACCAATCCCCGTCACCGGGCTGTCACGGAAAGTCTAGGACAACCCCCGGACCTTCACAACCAGAAATCCCCCCAAACGCTTTTGCCGCTTGGGGTGAAATACCATGCGTCAGGCCGAAGCCTCGGACTTGTCGCGGGGCGCAACGATCTCGTCGATCAGGCCCCAGTCCTTGGCCTCTTCGGCGGACATGAAATTGTCCCGCTCCAGCGCGGCCACGACCTTTTCATAGTCATTGCCGGTATGCTTGACGTAAACCTCGTTCAGGCGCTGCTTCAGCCGCTCGGTCTCGCGGGCGTGGATCAGGATATCGGTCGCCTGGCCCTGATAGCCGCCCGAGGGCTGGTGCACCATGATGCGGCTGTTGGGCAGCGAAAACCGCATGCCCTTTTCGCCAGCGGTCAGCAGAAGTGAGCCCATCGAGGCCGCCTGCCCGATGCAGACGGTCGAAACCTTGGGCTTGATATACTGCATGGTGTCATAGATCGACATGCCAGAGGTGACCACACCGCCAGGGCTGTTGATATACATCGAGATTTCCTTCGACGGATTCTCCGCCTCAAGGAACAAGAGCTGGGCGACGATGATCGTCGCCATCTCGTCATGCACGGGGCCGGAAACGAAGATGATCCGCTCTTTCAGCAGGCGCGAGAAGATGTCGTAACGGATCGATCCGCGGGCGTTGGTTTCTTCAACGGTCGGGATGATGAAGTTGTAAAAGGTGGAAACCGGATCTCTCATGTCAAACCTGCCTGTCTCGTGTTCGAAGCTTTATCGCCGGATGCTTGCCAGAGTCTTAGTGTCGCGCGCCGGTGGCCGCAAGGGCGCGTGGATTTTCGCAAGGCTCCAAACGCGCCGCCACAAGGGCACAAACCCGGATTTTGGCCGAAAGATCGGAAGAATGGCATCGGCGTGCGGCCTTGTTCAGGCGCAGTTGGTCAGCGAAACACCCGACGCGCCAGAGCCATCCGTGCGCCGGTGGTGAACAGGCACAAGACCCCGAAGATCACCGCAAGGGCCACAAAAGCGCCCGGCCAAAGGCAAAGGATCACGAAAAAGACAATGGTTTCTGTGCCTTCCAGAAGCCCCGCCGAATAGTAAAGCGACTTTTCCCCTTGCGCCCGCGTCTCGATCCCGCGTTTTTCAGCCATGATCGCATAGCCCAGGAACGAGGCCCCGTTGATGTAGAAGGCCGCCAGCAGAAAGGCTGCCGCCGCCGCATTGCCCGGGTCGCGAAAGGCAAAGGCCAGCGGAATGGCCGCATAGAACACGAAATCGCAAACGATATCTAACAGCCCGCCGAAATCGGTCTTTTCGGTTGCCCGCGCCACCGCGCCATCGACGCCATCGGCAAGTCGACCGATCAGCAAGGGCACAAGCGCCAGAACCCCCGGCAGCCCCACCGCCAGCATCGCCGCCGCAATCAGCCCCATGAAAAGCCCGAACAGCGTCACCTCATGGGCCGAGATCCCCCGTTCGGCCAAGGCTGCCCCTGCCCGGTTCAGGGGCGCTTCGATCCACGGTCTGACTTTTGCATCCAACATCACCAACCCCTCACGTTTGCGTATGACCGCTTGCCAGAACCCAAAGCGCGCGCCTATGGCTTGGCGGATCATAGTTCCACAAGGGGTTAACATGAACCGCCGCCGCTTTGGCAAGACCGCCGTTTCCACCTTCGCGCTCATGATGCTTGGGCCGCGCATGGCGCATGCCGGCAGTTGGGAGGCGATCCTTGCCGAGGCCAAGGGCCAGACCGTCTATTGGCACGCCTGGGGCGGTGACACAAAGATCAACGATTTCATTGCCTTCATCGGTGCCGAAGCGCAAAAGCGCCATGGCGTGATGCTGGAACATGTCAAACTCGCCTCAACCGCCGATGCGGTGGCTCGGGTCCGCGCGGAACGCGATGCGGGCCAGACCAGCGGCGGGGCGGTGGATCTGATCTGGATCAACGGCGAGAATTTCGCGGCCATGAAGGCGCAGGACCTGCTTTTCGGCCCCTTTGCCGAGGGCCTGCCGAACTGGCCTTTGGTCGACACCAAGGGCAAACCTGCAACGGTGACCGACTTCACCCTGCCGACCGAGGGTTACGAATCCCCCTGGGCCATGGCGCAGCTGGTCTTTGAACATGACAGCGCCACCCTGCCCAAACCGCCCCGAACCCTGTCGGCGCTTCATGACTGGATCAAGGCCAATCCGGGCCGCTTCACCTATCCCCAGCCGCCCGATTATCTGGGACTGACCTTCCTCAAGCAGGTGCTTTACGGTACGCTGGCTGACCCGGCGGTGCTGCAATCTCCGATCGACCCGGCCAGTTATGAGGCCACGATTGCGCCGCTTTGGGCTTTCCTTGACGACATCCACCCCAGCCTTTGGCGCGAGGCCAAGGCGTTTCCGGAAAATGAACCGGCCCTAGGCCTGCTTTTGGCCGATGGCGAGATCGGCATCTCCTTTGCCTTCAACCCAGGCCGGGCCAGCGCCGAAATTGCCGCCGGGACCCTGCCCGACACCATCCGGACCTTCGTGCTGGAAGGCGGTACCATCGGCAATGCAAGCTTTGTCGCCATTCCCTTCAACGCCGCCCACATGGCCGGGGCGCAGGTGATTGCCAACCTGATCATTGACCCTGCCATTCGGGCCGCCGCCCAGGATCCGGCCACCTTGGGCTTTCAGACCGTGCTGAACCTTGATGCCCTGACGCCCGAGGACCGCGCGCGTTTTGACGCGCTGACCCTTGGCCCGGCTACGCTGTCACCGGCCGATCTGGGGCCGGTGCTGCTGGAACCCCATGCAAGCTGGATGGTGAAGATCGCCGAGGACTGGGTGCAGCGCTACGGCGTCGCCAAGTGAGCCTTGCTGGCCAGCCAGGCGCAGCCGGACTTTTGGCCTTTGCGCCTTGGTTGATGCTGGCCGGGCTCGGCCTGCCCATCGCGGCAGGGCTGGCCGGTACGCTGGCCCCGGCGCTGTCGGGCCATGGCTTTGCGGCATTGATCGACTGGCCCGGCCTGCCCCGGGCGCTGGCCCTGTCGCTTGGCACCGGGCTTGTCTCGACCCTGCTGGCACTTGCTATCACGGTCCTGATGATCGGTGCCCTGCATGACCGACCGGGCTTTGTCGCCTTTCGCCGGATGCTGTCACCGCTTCTTGCGCTGCCCCATGCGGCTGCGGCCCTGGGTCTGGCCTTTCTGGTCGCACCTTCAGGCTGGATCGCGCGGCTGTTCTCGCCATGGGCGACGGGCTGGGACACCCCGCCGGACCTCTTGATCCTCAACGACCCGATGGGCCTCGCGCTGACGCTGGGGCTTGTGGCCAAGGAAGTGCCCTTCCTGATGCTGATGGCACTGGCCATCCTGCCGCAAACCGACATGGCCCGGCGTGGCCAGATCGCGGCGAGCCTTGGCTATGGCCGGGTGGCGGGCTTTGTGCTTTCCACTCTGCCCGCCCTCTATAGGGGGCTGCGACTGCCGGTCTTTGCCGTGCTGGCCTATGGCATGACCAATGTCGACATGGCGATGATCCTAGGTCCGAACCTGCCACCCAGCCTTGCGGTGCAGATCACCGACTGGATGGGCGACCCCAGCCTGCAGCATGTGCCAACGGCAGCGGCGGGGGCGCTGGTGCAACTGGCGCTGGTGGCGGCAGCATTGGCCCTGTGGCTGGCAGCCGAGCGTATTCTTGCCCCGTTGATCCCGGCGCTGGCCAGTCGCGGCTATCGCGCAAGGGCCTGGGATGCGCCGCTGGCGGGGCTTGCCGGAACCTTGGCCGGGCTGATCGCGCTGGGTCTTGGCGCGGGCATGGCGGGGCTTGCGCTGTGGTCCTTTGCCGGGCTGTGGCAGTTCCCCGATGCCCTGCCCCAAAGCCTGACCCTGCAAACCTGGACCAAGGCCGCGCCCGATCTGGCGCAGCAAAGCCTCACGACACTGATGATCGCGTTGACGGCAAGCCTTGGCGCCCTGGCGCTGGCCCTTGCCGCGCTTGAGGCCGAGGCCCGCTCTTGCCGCCCCATTGGTGCGGCCTGGCTGATCTATCTGCCGCTCATCATGCCGCAAGTGGCCTTTCTGCCCGGCCTGCAGGTTCTTGCGCTCTACGTCGGTGCCAAGGGCAGCGTGGCCACTGTCGTCGCGGCCCATCTGGTCTTTGTGCTGCCCTATGTCTGGCTGTCGCTTGCCCCGGCCTTTCGCGGCTGGGATGGGCGCATCGGCCTTGCCGCAGCCAGCATGGGCACCCCACCCGCCCGTATCTTCTGGCGTCTGCGCCTGCCGATGCTGGCTGCACCTGTCCTGACGGCGCTGGCGGTCGGGTCGGCGGTGTCGGTCGGTCAATACCTGCCGACGCTGATGCTGGGCGGGGGCCGGGTCGAGACGCTGACAACCGAAGCCGTGGCGCTGTCCTCGGGCGGCAACCGCCGCCTGATCGGAGCCACCGCGCTTTTGCAGATGGCGCTGCCCGCGCTTGGCTTTGCCCTTGCGCTGATCGTGCCGCGCGTGATCTTTCGCAACCGCCGCGCTATGCTGGCCGAACGGAGTGCTACCCGATGACCCTTGGCCTGACCCTGAAGGCCCTGCAGATCGACCGCGCGGGAGCCCCCCTTGTGCGGCTGAGCGCGACCGTCGCGCCGGGCGAGGTCTTGACGGTCATGGGCCCCTCGGGCAGCGGCAAGTCTACGCTCCTGGCCGCCCTGATCGGCGCACTGCCGCCGGGCTTTGCGCAGTCGGGCGAGGTGTTTTTGAACGGCCGGAACATCACCGACCTGCCGACGCCCCAGCGCCGGATCGGGCTTTTGTTTCAAGATGATGTCCTTTTTCCGCACTTGTCGGTGGCCCAGAACCTTGGCTTTGGCTTGCGCCCCGGCGGCAGCCGCACCGAACGCCAGGACCGCATCGCCGAGGCGCTTGACCGCATGGGCCTTGCCGGGTTCGGCCCGCGCGATCCGGCCAGCCTCTCGGGCGGCCAGCGCGCCCGCGTGGCCCTGGCCCGCACGCTGTTGTCCGAACCGCTGGCGCTCTTGCTTGACGAGCCGTTTTCCCGCCTCGACCAGACCCTGCGTGCCCAGATCCGCGATCTGGTCTTTGCCGAAGCCCGCAGCCTGCCGGTCATCCTTGTCACCCATGACCCCGAGGATGCCCGCGCTGCGGGCGGGCCGGTCGTCAACCCGCTTTAGAACCACGCCCCCTTACCGCGCGAGGGTCAGTTCGGCCCGCAACCCGCCCAGCCCTTCGCTTTGGCCCAATCGCAAGGCGCCGCCATGGCTGCGCGCGATATCGGCCGCAATCGCCAGACCCAGACCGCTGCCGCCGCCCCGATTGGGATCGCGCGCGGCATCCAGCCGTCGGAACGGCTCCATCGCGGTCTCGCGCGCCTCTTCTGGGATGCCGGGGCCATTGTCCTCGACCACCAGCCGCACCATCCGGTCGGTGCTGCTCAGGCTGACCTCGGCACGACCGGCATGGCGCGCGGCATTGCCCAACAGGTTTTCCAGCGCCCGCCGCACCGCCTGCGGCCTAAGCCGCAAGGTGCCACCCGGCCAGTCCACCGCCCCCAGGCGCACCTCTTGTCCCGCCCGAACCGCATCGGCCACCACCAGCGCGAGAAGCGCGGCCGGATCCACCTCTTCGGCATCCTCCATCGCGTCGCCCCGGGCAAAGGCCAGAAACTCGTCCACCATGCGCTCCATCTGCTGCACGTCACGCTTGAGCGCCTCGACCTCTTCATCCTCGGGCAGGACGGACAGCCCGAGTTTCAGCCGGGTCAGGGGGGTGCGCAGATCATGGCTGACACCCGAGAGCATTTGCGTCCGCGCCTCGATCTGGCGTTCGATCCGCAGCCGCATGTCCAGAAACGCCTGCCCGGCCGCCCGAACCTCGGTCGCCCCGCGCGGGCGGAACGGCACGATTTCGCCCTTGCCGAATGCCTCAGCCGCCTGCGCCATCCGCGCAATGGGCGTCAGCTGATTGCGCAGAAAGACATAGGCCACACCCGTCATCAGGATCGAGGTGAACACCATCAGCACCAAAAGCTGATGCGGGTTCGAAGCCGACATCCGCCGCCGGTCGACATCGATGCGCATCGGCCCATGACGCGTGTCAAACCAGGCCTGCACTTTGGGATCGCCGGACAGAAGATCCACCGCAATCAGTTCGGGCAGCTGATCGCGCAAGGTCAAGATCACCTCGCGACCAGACAAGTCAACGAACTCACGCCGGTCCTTAGCGGGTGCATCGGCACTGGGCAGAATTGCCAAAAGCTGCAGCGCAGCCGCAAGCTCGGTTGCGTTCCGCGCGGCAGTCGCAAGGTCTGGCGCGGCATTGACCACCGAAAGCACATGGCTGATCTCGATCTGGATCGAAGTGGTCATCTGCCGCGTGACCCGTTCAAAATGGCGCTGGATGAACACCACCGACACGATCAACTGGATGGTGACCACCGGCACCACAAGGATCAGGGCGGCCCGGCCAAAGAGGCCGCGTGGCAGAAGGGACTTGAGATGCAGGCGCATGGCCGCCAGACTAACGGCAACGGGCAAGCTGCGAAAGGGGCAGGAGATGAACCGCAAGGGCGGGGTCAAGGTGCGGCGGGTGCGGGCGGACAACGCCTCGGCCATGACCGGCAGCGGCACCAACGCCTATCTGCTGGGCGAGGCTCAGGTTGCGGTGATCGACCCGGGCCCGGATGACCCGGCGCAGCTTGACGCCCTTCTGGCAACCCTTGGCCCCGGCGAAGAGATTGCCGCAATCCTGATCACCCACGCGCATCTGGACCATTCCGCCCTTGCCCCCCGGCTGTCGCAGATCACCGGTGCGCCCGTCCACGCCTTCGGCCGCGCCGATGCCGGCCGCAGCCCGGCCATGCAGGCCTTGGCCAAAGCCGGCCTTTCCAGCGGGGGCGAAGGCATCGACCACGGCTTTGCCCCCGATGTCGCGCTGCCGGACGGCGCCTGGATCAGCCTCGGCGATCTGGCGATCGAGGCGATCCACACACCCGGCCACATGGGCGGGCATCTCTGTTTTGGCGTCGATGGCCTTCTGTTTTCCGGCGATCATGCCATGGGCTGGGCGACCTCGCTCGTTTCGCCGCCAGATGGGGACATGGGCGCCTATATGCGCTCGCTCGCCCGTCTTTCGGCACGCAGCTGGCATCAGATGCTGCCCGGCCATGGCGAGACGGTCGCCGACCCGGCCGCGCGGCTGGCCGAGTTGGCCGGGCACCGACGCAAACGCGAAGACGAGGTGCTGGCCGAACTGGCCCGCGCACCGGGCACGGCCGCCGATCTCGCCCGGCGGATCTACACCGACACCCCCGCCGCCCTTCTTCCCGCCGCAACCCGCAATGTTCTGGCCCATCTCCTTGATCTGGCGGAAAACAACCGCGCCATCCCGCAGGGGACGATCACTTCATCCACCCGCTTTGCCCCGGCCTGACCCCAGCCGCGACCGCGAACGCCCAGGTTCAGACCAGCCCCAGCCCCCGAAAGGCGCGCGGGAAGTTTTTCGGATTTCCCCCCGCAACCCACCTTGCCGCCACCCGGAGCCATTGCTATACGACCCCCCGTGTTCCGGCGTAGCTCAGCGGTAGAGCAGTTGACTGTTAATCAATTGGTCGTAGGTTCGATCCCTACCGCCGGAGCCAAAAATCCCAAGAAAAGCAAGAAGTTGCCAGCCATCCCGCAAGACTGCCGTGCGGTATTTGGCATGCATGGTCAGGCGCGGGCAGGCTGGCGGGATGTCGTCCCATCGTGATCTGAACCCTTTCCTGCGCAAAAGGGCAGTCGACTTCATGGCAGCCCCAACACCCGGACCTTGCCATCTCACCGGTCCAATGCCGCTTGTGTCTTGCCATCGGCGGGTTTTCCGCAGCAAA
>JACCDH010020892.1_pt1 | contig 12760 bp, 12 predicted proteins | sample 7442481 | NCBI WGS metagenome assembly JACCDH01 (sample SAMN15323433, study PRJNA562643) | freshwater metagenome | isolation source: river surface water | place: USA:Blue River Watershed | collected 2017-08-15
CGGGCGGGTCTTCGGCGCGCCACCGCGGACCAGGCGCCGGTAGCCCAAGGCCGAGCGGGCCTTTGGGGCGTCTTTTGCCAGACGTCTATGGACAGGAAAGTGGAGCGGGTGAAGGGATCATAACAAACTACTATAAATAAACAATATTTTTTGTTATAATGGCCCACACAGAACCTACACAGGTATGGCAAATCAGCTACTTAGGCGGCCAATCTGCACAGTTTCTGCACATTGGGAAGCGAAGAATGAGTTTCATCCTCGACAAAGAGCAGATCAAACCAGGCCTCATCATCTTCCGACGCGGCGATGTCGGCCACGACAGCTACTACTGCCGGATCAGAATCCAGAACGAGGACCGTTACAAGACGATCTCCCTTCGCACCGCAGATCGCCAGACAGCGCGTGACCGCGCGATGGACGAGTATGCGGATATTCGGTTTAGGGTGAAGCACGACGTTCCCGTATTCAATCGTCCCTTTTCACAGGTGGCGGAGGAATATGCCGAGGCTCAACAACGCCGCGCCAACGCAGGCGAAGTGAGCAAAGCTCGCTCAAGAAATATCAGAAGCAAGATCGACGGCCCGCTCAAGGCTTATGTCGGCAGCACACAGATTCATCTGGTGACGCAGGAGCGCTGGGCCGACTATCCGCTGTGGCGACGGGAAAACGGCGAAGGCCGTCGCAAAGGCGTCATCAGCGATTCCACCATCCGCATTGAGATGACCATTTTCGCTGCCATTATGAATTTCGCTATCAGCAAGCGGTATGTGCCCGCGCACCACCGCTTTGAAGGGATGCCAAAGCTGAAATCCAACCGCCGCGACGAGTTCACACTTGAGGAATACCGCAAGCTGCACACGAAGGGGCGCAAGTGGATGAAAGAGGCGACCACGCCGCAGGGCATCTGGTATCGTCAAATCTGCTACAATTTCATCCTCATCATGTGCAACACAGGGATGCGCCCGCCCGAGGCAAAAAACCTGCGCTGGCGGGACATCACCACTGCCAAGGACAAGGACGGTCAGGAAATCCTTGTCCTCTATGTTCAGGGCAAAGGAAAGACCCGCAAACTGATCGCTCCGATCAGCGTCGGAAAATACCTCGACCGCGTGCGGGAGCTGTCAAAGGCGACCAAGCAGGACGACCACGTATTCACCATCATCAATGGCAAACCCGCCAAATGGCTCTATCGCGATACGGTCGAGGAGCTGCTCAAATATACTGACCTTCGCGATGGGCCGAGCGGGATTCCACGCACGACCTATTGCTTCCGCCATACCTACGCCACGCTGCGCCTGTCCGCTGGTGTCGATGTCTATATTCTCGCCCAGCAGATGGGCACGTCTGTCAAAATGATCGAACAACACTATGGGCATGTGAACACCATCAAACACGCCGACCGCGTGTTGATGGGCATTGGCGGCTGGGACGCCATGCACAATGAAATGAACGAGGAGATCGACAAGTTGGAAGCCAAGGCGAAAGCTGTTGAGTCCATCAAGGCCAAGCAGACGGATAAACCGTCGCGGCCCAAACGCTAGGCGGGCATCGAGCCAGCAACCGGGTCCGGTTGCCGATGCTTCAAGCCTTGCGTTCTGCCGGATTCACAATGCGCCGCTGGCGCTTCTCGATTGTGAACCGGCCGGCGGTTTGGGGAATCAAGCTGTGTCGAGTTCGACACGGCCCACAAGCCGCCTTCCTGCCTGCCCGTTGCCGCTGGCAATCTTGAGGGCAGGACTTGCAAGCCGAACCATCCGAAGGATGCCCATGACCGCATTGCTATTCACCGAGGACGAATGGAACACCGCGATGCCAAAGGTGGTCGCGGACATGACGGCCTATCTCCGGCCATATCGTGCCGCGATCTATGAGCACCACGCTGCCGCCGAAGATGACGAAGAACACGGAACAGGCTGGGGCAGCGGTTCCTATCTCCGCCTTGGCGACAAAGTGTTCATTCTCACAAACGAGCACGTGTCCTGTGTGCGCCGCGATAACCGCGTGCTGGCGCACCAGTTTGATGGGCAGGAGGACATTCGCCGGATGGTCGGCGATCATGTCGAATACCCATATCCGCTGGACTTGGCCCTGTTACCGGTGGACATGGCGGCATGGACCGCCCCGTCCAATCTTTCGCAGGCCATCGGAATCGAGCAGATCGCGCTAGCTCACGACCCCGTTGAGGGTGAGATTTTGACATTTACTGGCTTTGCTGGTGAGCGAGTATCGTTCCGCTTCAAAACTGTTCTCGCCAAAGGCACCTGCTACACAGCACGGGAAGCCGCACTGCCTGCAAGCGATCAATTCTCGCCACGCTTTCACTTTGGCATCGACTATCGCCCTGATCTTGCAACCGATGTGATCGGTCGGGATGGCCTGCCCGATCCGCACGGATTCAGCGGCTCGACTGTTTGGAACACAGGCTTTGTCGCGGCGAAAATGGCAGGCGCCCCGTGGTCGCCCGACATGGCAAGGGTGACAGGCGTTGTTTGGGGCTGGCCGTCCGGCAACGCACTGCTGGTCGCCACCCGCGCAGAATATTTGCGCAGCTTTCTCTTAGGACCCGTTGCCGCGTGACCGACTTCCTCGCCGTGGTCCGATTGCCAGCCTCAACTCTCTTCGTCGTCCCCTTTGCCTATAAACCTTGAGCCCCGCGAACTCCCGTTCACCACCGATTGCCTCGCTGATTCGTCGTCCCAGAGCAAACGCTGTGGCTTACCGCGAAAGATTGTCTTTTCCCCACGTCGCAATGGCTCGCCTGCCTTCAGCGGTAGGATCGGTCTGCCTGCAAATTCGTCTTTAGTTACGGTGCTGGCGCGCACCAGCAACTTAACCCAACCATCCTTGCCGCGCTCGATGACTTCGGCAGCAATAAGCCGTTCGCCGATGCGGAGGGCCTTACCGCGCCTGCGACGATCGAAGACGCCCTCCGTCCAACGGATGACATCAGCAGCTATAAAGTCAGTAGCGGGAACCCATCGATCCATCCGCTGACACCCCTACCGAACGGTTACTGTCTCTTATTGAACCATGAAAGCCGGATAATTTTGTTGCGAAGTGACCGCGTATTGCTCTTGGAAGACGCGCGGTGTGTGGGATCCGAAATGATGGGCCAGCGGTCTGACTAAACACGCTGGCCGAGCGTATGGCATCTTGGGCAAGGAGCCTGGGGCGGACGCAGTAACCGCTATCTCCTATCATCAGATACTGATGGTGCTTCAGCGTGATGAAGCCGTGATGCTGCCACTGAAATGGGGCCAGCAGCGCCGTGCGGGGACGGCAACTTTATAGCTGTCACCCTCCAATCCACGCACCGACGAGGCGGGGCGGTTTCGGGTTAGTCGCCGATTTCTCCACTGGATCAAGCCATAGCCGCGTGCAGTCCATTACGGCCTTTCTATAGGTCGTTTCTGGCACGGCCCCGCCGTTCGTCAATCGCCTGCGCTTCCGCGCCTCTCGCTGCGCTTCCGGCTTGTGCAGCTTGCACCTTCGGGCGGGCTTTGCCCGGCGTTGACCAACGGCTCGACGGGCCGCGCCGCCTTCTCCCCACGAGGCCGCAGATGGTCTGCGCGAACCTCCACTTTGAGGAGAAATTCAATGACGACTGTTCAACAAAATTCACCCGCTTTCATGCTGTGGTGCGTGGAAGGTGACGGCAAGGATGCCCGCTGGACCCGCATCGGGGCGGCATGGCTGCATCAGGACGGCAAAGGCTTCAACATGCGCTGCAACGCGATCCCGTTGCAGGGCCGCTTGGTCGCTCGCGCCTATGTCCCCAAGGCAGACCGCAGTGCGGCACAGGGAGAGCTGGTATGAGCGCGCCCCTTCAGAACGCATCGCGCATCCGCGAACTGAACGACCTGTTCCGCACTTGCTTCATCGGCGGGCGCGTCCTGATCACCGAGGGCATCATTGCCCTTGGTGACAGCTTCACCAGCGGCTGCGTGGAGGCTGTGCAACGCTTCACCGATTTCAGCGCAGATAACGACCCTTACGGTGAACATGACTTCGGCTGTGTCGCCGTCGATTGCCAAAAGGTCTTCTGGAAAATCGACTATTACGACCGTGAATGCCTTTATGGCTCCGAGTGTCCGGCCGATCCTAACCAGACCACTCGGGTCCTCACCATCATGCTGGCGAGCGAATACTAACGCATCGGTCGCGCCGCCCCGCATATCGGCGACGCGATTGCTGCTACAAATTATGCAACATCGTGTAGCAAATTTGATACAGTTTCCTTTATAGATTGATATGATTACATAATAAGTGTCAGTAATCGTAGACTAACTCTTCGAGATGCGTGAAGTTTGTATTACTTCAACCCTATCTCGGAGAATCAAATAATGAAAAAATACTTAGTAGCTTCAACCGCCCTTGTATCGGCGCTGATCGCTATGCCTGCACAGGCTGAGCTTAATTTGGACCTCGGCGGCCACTTCCGTGGCTACGGCGTTTACAACGACAACGATGTTGCCGGTGCCAGCACCCAAGATTTTGAACTGCGCCGTGACACCGAAGTCCACTTCACCGGCGAAGCCACCTCTGACAACGGCCTGACGGTTGGCGTTCACTACGAAGCAATGGTTGGTGGCGATCTCATCACCGACGAAGCTTATGCCTATTTTGCTGGCAACTGGGGCCGCTTCAATCTCGGTTCAGAAGATGGCGCTGCCTACCTTTTGCAGGTCGCCGCTCCCTCGGCAGACAGCAACGTAGACGGTCTGCGCACCAACGTTCAGTCGATAGGCTCGACCGCTCTCGACACTACGGCTTCGACCATCGGGGCAATCTTTGCTCCGGGCTATACCGGCGTGTATTCGAGTTCGTTCGGCACGAACGCAGCCACCAATACAAACAACCTGATTCTCGACTACGATCATGCTGACTTCCAGGACACAGATCGCCTTACCTACCTGAGCCCCAAATTCGCGGGTTTCCAAGGCGGCCTGTCATACGCTCCGCAAGCTGGTCAAAAAGTCCTCGGCAACGGTCAAGCGGCTCCTGCTGCTGACGATGACGTCAACCAGTTTGAGAACCTGTGGGAAGCGGCTGTGCGTTGGGATAGCGAGTTTGAAGGCTTTGGCCTGAGCGCCGGTGCTGGCTATTCGACCGCTTCTGCCGAAGAAGAGTCACTCGTTGCTGGCGATCTGGCAGGTGATCTCGACACTTGGAACGCCGGGCTTAATGTCGCCTTCCAAGGCTTCTCGGTCGGTGGTGCATACCTTGCCAGCGATACCGAAGTCGGCACTGGTGCTGCGTCGGTTGATGCTGAAAGCGACACTTGGGTTATCGGCGCGGCTTGGGACAATGGCCCCTACCATCTCGGTGTGAGCTATCTCGATCAAGATATCGAGCTGGCTGGCGGCGAAATCGAGGCTGACCGCTGGACACTGGGCGCGGGCTACACCTACGGACCCGGCATGTCATTCCGTGGCGCGATTGCTCACGGTGAAACATCTGAGAACGTCACTCCGACGAGTGAAGATTTCACCCAAATCACTGTTGGCACCGATATCCAGTTCTAATTTGGATACGAGGCAGAAAAAGGGGCGCATTACTGCGCCCCTTTTTCTTTGAATAATCGTAACTTATAATGCGAATCAAGCCGCCACGGCCTTTTCATCCGTGTCGGCCTCCAAAAGAAGGCGGCCAGTGATTATTCACTGGCCGCTGATTTTTTATGGCTTCGGCACATTGTGTTTTGGACGGATCAAGACTTGCGAGAATCGTAGCAATGCCTGTTCTACGTTTTGCAGCGAAACGTGAATGTCAGAGGTGACAAAACGGGACTGCGGGCTCCGGCGCAGATCGCTCAACAGGCGACAGTAGAGCGCGCGGAGTTCCTGTTCGGTCATGTGGGCGAGTTCAGCGGGGGTGATAAACTGCGACATGGCTTTTCTCCCTATCTTGAGCCGCGACCATCGCGGGCCTTCATGACAGACAAGGAGCAGGGCGTTCGCGTCTGCCGCACCGATGGCTTTGCCTCGGTCGGAACGTCAGTGGAGAAGCCTTTAGGCTTGCGGCGTGAAAGCGCGAATCCCCTGCAAGGCTGCCCATGAAGAAGGCCTCGCATGGCGCGGGTGGCGGGAGAAACCGTGCCGCAGCTTTGCCCCGCATCAGAATTGCTTGAACAAACGCACAAATGACGCTGAAACAGTCGCCAGTCGTATGTGCGTGAGGGAGGGCGCATGGGCCAGGTTCTTCGCCTGTGGGTGCTTTTTATGCTCAGCCTTGGCTGGGCTGCACTTGCGCAAGCGCAAGAATCGCCCGCGGCGATTACGCGCGGCATGGCGAACGTCATGCTGCAAAACGCCCTTATTGCAGAGCAGCGCGGCACCGGTGCCTATAGCGATTTTGCGGACTCGGTTCTCGCCTTTAACGAAACCCGTATGGCCGAGCTGACAGCGCAAGCCGCGCAGACTGGGCAGGCTGCACAAATCCGCCGCGACGCGCGCGCACGCGCCGAGCGCATTTACAATGCGCGAAGCTCAACAGACTACCTCGCAATGTTCCCAACACCGCTACAGGTGCGTGCGGACATCATTGCCCGCCATGGCGGCCTGCGTGCGAACGGCATAGAGCTTGCCGCCAAGCAGGCGGGGCGCATGTTGATGCTGGTGCATGTGCTCTCTCACATGCAGAGCAGCTACATCGACGAGAACACATGGCCACTCGGTGTCCGCCGTCAGGTGATGCTCTACAAGATCCACTACTGGGATATCAGGGACGACTCCCAGCCAAGACCCGGCGCAAGGCCGGACGGCTGCAACTGGTTCACCCGCATGTTCAGCCGCTGCGGGGCGCGGCTGTTCGCCTATGAGGTCGGCCAATATCGTGACGGCGAGGCGGCGGCCCGCGAGGCAGCCGAATGGTATTTCCCGCCCGACTTTCGCGAACGGTTTGTTGATCTCACTGGCCCTGGCGGCAGTCGTGCCGAGGATCGACAAGAAAAAGCCGACCGGGAGGCCGCGCGCGAGGCGCGCCTCGGCATCGGGCAATGGTTTCTTGAACTCCTCGCCGTGGGGGCGGTCCTTGGCGTGATCGCACTCGTGTTCTGGTCCCTGATACGCAGCAAAAAGCACGAGGATCAGGTCAGCGGCAATTACGGCACCGCCGACTATGCCTCACCGCTGGATCGCGAGTTCGACAGCGGCCTGTTCAAGGGTGTTTTCTTAGGTGCTGCCGCTCACCCCGGAATCCCGAAATCCATCTTCGGTCCGGTTGTCTCTGCCTCCGAATCCCACACCTTGATCGTGGCACCTTCGGGCACCGGCAAGGGCACCAGCGTTATCCTGCCAACCCTGCTGCTTTATCGCAGTTCGCTGATTACCATCGACCCCAAAGGTGAGAACGCGGCGATCACCGCCCGCTTTCGCCGCGACCAGCTTGGCCACGCCGTTCACATCGTGAACCCGTGGGGACTGCATGAGGCGCTCTACAGCGAGCGGGGATTTAGCCGCGCGACCTTCAATCCGCTCGATGTGCTGGACCCCAAAGACCCCAACATCGTTGGCATCGCCAACAGCATCGCCGTCAGCATCTGCCAGCATGGTTCAGTCAACGACCCCTTCTGGCAGAACAGCGCCACCGCCATGCTGGCGGGCATTTTGCTGTGGGTGGCGGACACCCCCGGCGAAACCAAAACACTCGCCCATGTCGCCGACATCGTGAGCGGGGGCGAGGCGGCGGCTGATCTGCGTAAATCCCTGTTCCCGCGCATGGTCGCAAGTTCGTCCTTTCGCGGTGCCATGCGCAAGCTTGTGGGCCGTTTCGTGCAGATGGACGACAAGACCTACAGCGGCGTCATCGCCCAACTGTCGCAATCGCTCCAGTTCATGGCCGATGACCAGATCGCCGCAGCGACCGACCATTCAAGCTTCACTCTCGCCGATCTCGCCAATGGAAAGACCACCCTCTACATCGTGATCCCCGACAACCAGATGCAGGCGCAAGCCGTGTGGCTTAAGCTGATGGTCGATACCGTCATGCAGACCTTCAAGCGAGAACGCCCCTTCGCCAAAGGCATCCGGGGCATGTTCCTGATTGACGAGTTTCCGGTTCTCGGGCGGCTCGATGGCATGGTGAAAGACATAGCCGTCGTGCGCGGAGCCGGGCTCGACATGACGCTGGTTGTGCAAGGGCTTGATCAGCTTACGGCACTCTACGGCCCTTCATCGGGGACCATTCTCTCCAACTGTGGCTTCAAATGGTTTTGTAACGTCAGCGACCTACAAACCGCGGAATACGTCAGCAAGGCGCTGGGCCAAATGACGGTGCGCACCGTTAGCCAGACCATCAGCGCCAATGACGGCTCCACCAACCGCACCCTCGGTGAGACAGGCCGCGCCCTGATTTTCCCCGACGAAATCATGTCGCTTGGCAAGCAAGCGGCCTTCGTGTTCAGGCCGGGCGGGCGGGCCTATTATCTCAGGCTGGTCCATTACAAGAATCTTTATGGCTACGTCGCCCCCCGCATTACCGCCAATGCTGCGCCGCATTTGCCCGACCTCAAGGCCTATGACCCCAACCCGTTTTACGAGCAGGCGGATCAACGCCAGCACGAGGGCGGGGGCAGCGGCGCGAGTGGCAATGGCAATAAGGATTCATCGCAGGCCCCGCCCGAAGGTATGGACAGGGCCGAGGCCCTTGCCATGCTCGGCCTTACGGACGGCGCAAGTGTGGAACAAATCCGCGAGGCATACAAATCCCTGATCGGCAAGCTGCACCCGGATCGCGGGGGCACCAACCGGCTCGCCCAACTCCTCAATGAAGCGCGCGACATCCTGCTCGGCAAGAAGCCGTAGCAAGGTCGCGAACACCTTGTTTGAACACCTGCGCTAGAATCTGTTGCGGCAGCGTGTTACCATAATAGCAGGAGATGCAAGCCATGTGCGGACTAACCGTCCACACTGGAACCTGACGGTTCCGGCTTGGCAAGGGGTCTATTCTACCCCGTTGCATCCCCACGACCAATGGGAGCCTTCGTGCCCCCCGTTGGAACCCCCAGAGCAGGAGCCTTCCCGCCCCTGCACCCTGGACAGGGCCGCTGCCATCGCCGCCACAGGCGGACATGACATCGACCCCGCCAAAGGAGATTTCATTCTCCCTTGGAAACCCATGACCGGAGCTTTCGCGCCCCGGACCACGAGCAGGAGCCTTCATGCCCCTGCACCCTGACGAAGGGGGGGAAGTTCCCCTTCGATCCCCGGCCTATTTGTTGTCGGGGCTGAAGGAGAGGCCACATTATGGCCGACAACGAGCAAACGCCGCCGCGCGAACCATCGCCCGGCACCCGGCGCAAGTCCAATAAACGGCAGCGCACGGAAGTCCTTTTTGCCCGTGTGACCCCCGACGAAAAATCCGCCTTTGCCGCCCGTGCGGAACGCGCTGGCATGGCATCCGCCGCCTTCATGCGTGCGCTCGCATTAGGCGATGCAGGCCCCCGCGCGCGCCGCCGTCGCCCCGTCGAGCATCAGGCGCTGATCCAAACGCTCGCCGCCCTGAACCGCGTGGGCAACAATCTCAACCAGATCGCACGCAACAGCAATCTCGGCATCGACATCGGCGTCCCCGAACTGCGTGACGCGCTGCAACAATACCACGCGGTGATTGCCGCGATTTACGACGCCCTCGGTATGGAGCCTGCCCGTGATCATCAAGGGCAAGAGCCGGGCTGGCCCTAGCCAGCTCGCCCGACACCTTGGCCGCGCCGATACCAATGAGCGCGTCGAAATCCTGCAACTGGATTCCGCTGGCACGACCGAGCAAGCCTTCCGCGACTGGCAAACCTACACCCTCGCTACCAAGGGCAAGCTGGGCCTCTACCACGCCAACATCGACCCCGACGCCAAGTATGACATGACCCGCGACCAATGGTTGCGGGCGGTCGAGGTCTTAGAGGAGGAGCTTGGTTTGCAAGGCCAGCCCCGCGCCATCATCATGCACGAGAAAGGCGGTCGCGAGCATATCCATGTGGTCTGGGCGCGCACCGACATGGAAGCGATGAAACTGCGCTCCGACAGCATGAATTATCTTGCCCACGAGCGGGCCAGCCTGCGCCTTGAGCAGGAGTTCGGCCACGAGCACGTTCCCGGCAAGCACGCCAAGCGCGACCGGGAGGCTCAGCCCGAGTTCCCCGCCGCCGAGGCGAAGCACGACGAGTGGCAACAAGGCGAGCGCGGCGGCATGAACCACCGCGAGCGCAAGGCGCAGGTGAAGGCGCTATACGAGGCCAGCGACACCGGCCCCGCCTTCAAGGCTGCGCTTGAAGATGCTGGCTATGTCCTGGCGCGCGGCGACCGGCGCGATTTCGTTATCTTGGACGATGATGTCAAAGTCCACAGCCTCGGCCGCCAGCTGCCGGGCGTCAGCGCGAAAGATCTTCGCGCCTTTATGGCCAACATCGACCCCGACAGTTTGCCCAGCGTCAGTGAGGCCCGCGTGGCGTTGCGCGAAGAGGCGCGGGCGATATCAGAAGCCGAGCCCACCACCCCCGACCAAGCCGAGCCAGAAAAGACCGCCCCGGATCAGAATACCGTCAGCCCGAACAAATCCGAGGCCGATCGCCAGCGCATCGACACCTTGCGCGAGGCCATCCTTGAACGTCACGGCGCGGAACTGAAGGAACAAGAGCAGCGCCACGCCCGCGAAGTGACGGAGTTGCAGGACAAGCAGCAAGCCGCCGCCGATAAGGCCATTGAGGACTTCTCGAAGGAACAGGCGCGGCGCACCATCACAGAGCGCCCGCAAGAGCCGGGCGGGTTTGAACGCTTGTGGCGCAGTATCCGCGAAGCGGTGAATGACGAGGCGCGCACCCAGAGGCTTGCCGATGAAGCACGGCTAGCCCGTGATGCCCAAGATCGCCGCTCCGATGAAATCCGCATCATGGTCGGCGGGATGCAGGCCGCCCAGCGGCAGGAGATCGACGACCTCATCAAGCGGCAGGGGCAGGAGCGGGCCGACTTGCTGGACGAGCATGGCAAAGACCTTGATCGCCGCGTAGCGGATGAACAGCGGGCCATCGCGCTTGAGCGCGAATATGAGCGCCGCCGCATCGAGGCGCAGACACGCCAACGCGACGGACCGGAGCGTGACGACCGCGCACGCTGACAGGCTCGCGTTTCCTGCAATCAAAACCGGGCCTGCTGATCAAGCAGATTGCCAGCCTCGTGCCTCAAACCGCCACTGCGGTATCGCGCTTTGCGCGAAGCATGGCAGCGGCCATCCTGCCCAGTCTTGTTTCGCGATTCATGGCGGTGGCACGACCTGACAAGAAGGCCGACGATGACAATGGCAGCGCGAGCCACAGCGAGGCCACCTCCAAGTTCTTTGCAGCATCCGGCACGACCACCAGCGATGCCGCAGATGGTGCAGATTTTGGTTCGATGTTCCTGGCACCCCCGATGGCACCACGACCCAGCCCAAGGCCACGATCCATCCGCCGCTTGCGGGCACGTTTCCGTGCCCGGCACTTCATGAAGCCGCCGTGGATGCGGTGATCGAATTTATGCGCCATGGCTGTCAGCGTATCAGTCAGCTGATGCGCCTCGCTCGTTTTCCCCACAGATTTCAATCCTAGAAATGCTGATTTTACTGGTAGGTGCACCGCATTGGTGTAATGCGGTGCAATCCGGTGCAAGAGTGAAAAACGTCATGCCAACCACCGCTCAGGCTCAGGAAGATAAGTCGCCCCACCGCCTGTCTGTCAGCCTGACAGCCGAGCAATATCGCGAGCTGAACGAGATTGCGCGCAAGAATAGAGTATCAGCCGCGTGGGTTGTCCGCGAGGCCATTGACCGGCTTCTGCGAGACGATGTCCCGCTGTTGCGCGTGGGGAGAGAATGACTGTGGCGCTTAATGCACCGACCGCGCCACGAGGCCGCTACGCCGACCTCAACACCGATAAGTTGCGCGGCGGCTACTACACGTCTGCCAATGTTGCCGAATGGCTTTGTGCGTGGGCAATTCGCGACGCCAATGAAACCGCGCTAGAGCCAAGCTGCGGCGATGGCGCCTTTCTTGAAGCGGCGGCCAAGCGCTTAACCGAGCTCGGCGCAAAACCCGAGCAAATCGCTGCCAACCTACAGGGCGTTGAAATCGTCACAAGCGAAGCGCGAAGTGCCCGCAAGGGGCTCAAGCCGCTACTCGGTCCTGCCGCTGACGAGATCGTCGTTTCGTCGGACTTTTTTGCATGGTGGCAAAATGCCAAGCAGCCGACCTTTGATGTCATCATCGGCAATCCACCTTTCATTCGCTATCAGTCATTTCCTGAGCCACACCGCACTCTGGCGATGGCAATCATGGGCGAGCAGGGTCTGACACCCAATCGTCTGACCAATATCTGGGTTCCATTTGTCGTCGCTGCGACCGCCAGCCTCAAGAAGGGCGGCAGGCTTGCCTTGGTCCTCCCTGCGGAGATTCTCCAGGTCACGTATGCGGCACAACTACGCTCGTTCCTGACCGACCACTTTAAGCGCATCGACGTGGTGGCTTGTAACGAATTGTTCTTTGAGAAGGCCGAACAGGAAGTCGTCCTGCTGCTGGCCGACGGCGCGTTGGCGCGCGCATCCGAGACAAACACATGCCGTGTGGCCATGACCGAGGCCGATACGGTAGCGGCCATCACCGGACGTTCACCAGCCGCCGTCTTGAAGAGCGCCAAGCCTAAGGTCATTCGCCATGACAGCGAGAAGTGGCTTAAATACTTCCTCGATAACAAACAGATCGAGTTCATGCGCGAGCTCCGCGATTCAGCGATCAC
>JACCDH010855206.1_pt1 | contig 12758 bp, 11 predicted proteins | sample 7442481 | NCBI WGS metagenome assembly JACCDH01 (sample SAMN15323433, study PRJNA562643) | freshwater metagenome | isolation source: river surface water | place: USA:Blue River Watershed | collected 2017-08-15
CCGAAAGTTTCAAATGTTGAATAATCACGGTCTGCTGGAAGCCCAAGACTAGAGAGCATATTAGCGCGATGAATATGTCCTACCTGATGAGGGATAATTTTATCCACATCACTATTGCTCCAACCAAGAATAGCTGAAGCTTTCTCCCAATTAGACTTCGCAAGCTTGACCCCTGCAATCATCAGGGCCTCAGAATCAGTCTCCATGACAAGATGATTTGTATCCCCACTGCCTTGACATAAATCCACCGCAGAGGAGTCAGTCATCGTTGATCCACCCATAATTTTTGGGCCATGAGGAGCAAGATCACTATGAGTCAGAAGAAGGGCCACTCCGGCCGAGCCGATAGTAAGACTGGCAATAAAGGGTTTTATTTTTTTGCGATCCATCTCTGGATCGGCCTGAATCTGATTAATGGTATTGAGTAAAAGTGGTCCAGAGTTTTCTCCACTGACAATCAAGGCCGAGCGAATCTGGCCATTCTCAATAAGCTGAGAGGCCATAAGGACTGAGCTCAAAACACCAAGACAAGCATTAGAGAGGTCAAACATCATACAATGAGCAGAAAGATTTAAAAGATGATGAATATTAGCAGCAGTGGCGGGCTCAAGATAGTCACGACAAACAGAGGCATGAATAAGAAGATCAACTTTGCTGCGATCAAAATTCTTAAGAATTTTTTCTCCTGCCTCAGCAGCAATCACTGAAGGCCTTGTCCCCAGAGGCCAAAACCCACGAGTTTTAATTCCCGTTTGAAGCTCTAAGCGTCCAGCACTGAGTTTACTTTTCTCATAAACTTCTTTGAGCTCTTCTTCAATTTCATCAGAAGACATAAAATGAGGAGGTTCTACGTAAGCAAAGGAATGAAGAGAGGTTTTATTAAATTTCACGCTTCACTTCCTTCCATGAGTCCATGGAGATTACCCATTGAAATTCCAGAGAGAATTGAGCCCACGATTCCTAAAAATCCTTGATCAGTGCCAATAATAAAAAGACCTTTTACAGGCGTTTTTCCATCGCGAGTTTTGTCTATAGATCCGTACACTGTTCCATTGAGATGCCAAGTATAGCGCTCAATAGTCATGGGAGAAAAAATATCTTTAAAAAGTAATTTTCCGTCAAATCCTGGGGCCAGTTTTTTCACTAGCTCCAAGGATGAGTTTCCTACCATTTCTTTTTTGGCCTCATAATCATCGCGGCCAAGCTCTCGCCACTGATGATAATTACTCATATAGGTCACTCGAACAGTGCCTTCGCCCTCAGTTTTTAGCGATTCATAATTATCAGGGAAACAAACCACCGCTGAAGTTGGATCAAAATAATCCTGAGCAGGTCTGTAGGCATATTTAGGAGCATTATTATAAAAAACAATAGTTGATTCATTCTGAGTCAGAGGAATTTTTTTATCAAAAATAAAAATACTCTCCAAAAAAGTCATCGCTCCCACTCGTGGTGAAACTTTCTCATTCATCCCCTGAGTGAGCTTCACTGTCTCAGGGTAACCAATACTTGAAAGAATCACTGGGGCCAGAAGCTCCTCTCCTCCAAGACTCACACCGACGGCTTTCCCCTCACGTGTAATGATCTCAGAAACAGCGGCACGAAAGCGAATTTCGCCGCCCACTTCTTCTAGTTTTTTCATGAGGAGAGAAATAATAGTGCGAACTCCACCTTCAGGTCTTGAGAAGCCTTCAAAGTATAAAGACTTAAACATGATCACGAACTGAGCAAAATCCATATCATCTTCCCAGGCCGATCCATAAATCAGCAGAGGACAAAGAAGCATTTCAATCAAAAGCTCGTCAGAAAAAATTGTCTTCAGAGTCTCTCTTGAAGATGAATAACCAAGAGTAAGATCGAGTTCATTAAAAGAGTGCACCCTTTCCACAAGCTTTCCAAATTGATCAATTTGATGTGGAAATTTTTCGGCGATTTCATTTAAAAGCAATTCAAAATCATTAGAGAATCTGAGTTCCATTCCGGGAAAAGAAATTTTCGAATAAGTTTGAGGACAGAGTTTGAAATCATCGTAGGAAAGACGAAGCTGCTTGAGAAGTTTTGAGAAAGGTTTTCCCTTCTCTCCTTTCTTCATAAAATTTGTCAGCGCATGAAGACCCACATCGAATTGGCGAATGCCGCCTTTATCAAAGTTTCGGCGCTGGTAATAGGAATTGAGACCACCCGGTATCGAGTGTTTCTCTAGGATTACAACCTTCTTATTAAACATCGCGAGGCGGATACCGGCCGCAAGACCTGACATACCCGCCCCTATGACTATGGCATCATAATTCATGGATGAATTTTGATTAGGCAAATTTTGGAGAAAGATACTCTACGCAAGAAGCAAGACTTGCGAGACGAGGATAATCTTCCTGAGGAACTTCTACTTTGTGACGCTTTCTTAGTTCCATCACGATATCAAGAAAGTCCATTGAATCGAGATCAAGTTGCTCACGAAGAGATTTTGCATCATCAAGTGCCGTTGTATCTTCATCAGGGGCGATATCAGCGATGATATCTAAAACGATTTGACGAACTTCAGAAGCTGTCATGTGTTGGTTCTCCTTACGCTAAGTATTTTTTTACAATCAATGCGGAATTAATTCCAAGCATTCCAAATGAATTATTAAGTATTGTGTTCACGTTTCCAACAAGCTTTGGCTCGTTAATGACTAAATTTGGAATCTCACACTGAGGATCGAGTTCAGTACAATTCATCCCAGGATGAATGATTCCGTCTTCAAAGCTAGGGATATTTCCTGCTAGTTCTAAAGACCCTGCTGCACCCATGCAATGACCAATATGTCCCTTAGTGAAATTCACATAAGTCTTTTTTGAATCTGCAAAGGCCGTTCTCACCGCCAGCGCTTCATTCACATCCCCAGTCCCAGTTCCTGTAGCGTGCATATTCACCAGATCAATATCGGAAACAGTAAGACCCGCACGCTTAATCGCTTTATGCATACACTGAACCTGGCGCTCAGAATTTGGATTCACAAAATCTGTAGCATCAGAGTTGATAGCATATCCTACAATCTCGCAGTAAATTTTTGCATTTCTTTTCTTAGCGTCTGATAAACGTTCAAGAACATAAACAGCTCCACCTTCAGAGATGGCGATACCGTTTCTGTTTTTATCCATAGGGCGAGACGCTTTTGAAGCCTCATCATGATGAGCGAGAGCTCCTTGAGCCGCAAAGGCCGCAAAGATTCCAAAAGTTTGTGATGACTCTGAAATTCCACCTGCTAGGGCCAGATCCACTTCTCCTAAAAGAAGTTGCTGAACACCTTGGATAATTCCCACATTTCCCCCTGCACAAGCTGAGCCAAGAGTGTAATGAGGACCTGTGATATTTAAATTAAGAGTGACTTCACCTGCAGGAGAATTGGCCACCGTTCTTGGATTGTGATGAGGAGACCATAATTTCCAATCCAAATTATTCTGGTGCATTTGATAAATTTCTTCTTCAGTCTCTACATTCCCATGCTCAGTAATGCCGAGATAAACACCTACTTGAGATTTATCAACACTAGCCCACTCAATACCAGCATCTTGAATGGCCTCATTGGCACAATAAATAGAAATACTCCCAGCACGAGTTCCACGACGACGAAGTTTTTTAGATTGATATTTGTATTCATCAAAATCACACATTCCTGCCACTTGTTTTCCCATATAACGAATCTCATGGTGCTTAACACCTGAAACACAATTGAGAAGATTGCTGCGGAATTCTTGTAAATTATTGCCGTTCGGAGCTGTAAGCCCGATTCCAGTAATCACGATACGCTGAGTGTCATTCATGAGGAAAACCTCTCCAAAAGTCTTGAAATCTGAGGAAAAAAGTTAACGTAAGAACACTGAGATGTCACGCGATCAATTAATCTTCATTTAAGAGTAAATTATCTTGCCCACCGGCCCTTCATTTACGGTATATTTAACCGCACATGTTTTTTTAAACCTAGTGGAATAAGGAGTTACTATGGAAAATCTCGTTGTGATCTCCAAAGTGAAGAAGTTCATTAAAGATAAAGCCGATTTCAATACATCGTCTGCTTTCTTTGAGCCGTTAAATCAGGATATCATTAAGGCTTGTCGCGAAGCGATGGGTCATGCTCAAAAACTTGGTCGTAAGACTGTAATGGGGAAAGATTTCAATCTTTTCAAAGACAATCCTCAGATTGACGAGGCTTTAGTAGTTGCGTCAAAAGTAAAAAAGATGATTAAAGATGAGAGTTCACTTTCAACTTCATCTCAAGCTATCGATCAGCTTACCCTTCGAGTTCATGCCATTTGTTTAAAGGCCATTGAAAACGCTCAGGCCGATAAGCGCAAGACGGTGATGGATCGCGATTTCCAAGCACCGACAACACTTTCTTAATTTTATTCTTTAACGACTTCTTGGGTAATTTCACTATGAGTTACCCAAGGAATCGTGATCACGTAACCAACCACACAAGTCATTACTGTTAAAATCACCGGAGCTTCAACTTCGATCACAAAATTTGTGAGTATCCAAACAAAGACACTACTTAGAATTCCAACCATCGCACTGGTCGCATTCCCCTTCGGCACAAAAAGGGCAAACACTGTAATAACTAGAACCGTTGGTCCACCGAGAGTTGAGGCCAATTCCACCAGTGAGATAATACTATCTGAGCTAAAAGCAATAATATAGGCCACCACACCCGAGGCAAGAACACCAGCGCGAGCGATAATAACTTTTTTTCTTTCCGTGAGATTTTTCATCTGAGGATAAATAAGATTGTGTGACATCAAAGCCGAGGCCGAGAGTAGAGTTGAATCTACCGTTGAGAGGATGGCCGAGACAAGGGCCCCCACAAACATCACATAAAAAACATAAGAGAGGTGTTTCTTAGCAAGAAGAGGCATGATTGTTTCTGGATCGGCCAGATTACTCATTTGCATCGGGCCCAAAAGACCAATCATCACAGGAATACTTCCTACAAGGAGATAGATCAGTCCGGCACGCATAGAACTTCTGAAGGCCACGGATGAAGATTTTGAAGCCACAACTCTTGAGACCAGCTCTTGGGACATAACTGATCCCAAAATAGGGACCATCCAAATTTCAAGCCGAGAGAATAAACTCATCTCTCCACTCCCTCTAAAAGTCAGCCGTTCAGGCCCTATCATGGCCAGAGAGGAAGAAATTCCTCCTGCATCTAAAACAATCGCAATCAAAAGAAAAAGAAGACCTGCAATGAGAGCAAAACCTTGAATAAGATCAGTATAAGCATCGGCCAAGAGTCCACCAGAGACGGTGTACATAATCACCACCAGAGCGGCCACAGTCACGGCCACCGTCACCCCAAAATCAGTGGTGGAATGAATGATTTGCCCAAAGGCACGAATCTGGGCCCCGGCCCAAATAATAGAAGAAGGAATAATAATAAAAGCAGCCAGCTTCTCTACGTTAGGCGAGAAGCGGTCACGAAAAAGATCTGGGATCGTCGTAATTTTTTTGTTCCAAAGAATTTTGGCAAAAAAGACTCCCATGACAAAAATACAAATCGCATAACCGAAGGGATCGGCCCGTGATCCAGAAAGACCATTCTCGTAAACAGCCCCTGCTGTTCCGATACAAGTCTCGGCCCCAAACCACGTGGCAAAGATAGAAAATGTCGCTAAAAATGGGCCAAGAGAGCGTCCGGCCAGAAAATAATCATCGTCAGTTTTGATTTTTTTGGAAACGTAAAATCCCAGAATAAGCATTCCAAGAACATAGAGAGAAATCCCTACAAGTTCAGCATTCATCTCCTAAATCACTTCTCCTATTTGAGCAGGTAGGCCACACCAATTCCCAAAAAATTTCCTACAGCATAACCAACTAGGCCAGTGGTTACACCTGAGACAAGCATCTCACGGTTTTTGAGCGCTTGGGCCATGACTGGCACAAAGGCGGGTCCGAAGATTCCAGCTATGGATGTTATTATCGCGGTATCTCTATCAATCTTTAAGAAAAAACAACAGAGAATATGAAAAAAAATCGCTCCCAGCATCACAAGTCCCATAAAAGCAAAATACCACCAGCTTGCAGCCGCAATATTCGACAGATTGGCCAGACTTCCGATGGCCACACAGAAGACGAGTAAAAAATAATTTCCCCACTCCTGGGAACCTTCTAGACTTCTGAGCTTGGGAATAAAAGAAACCACAATGGCAAAACTCGTGAGTAGCAGAATGATCACACTCACACTCATGCTTCCCACCGTCAGCAGTGTCAGCCCTACGGCCAGCCCCACACAGATTCCACTAAGAAGGATTTGTTGAAAAAATCGGATTAATTTTGTTTTAGGATTGAGTCTCTCCCAACCGGCCTCATGACCAGTCTCCTGAATCTCTGCTCCGGTAGATTTGAAAGCGTGGAGAATTTTTGTCAGGAGCTTGATTCCCACAGACATAATAAACAGAAGATAAAGCCCCCCCATCACCACATCCACAGCATTAAGAATAATGAATGTTTCATCCCTCACTTCAAGGGCCTTTCCGATGGCGGTCAGATTGGGTGTTCCGCCGGTATAGACTCCAACCATCATCCCGGCCATTTTCCAAACTTCATCAGAATAGCCTTGAAAAATTTTTCCCGCCAAAAGTGCCATGAAGCAGACTGACAAGCACACCAGAGCAAAAGAGAGAATGGTGGTCCTGGCCAGCCTGAACCATCCCAATAAATTGGTAGAAAATAAAAGCATGGGCAAGGCGAGCATAATGGAGATCTCTGAAACCTCAGTACTAATCTTGGTTGGCCAGTCACTTTCGAGGACATTGCCAAAAATAATCCCGACGGCATAACAACAGACCACAGGTCCCAACCAATCAATCAGTTTGACTCTTGTGGAGTATTTAGAGATGAGCCAAGGCAGACCAAAGAGGACAAGTATTGCAATTATATTCATCCTCTTATGAAAACGAATTCCCCTTTTGATGTAAAGTCTTTTTGAGATTAGAATAAATTCATGAAAAAGCTTATTAAACTCCTTCTTCTTGCTCTTTGCTATCAAGGATTCGCCATGGCCGCAGAATCGTCTCTTACTCTTTATTTTATTCCCTCTCCTCACGGAATGGACTGGTCTACTCCTGCGAGCCTGGCCAAATCCGCGGCGATGAATCGCTTCTCTTTTAAGTCACGCTTTATTGGACATGTTTGGGCCGAAGTTCAATGTGGAGAGCAACATATTCTGACTGGGATGATTGGAAAAAAATTCGATTACTTCAATCAACTCCTGATTGAAAACAAGGGCCTAGGGATTCTTTTCCATAGTTTTGAGGGAACGCTCGAAGATAAAAAAGATATTCAAGAAGAGATGGTGGAGCTTACTAAAGCAGGACGTATCAATTACGCTCGCTTTATTTTGAATCAAAAAAACTGCCAGCGCCTTGTGACTTATGCTGAAGAATACAAAAAAAATAATGTCGGAAGACACTACGGACTCTCTAACCGCCCACGATATGCTGAAGGAGCGGGCTGTTCTGCTTTTGGAGCGAGCTTTTTAGACGTGGCCGGAATTCTTGATACTGAAATCATCGAGCAGTGGTCTAAAACAATTAATATCCCTCTGGAACTTTCTGGTCCCCCTGTAAGAGATGAAGGTGTCTCTCTTTTAAAAGTAATCCTGTCGGCGTCTAGCTGGGCCAAGCCCACGGATGACCATAAAAAGATTTTTTTCTTTGATCCTGACAGTATGTATAACTGGGCCCAACAGAGAATTAGCTCTTCGGAGTCTTTAGGCGACTACAAAACTGAAGAAAAAAATGGGATGAAAGGGATTGTTTTTGATCGCTCCAATCGACCTGCGCCAGAGTCTCCGATCTGGATTCAGTCCAAAGACCCTCAATACCATGAGGCCTTGAAAAAAAATGCAATTAAGAACTAATCCTTTAAAATGAAATCGACCGTCTTTTTGTTAAAATCTACAATTGTTAGATTAACTTCTTCCCTCGTCGATATAGGCTTTTTGTCAAAAATGAGACGATGACAATCGTTGTACGACGGAGAAGCAGGACTATCTCTAAAACAGACAGGTCTTTTTAATGACTCATCAGATAGATGCTTAAGATTTTTTATGTAAGACTCTCGTAAGTCAACCCTCACCCCTTTATTTATTAAAAAGGTGCTCGGATTATAAATTAAAAAGATTCCTTTATCATTTGTTAGTAATACTCCACTTTGATTTAGTTTTATTTCGTTGCGGAGCTTAACTTTTCTACCAGTCAATATTCCAATATTTGAAACACTAACAGATATTTCTTGAACTATTTTTAATTGATTATTTTGTAAGTTCACAAATGAATCAGATAAAACTTTGACATTAAACTTTTGCTTAGGTGCCATTAAATCAGCATAATCTCCATAAATTGAACGATCCATTGAGTATGTACTGTACTGGTGGAGATAAGCTTGAAGATAAAATTCTGTAGATGATTTTTCTATACTAAAACCACTAAGACCATAAAACGGAGATTCTGTCTCATCCACAATCCTAAATTCAGGGAATTCCTCAAAATAAAGTTCTCTGGCTTTGTTACGACATTTTAGCTTCTTTGCGATATTAAAATCTTTATAAAAACTAACCTCAAAACATTTTTTCCCTTTTCGATAGAACCTCTTAGGAACGGTGCCTTGAATATAGAAAGGTGTTTGAGGAGTTCCCAATTCAAAACTGTATATTTTTTCTTTAAAAAGTAAATAATCTCTAAAGGTATCGTTAGAATTAGACTTATGGATAGCATCTCTCAGTGTCGCACTATCAGTAATTATCTGCTGAGAAAGTGCGATAGTTGGAGTTAGCAACAAGATGTTTATCAGTAGATTCCAGAACATACTAAGCCTCCGGATTATAAATAAAATAGATTAAGCTCCGCATACCATGAATCTTGTAAAAATTCAAAACACGACTTTGCTCCAAACTGAGCCGCCCTAAAATAGTGTATTTTTTTCACTCATTTCACATATATGCTCTAAACAACGCGGGATAATATATACTGGGCAAAAATATTCTGAGGAGAACTTCCATGAAAAAAATGATGATTGCTATTGTGCTTGTCACTCTATCACTTTCAAGCTTTGCTAAAACAATTGTAAAAGCTGAGAAAACAAACCAAGATGCCGATCTTTGTTTCTATAAACAAGTTGAACTCAAAGGTTACGCTTACGCTAATCTTGTTGGGAAATGTGCTTGGGACCCGGCCATGAATGGTTTAAATCTTTCTTTGGTTGCTGTCACAGAAGATCCGACAGAAGATGCTCAGAGAATTGAGCTTGGTTATATTCGTCATGTTGATCTTGTTCAAAATAAATCAGGTCAGCTTCAAATTTCGATTTCTCAAGATAATCTTGATCGCAACGACAATCTCGTTTCAATCAAAAAAGTTATCTATGTGAGAAGTTTGAACCCGGCCAAGGGAACATTCAGTGTTGTGACAAAATAATTGATTAAATTTAATCTCAGTCGTGCCTGTTTAAAACAGGCACGACTCATTTAAAATCCTTGGGCCAGCCCCTCGCCTCTTGGATCACTCACACCTACCCATCCTTTTTTCTCTTTTTTTATCGCCTGAACTGAACAGCCAAGCTTAGCATGAGTGATTTTATGTCCTCTCTCCACGAGTTTGCGTTCTGTCTTTGGACTCAAAAAAGGTTCTTCAATTTTAATTTCATCAGGATCGAATTGATGATGAATACGAGTAGCTGCTACCGCTTCATAGAGAGGCATTTTATACTCAAAAGTGTTGAGCAGAGTTTGGGCCACACAATTTATAATACGCGTCCCCGACGGAGAACCAAGGCCCATGATGGCCTTGTTATTTTTATCTATAAGAATGGTGGGCGACATACTTGAGAGCGGTCTTTTTTTCGGGGCCACTAAGTTTTTGGTTCCCCCAAGAGCACCAAAAAGATTTTGGGCCCCAACTTTTTGAGAAAAATCATCCATCTCGTTATTCATAATAATTCCCGTCCCCTTGGCCGAGAATCCAGCTCCAAACCAACCGTTAATCGTTTGAGTTGAAGCGATCATATTTCCCTGCTCATCAGCAATCGTAAAATGAGTGGTCTCGCTCGATTCGTATGGAAGATTTACCTGTTTTACTTCACCAGAAGGGATGGCCTTATCTGAACGAATCATCTCAGACATTTCTTTTAAATAAGTAGGATTAAGAAGTGCCTGAGTTGGAACAGAAGAAAAATCGGGATCTCCCAAATATTCAGCACGATCTTTAAAGGCCCGCTGCATGGCCAGGGCCGTACGATGAACACTCTCCACTGACTGAGGGCCGCTCTTACTCAATTGATAAGGCTCAAGCATTTTTAAAATTTGAAGAACATGAATCCCACCTGAGCTCGGAGGTGGCATTGAAACAACTCGCATTCCCTTATAATCAATACTCACCGGTTCTCTTTGCTTCACTTCATAAGTGCGAAGATCCCTGAGTGAAATCAGACCACGGTGCTGACGAATCGATTGAGTGATTTTTTGGGCCACTGCCCCCTGGTAAAACCCTTTCCGCCCTTCCTTGGCAATAATTTTTAAAGTGCTCGCTAATTGAGGCTGCACAATAGGCTGACCGAGTTCAGGAACATCTCCTTTATCGGTAAAAAATATTTTAAGAAGCTCATTATCTAATCGGAGCAAATGAGAGCGGTTTTTAATCGCCTCTTGAAGATGAGGATAGAGAGGAAAACCTTTTTCCGCCAAATCGATAGCAGGGGCCATGACTTCGTCCCATGGAAGCTTTCCAAATTTTTGATGAATCTCATAGAGACCGGCCACAAGACCTGGAACACCTACCGCCAAAGCTCCTTCTTGAGAGAGCATAGGCCTGGCATTCCCCGCTTTATCAAGATACATATTCTGTCGTGCAAGCAAAGGGGCCACTTCTCTGAAGTCAAAAGCGTAGGTTTTATTTTCTTTTTGATTAAAAAAAACAAGAAAACCTCCGCCACCAATTCCTGTGGACTGCGGACGCTCCACCGAGATAGCAAATGAAGCGGCTACGAAGGCATCAATAATATTTCCTTCTCTGGCAAAGATTTCAAGAGCAGCAGCAGTTGTAGCACGTCCTTGAGACGCCACCATCACCTTGGGAGCATGGGCCTCATGATGGTCTTTTAGCTCTCCTTGAGTCAGGGGAGCAATTTTAACTTCATGGGAACAAGCGGTTAAAAGACCCAGAGAAAGAAGAATATATTTCATGAATGCTTAACCTTTTTAAGATACTCACGCTGCTTGAGATTTTTTCCCAAGAGAAAAGACTGAGTAGGATCAATATAAAAATGGCGTAGGGCCGATCTCCCGATGAGCATACGGTATTTCATACTCAAACGGTTGGTTAACGTCAGCTCGATTTTCTTTTTAAGTCTACCTATAACCATGGTGGCCTCAACCACATAGCGCTCTTCCTTGTGTCCCCCTGAATCGGTGACGGCCCTCACTTCAATAAGTGGAGCCTCACATTCTGTCTCTACCGTGAGGTCATTATGCAGAGGATGGACCTTGAATCTTACGTATTCTCTTCCGCGCTTTTCAACCAGATGAATATCGTAAGCGTGAAGGCTTGATGTTTTCGCTCCGGTATCTACCTTGGCCTTAATAGCAGGAAGCTCTAAGGAGGGAAGAGAAACCCATTCTCTCCAGCCAATAATTCGATTCGATGTTGTCTTAGGTTTTATTTCTGTCATAGACAATATTTTAGATGAAAGTTTTAAAAACAAAAGGAAATGATTTTCCGCATGAAAGAATGGTTGCCAAGAACTGTTATCCGACTAAAATAAATATTAACACGATGTTATTCTCTCAAACACAACATGAGGTTGTTGACTATGATCAAGCTTCCAATCACTACCCTAAGTTTATTCCTTGTTCTTGCCGGTTGCTCTCAGATGCAGCGTCAGATGAACAAAGCCCCAAATCCAGAGATCGCCGACTTGATTGATACGGTTGATGTGGAGGATGCTAAATCAGAAGCTGTGAAAGAATACACTCATGAGCTGGCAGAAGCAGATGCTGACGATCAGGCGATTAAAAGTGAAGTGGGTACAACTGCTGATGTAGACGCTGAACTTCCCACAAATGAAGTTATTAGCAAGGGACATTTCCTTAAGAATAAAAAAACTCAACGTATGCAGTTCTGGGTGGATTACTTCACTAAAAAACAACGTGACCGCTTTCAGAGATTTATCAATAATGGTGAGGAATACCGCCACCATATTGAAGAAGTTTTTGCTGAGCATGGTCTTCCTAAAGAGCTTTATTATGTAGGTCTTATTGAGTCTGGATACTACCTAGGAGCGAAGTCTCACGCTTCAGCTGTAGGTCCTTGGCAATTTATCCGTGGTACAGGGAAGCGCTACGGGATGAAAATCACTAATGAATATGATGAAAGACAGGATCTTTTCAAGGCCACAAAAGCAGCGGCCATGTATTTTAGAGATCTTCATAATGTTTTCTCTTCTTGGGAACTCTCTCTTGCAGCCTATAACGCTGGGGAGTATGGAATCATCAGACGTATTATGAAACACGGAACTCGTGATTTCTACGAAATGTCTCGCCGAAAACTTCTTCCTTCTGAAACTATTAATTATGTGCCAAAAGTTTTAGCAGCAATGCACGTGGTAGAGAATGCTGAAAAATACGGCTTTGATATTCCAAAGAAGAAACACCGTCTTTTTGATCGCACTGAACTTCGTCCTATCAAAAAGAATGTTTCACTTAATACAATCGCTTCACGTCTTAAAG
>JACCDH011198291.1_pt1 | contig 12757 bp, 10 predicted proteins | sample 7442481 | NCBI WGS metagenome assembly JACCDH01 (sample SAMN15323433, study PRJNA562643) | freshwater metagenome | isolation source: river surface water | place: USA:Blue River Watershed | collected 2017-08-15
AAGCCGGAGTGGGGAGTAAAAACTTTTTTAATTTTTAAGCCAAACTATTTAAACTTAAAAACCTCTGCGAACTTCGCGAAAAAATCTTTGCGAACTTTGCGTGAGAACCTTTGCGAACTTTGCGTGAAATCAAAACTAATGTTGCAAAAATTCTCTTACATAAGTTTCAGCTTTTTTCTTAGCCTCATTCAAATCATCGTTTAAAATAATTTTATCAAAACCAACCGATTTTTCCAATTCTTGCGGCGCTTTTTTCATTCTGCGCTCAATAGATTCTGGCGTTTCCGTATCTCTGGTTTCCAATCTGGCACGTAAACTTTCCAACGAAGGTGGCATCACAAAAATAGCCAAAGCCTTATCCTTAAAAGCATGTTTTAAATTTAAACCACCATCCACATCTACATCAAAAATCACATGATTTCCTTTTGCCCAAATACGCTCCACTTCGGTACGTAAGGTACCATAAAAATTATTTGCATACACCTCTTCCCACTCCACAAATTCCTTATTATCAATTCGTTTCTTAAAATCTTCGATACTTAAATAATAATAATCTTTTCCATCTGTTTCACCTTTACGAATAGCACGAGTGGTGGCAGAAATCGAAAATTCTAAACCAAATTTTTTGCTTAACAAATGATGCACTAAAGTAGTTTTTCCAGCGCCAGATGGAGCAGAAAATATGATTAATTTACCGGAATGTGTTGGAGTTTGACTCATTTTTATAATTTTAACGAAACACAAAGGTAAGTATTTAATTAAAATCCCGTACATTCGTAACCACTTTAGGGGTGCCGTTTGGCTGAGAAAAACCCTTTGAACCTGATTTTGGTAATGCAAACGAAGGGAAAAGGATACGTTTACGGTATTTACTAAAGTTTATTTTTAATCTCATGATACAAATAAAAGTAAATAACGAAACGGTACATATCGAACCCAATTGTTCGGTTTCCCAACTCATTACTAATCAAAAATTTCCCTCTAAAGGGATTGCTATTGCTGTAAACCAAGAGGTTGTTCCTAAAATAAATTGGGATAATTTTACTTTGCAACAAAACGATGAAATTTTAATTATTACTGCCACTCAAGGCGGTTAATTTAACTACACTACAAACTATGGATACTTTTAATTTTGCCGATAAATCTTTTCAATCCAGATTATTTTTAGGAACTGGAAAATTTAAAAACAATCAATTAATGAACGATGCTGTGGTGGCATCGGGTAGCGAATTGGTTACAGTGGCACTAAAACGTGTAGATATTAAGGATAAAAACGACGATTTATTGGCGCATTTGCAAATAAACAACGTTAATTTGTTACCCAATACATCGGGCGCACGAACCGCTAAAGAGGCTGTTTTTGCTGCCGAATTGGCTAGGGAAGCAATGGAAACCAATTGGTTAAAATTGGAAATCCACCCCGATCCAAAATATCTTTTACCAGATGCGATTGAAACTTTAAAAGCTTGTGAGGAATTGGCAAAAAAAGGTTTTATTGTTTTGCCTTATATCCACGCCGATCCCGTTTTGTGTAAATTGTTGGAAAGCGCGGGCACAGCAGCAGTTATGCCTTTAGGAGCACCAATTGGGAGCAATAAAGGTTTGGTTTCTATCGATTTCCTCGAAATAATTATCGAACAAAGTAATGTTCCTGTAATTGTAGATGCTGGTATTGGCGCTCCATCACACGCTGCAAAAGCCATGGAAATTGGCGCCGATGCTGTTTTGGTAAACACCGCCATTGCCGTATCCGACAATCCTGTACAAATGGCAAAAGCATTTAAATTGGCGGTAGAAGCCGGACGAATGGCTTACGAAGCCAAACTAGCTCCCGTAACCTCCAAAGCCCACGCCAGCAGCCCCCTCACCGCATTTTTGGGGTAAAGACATTCAAACAAAAACATTAACAAAATTTAATTTTTGGGATTATATTAATTGTATAATACTAGAAATTCTAAAATAAACTCTACAATTAATAATTCATTGTAGAGCTTCTTTTATTTGTGACATCTAATAAGCGTAAATAAATATTGAATGATTAATTTTATTTTAACATTTCGTCAATTAATAAATTTATTACCTCATCTTCATTTTTACAATCATCAATTTTTGACATTATTTGATTAATGTATTGATTTATATTCTTATTGGGTAAAATATATAAATATTTTAATTTTTTATCTTCTATAACATAATATTGAAAATTACCATTATTATACAATTGCTCCAATTCAACTTTAAAATTTGTTTCATAAACAAACCCTAAACCTTTTAAATCAATTAAATTATAATAATTAGCATAAATTTTAAACTTACCTTTATTAGGTATTTGAGTTTTTGTGATAATCTCTCGCCTACTTTGATCTTTTATCCAATAATTATTCATTTTATTTAATTTTAGGATTTATAACTTCGGTTAATGTTAAAGTAAAAGGTTTTGCAGAATTTCTATAGGTTTCAAAATTAGAGAAATTTCTTATTTCAAATGAAACATTTTGAAATTCATTTGATACCTCCTTTTCAATTTCATAAACTAAATATAGCTCACCAGTTGGATTAGGATAATTTTTTCTAATCAAATTATTTTTTGATAAAATTTTAGGTCCAGAAGTTTTAAGTTGAAAAATTTTGTTTGTTATCAATTCATTTTTACCATGTAAAATCAAATATTTAGCATTTACATTTTCGTGTGTTAATGGCAACGAACCTTTGTCTGTTCCTGTTCTAAAATTGTATAGTTTGTTTTTTAAAATCCATTCTAATTGTTCTTCTGATTTATAAAAACCTACAATAACGAAAGTTTCATTTGGATTTAATTTTTCTGAATTTATATACTCAGGAATAGATGCGTGTAAAATATTGTCATCTGATTTTGGCTCTTTAAATATTTTGTATGTTTTTTCAGATAATTGTTCTCTTTGAGAAGTTCTATCGAGCAAATGATCAATAATTGAATCAATAAACCTAGATAATTCATTAATTTCAGATTTATTAGTTGATGGATTTACAGAAAACGCTCCCAAACCTGGAATTATTTCGTGAAAACCACGAAATGGTTTTTCTTTTGCTCCAGGATACAATATATATGCCCCGCCAGAACGACGAATAGCATCTTTATATGCATGCATTTTCAATAAATCTACATTTTTATATGTTCCTTTACGTTCATCTAATTCTTCATCATTTAATGTTTGTTCCAATTCCAAATCGTCGATATTTGGATGTACGGTTTGATAGAAATTGGTAATTTTATATTTTGCATCAAAATGAATATGAACAATAGATTCATTAGCTTCTGCTTGTAATTCTGTAAAAGCATTTGGCCAAACACTTATCGTGTAATCTGGACGTAATGGAGCTGTCCAACTTCCACTTTTTGCTTCACTATACAAACTACCACCTTTAAATGTCCTGTTGTAAGAAAACTTAATTTTTAAATCTCTATTACGTTTATTGTAAATTCCTTCAAGAGCGGTGTGTTTTCCAGATTTTACCATCACATTTAATCCATCACTTGTTTCATCTATCAAATGTTTGTATGCTTTTTCTTCAAAATTAACAGATTGTATATTAAATTTTTCTCTTATCAAATCATACAAAGTGAAGAATAGCCAATATTCATATAATGTAGCAATATCTTTTTTACCAGCATTATATACATCTTCACCACCTTTCCAAATTAATTTTGATGCTAAGTCAAATTGCAACCATCGGTTTAAAATTTCTCGATAACCACTTCTCTTTTGTAAAACTGGGCTATTTAATTTTAAAGATGTTGGCGGATTTATTTTTTGAAAAAAGGGATGATTTAATTCACTTTCCAATTTGTTAATTAAATATTCGGCTTCCTGAATAGGTTTAGTAAGTTGTTTTGAATTGAACACGGTTAGGCAATCTTCGCAAAACTTTTTAAAAACCTCTAATACGTGTTTGATAAAACGATTTTCTGCTGTATCTAAATTTTCAATTTTACGATACCCATTAATTTTTACTGGTACAGAATGAATATTAGAATTATGTAACAAATGATTTTGGGGAAGATCAACTCGATTTGTTCCTGAAATAATTTGTTTAAGTACTTGATTTGAAACTCTTCTTATTTTTCTAATATCAGAAATCTCCTTTTCTTCATCCCAATTTGTTTTAGGATTACTAATGATTTTTTGAATTGCTTCAGTAAAATCTGAATTATTCAAAATGGATTGCACAAAACAAAAACGTTGATAAACAGTGCTTTGATTAGAATTAAAATCAATTTCAAAAGTTTGATGAACAGGCGAGTTAATTTGCATTAACAATTCTGTGCATTTCTCGGTAATGTCTTCCAACATAAATCGGTAATTCTCACGGTAACTTTTATCCAATTCTTGATTAAATTTTGTTGCCAAAACTTCCAAATCTAGTTTTGAAATTGTACGATTTTCAGAAATATCGAAAATATCTAATGTCAAGGTTCCAACATAAATATTAGGAACTATTCTTCCAGAAGAAGAGTGACGTTTGGATGGAATTACTATACCAGAAATACTAGCCGAAAGTTGAAAATTTTCTTTGTTAAAATGATACTCGTAGCTATTTCCTTCTAAAATTTGAAACTGACTTTCCGAAAATTCTTCTGCTTCTAAAATATCTATTTCTCTAAATACAGCATTTCCTTCAGGATAAATGGTCAAAATTAATCCTGCTTCTATATAGTCTAATGGAATCTGTAGAAAATCTTTTTGCATTTGTTAAGCTTCGGCATAACTTGTAAACCCGTTGTCGAGTGCATTTTTATACATTCGAACAAGTTTTTCATACGCAATTGGATAGATTATATTTTCAACAAGAACTTCATCACTTTTTGTAATTGTAAATGTTTGCTTATCCTTTAAGCATAGCAAAATCAAAGTGTCTAATACTTTAGAAATTTTGCTTCTTGAACCATGAAGCTTAGGTAAAAGTTTCTGCATCACTGCAATATCAACACTTTCATTTACTGAAATATCACTTATTTTGTTCAATTTATTAATTAGTAAAAGCATTTCAACAGCAGTTCTATAACCATATTCAGCTCCTATTTTTTTTAATTCATTGAAAAATTTAACTAAAACTTCTGAATATTTGCCATCTTTTTCAATCACTTCATCTCTTGAGATTTCTAAAAAGCTTTTTGCCATTGAAGTACCTTTACTTTCCAAAACAGTCAAATTAATTTTCGATGGTAAATCAAAAAAGCTTCTGATATTAGTTTCATCCACTCTAAACTCAATTGTGTTTGCTCTATCCAAAACTTTTGGACTAAACATATACGTTGTTTCATCAATGTTTACAGTTCCGATAATAAATAAATTTTTCGACCAGAAAATTTCATTTGGAATTTCGTTTCCATCTAAATCTTTGCGAGATGAACCAGAGTAAAGATTAATTTTGTCATCAGATTCCATAACACTTAAAAAATCTGCAAAATATCTTTCAACGTGGCTTAAATTCATTTCATCTAAAATCAAAAAGTACGGTTTGTCTGCATTTTCATTTTTAGAAGCTTCAATAATTAAATTCAGAGCACCTGAGTCTGGACTAATATATTCTAAAGGATTTAATCCATTTGGATATCCTAAAAGAGGTTCACGATTTGTCCAATCTGCCCCAACAGGAATAATTCTAAATTGACTTTCATCCTCACAAATCCATTTCACAAAACTTTGAGCAATTTTTGTTTTCCCAGAACCAGACAAACCAGTTAACAATACAAAAGGTTTGGTAAGAAGTGAAGCTACAAAGCGAGTTATTAATTTTTCTGAAAATACCAAGCCTGATTCAAAAACACTTTCGCTAAATGAGTTTATGTTGAATTTTAAATTATCAAGAACTTTTTTCTGTATATTTTTTTCAACAACAGAACCGTTATTTTTAAATTGCAAATACTCCTTGTACTTACTCAAACTTGCTGAATAAAAATATCTTTCACCATAAGAAGGAGCATTAATGTTGTAAATGAAAGAATTCTTATCTCTTTGAATTTTCTTTACTTCGTTATGAAGTTCTGAAATCAAATCAATATCTTCAATTTCAAAAATAGATTTTTTACTAATTTTATTATGTTCGTAAAATCTATCCGAAAGCCATTCGATTGATGTAATATAAGCCGGACCAGCTCCAGATTTATCTGTAAGATTATTTAAAACCCAAGATTTGAATTGTTCTTTGTTGTTCATACTTTATTTTTTTACAAAATCTACTCCTACTCTGATTGGATGAGCAAATGTATGATTGGCTATTCTTTGAGCATAACTTGATTTTAGACTAAAAACATATTTTAGAGTTATTTCAGAAAGATTAGCATTTGAAATAAGTAATGGTTTGATTGTATTATTTACTATTGTTGTATCAGAAAGATGTAGCTGAAAAGGTTTTACATAATCACCTATTGTCCATAAAATACAAGTATTTCCATTTATATAAGATTTAAATCCATCATCGCCTGTTTTAATTACATCACCTAAATTATTTGCAGGGTTCCCTTTAACAAAAAAGAAATTGTTTTTTATGTTTTCTGGATACAAACAATCACATAATGCAGTAATACACATATAATATTCATTAGTGCCTTCTTTTAAAAATATATCCCCAAAATTTATTTTGTTTTTGTCTTTAATATAAGACCCATTATAAAAAGTATTTAGTAGAGCTATTTCTTCATCATTTATTTTATATCTTGTTTTAGAAATACTGCTTAAAAAATCATCTTCTAATATTTTTAGTGTCGATTCTTCCAATGTTTGTTTGGAATGTTTTAGAAGTAATGATTTAATAAAATTATTAAATTCAATGTCAAGATTTTTATCTTTTAGTTGTTTTCTATGAAACATTAAAGTATCAATTTTTGTATTGAATAAGTTTTCATCAACAAAAGATGAGTTTTCGGAAAAAGAGTTTTGCATATCAAGACCTAACAATTGTGTAAAACAATTTTCAGAATTGTATATTTGACGATATAACTTGTTTAAAATTTTAGATGCACTGTTTTCAGTTTTTGGTATTATTGTTATGATAGTATTGTTAATGTTTAAAGAATAATTAGCCCTGTTAATGTGTGTAGGAATAGGATTGATTGTTTCTGATTTGTGAAAATTTGAAAAAGCATATTTAACTTGTATAAGTGCTTCTCCAAAATCAGTTAAATTTGTAACTTCTTTAATAAGGTTTGGTAATTCAGCATCTATTAATCTAAAAGCATTAAATTTAGTTGCATTAACATTATGATTATCAAAAGAAATTTGTTCAAATAGAGCTTCATTCATTTCTTTATAAACATCTAAAGATGCAATTATTTTATTATAATATTCTTCATTATAACCTGAAAAATAGGTCTGTATGTTATTAATTATTTCATTATAATTTGCTTCTGTAGTATATATAGAGCAAAAATGAATATGTTTTTGTTTAACAACTTTCGAAAGTAAATTTAATGAATGCTCCTCTCCATTATTCCCATCAAGTTTCCAATCTAAAAGAACTAAATCTCTACGTTTAAAAAAATAGTCTAATCTATTATCATCTGTTAAATCATCTAGTTTAAATTTGTGGACAGATAAACTGATACCCTTTTTCTTAAAATTGCTATCTAGATTAATTGACAACTCTTCTTCTAGAATAAAAACAGAAGACTTCTTTTTGTAATTTTCTAGTGCTTTTTCATCAATAAAAATCACAGATTTTATTGAATTAGAAACAATTTCTTTTGTTTTTTGGAGTAGAGTCATAAATTCTAATTTAAAGGCTTAATTACAAAACAAGCACCGTTTAACAAATTGTAATTTTTATCATTTGTAGCATAAACATCAAAGTAACATTCATTTAGGCTTTGCTTAGATAAATAAAGTCCAATTCCTCTTCCGTTTGGTCTATTGGAATAGAATAATTGAAAGATTTTTTCTAAACGATGTTCTTCAATTCGTTGACCTGAATTCATAATAACAATTTCATCAGTTTCTTTGAAATAATCAAGTTTAATATTTTTTGTATTAGAATTTCTTAACCAATACAAAGCATTGTTTATGATGTTTATGAATACAGTATGAATTACAGGTTCTTTAATATTAATGATATGATTTTTAAAAGCTGTTGTTTCTTCAAAAACTACATTATTACTGCTAATTTTTGAAGTAAAGAATTTTTCAAGATAATTGAATATACTTTGGCATTTTATGTCTTTGGCTACTACACCAGATATTCTATAAAGTGGCGATAATAAATCATATTTATCTTCTAATTGTTTGAAATTCTGTTTCAAAAATTGGAATTGTTGAATATCTGTAAATAAATTATCATTACTTAATTTATCAATAGAATGATTAATTTTTGCATACAATTGGTTGAACTCGTGGTCAATTATTTCAACTGCTACACCAAGTTGAGCTGTTTCTCTAGTCTGATCCCACTGATATTTCATTGTCTCATATTCTGCTTTGTAAGCACCTTGAACCAACTCTTCATCCAAATCAAAACTCAATTTATTTAAATGTTCAACTAAAGGAAGTAATTCCATAATTACCTGTTCTCTTAAATATTCAAATTTATTAGAAACCTTTTCGGTTTGCAGTTTTACTGATTCTTTAGAGTTGATTGAATTTATAATTTGTTCTTTATCAAGATTAAAATCTTCAATAATTCTTCTTGACCTAGCAGAATAGTCTTTTAATAAAGCATCAAATTTAGTTTTCAGAATTTCTCTATTATCAGAAATTATTCTTTCAAGAGTTCCATTATATTTTTGGAAGTTCTTTACAAACTCCATTTTCAACTCCTTAACCTGTAATTTTTCTTGAACACGACCCATTAATTGAGCACTGTCTTTTTTAATTGTATCGTTAAACTTAATTAGCTTGCTTTCAAATTTATCTAATCGGTCTAATTGTGTGTCATTCGGTTTATATCGTTTAGGTATTTTAGGTAAAAGATTTTTGTAACCAACATCAAGTGTATGTATTTTATCCAATAAATCTTCAATATCTGTATACAAAACATCACTTTGATTTGTTTTTTCTTCTAATTGATTGAGCAAATCTTGATATTCATTTTGATACTTATCAAATCGTTCAGAATAAGAATTTAAATCTTTTGAAAACTGTACTTTTTCGGCTGTTTCTCTTTTTTTGTCTGCTTTTATTGCTTCAAACTGTTCTTTAAGGAGTAACTTTTTATCAAGAAACAATTTTGATTTTGCATCTGTGCCTAGATATTCTTGAGCTAATTCAATAAAAAAATATTCTAAATCATTTTTGAATGCTGCATATGCTGCATTGTTAATTAATCCTTCTCTACTTGATTTATCAATAAGTTTATAATTTCCTTTTCTTGTGATTGAAATAAATCCATACATTCTTCTGTGCGAAAAATAATACGAACCAGCTCTCTTAGCTCTTCTTTTTTCAAAACCTAAAAAATCAAAATCTGTTCTTCCATATGGTAATACTCTGAAATTATCTCTATAAATGTAAAGTCCACCATTTTTTGAAACTTTGTCATTTATTTTCTTCCAAGCATTAGTTTCCAATTGAGACTCGCTTTCATTACCTTGAGAATAGCCTAATTTAATAGGGATGTTTCCATAATTATGTCTTTTGTCTTTTTTTCTTGGATTTTTAAAAACATAATCAATTTCTTCATCATACATTTTTAATTTACCTTTAAACCCTCCATTGCCATCAAATTCTCCTTCAATCAAAACATCAGCAAAGTCATAATCTTTCGAATTAAAAAAGTTTCCTTGAGTAGTTAGTAAGTCATATCTAATGTTTTCATCAAGATGAATTGGAATTGATGTATTTATAATGTTATTATTTTCTAAAAATTCATTTGTAAACCCAGATAGACTAGAAATAACAAATCCTTTATCTTCAAGATTATCATCATCATTTGATGTTAATTCAATGATTTGATCAATTGGTTCAAAAATGATAAATTTTGTTCCATTATTTTTTTCTAAATGAATAATATTTTCTAGAAGTTTTTTTTCTAAAAATTCAGGCAAATAACATTTTTTTACAGAACTTTCGATGTCTTTTTTTAAAGTAGATTGAGAAGATTCCCAAATTAAATTACCATCAATGTTATTTTCTTTTTCAAAGTTTTTAAGGAAATCCTTTTTAAGATTTTCAAACTTTGAAGAAAATTCATTTATAGAGTCAATGTTTTCAACAGGAATATCTACGTCATCAAGAAATAGATTATAATTTTCAAGTAATCTCCAATCAAAAAATAATGCTTGTAAGGGATGTCCTTGTTTTTTAGTCAACATTAACATTGGGTTTCCCAAAAAAGCAACTGATAATCGTCCAATTCCTTTTTCTCCTGCTTTAATTCTAGGTTTTTTCCAAAGTGTTTCTTCACTTTCTTTTTCTTCAAGAGTAGCTCTACTTTTGGAATCAGTTCCAAGAACCAACCATTTCTCAAAAATATCTTTTCTTGACATCCCTTTTCCATCATCCGTCATTACAAACAATGGGCTATTTAGTCCTTTGTAGCCAGCCAGATATATTTCAGCGGTTAAATTATCTGCATATGCATCATAACCATTTTTCCATAGCTCGGTTATTGCCGTTGGTAAATCAGCAATTTGTCCTTTACCTAATAAATCGACTGCTCTTGCCTTAGTTCTAAATTGCATTTCTATGATTTTGAATTATTGCTTTTCCTATAGCATTCGCATACTTCGGCGGAACAGCATTTCCAATCATCCGTGCTGCATTTGCAATACTTGTCGCTTTTATTTTATAATCCAAAGGAAAAGATTGCAACGCAGCCCCTTCTCTAATTGATATTGCTCTATTTTCTTCAGGGTGTGCAAAACGCCCATTTGAAATACTAAAAAACTTAGTGGTAATTGTTGGAGAAGGTTTATCCCACCACATTCTACCATAAGTATCTTTAAAATTAACAGTATCGTTTTTATGGCAAGAAGGAGCTAACACCTCGTTATTAGCATAAGCCATTCTTGAACCACCATTTTTTTCTGTAATGTTCAAGCGATCAATGTTGATTTGCTTTAAACCTGCAACGGTATGCATAAATTCAGTTTCATCTCTATGTCCAGCTTCAACTTTCGGAAAACCGTTATGTTCACCAATCGTGTCAAAAACTGTTTTCAGTTTACCATTATACTTTATTGGTTCAAGCACATTGTTATTGACACGATTTGCAATTAAAGTTAATCTTCTTCTACTTTGAGGAACACCATATTCCATAACATTGTGAACTCCATGATGAACAGCATATCCACTCGCTTCTAACCAAATAATAAAATCTTCCAAACCACTTTCATCTTTTCTACGAAGCACTCCTGGTACATTCTCTACAACCACATACCCAGGATTGAAATATTCTACAAATCGTTTGAATTCGACTAATAAACTCTTTGACTTTTCAGACTTCTCTCTTTTCGTATTAATAATACTCCAAAACTGGCATGGACTACATCCAATCATAATTAAATCATCGTCATTGCGTTGAAGATTCAATTCTTTTTCCAATTCTGCTTCTTGATATTCAAAAACATCTGCATGTATAAACTTAGCTCCTGTAATATTCGCTTCATATGTTTCTTTACAAGAATTATCATAATCTATTCCAGCTAAAATTTTAATTCCAGCATTTAACATCCCAGAACTCATTCCTCCTCCAGAACAAAAGAAATCGACTGCTTTTAAAACATTTATACTCATACAGATTTTATTACAAAACAAATATATAACTTTTTGAAGTGACTCCAAAGAACTTTAAAATTAAAAAATTACCAAAAATATTATTTCAATTTTCAGAACAATTACAAGCCTAGAAATGTAATTTATTTTAAAACATCATCTAAAAAATCCAAAATCATAAAACAATTCCAAACTAGTTTTTTTTAATACTCTTCTTACTAAAAGATATCAAAACTACAACTATCTCATTACTAAAATATACCATAAAAAATGCACAAACTAAATTCAAGGTGTTTTATAACATTTGATTTAATTATTAAAGCAAAATTATTGTTTTACAAGTTTATATATTGTTCTGTAAACTATTTCATTTGATGCCTCTGACGTTTCTTCCAATATCATTTCAGTAGAATCATTTGATAAAATTTTGAATTTATCAATTATATCAGAAGTTGCTCCATCCAAATAAAAGTATATGCTATCTACCCCCTTTTTATACCAAATAGAATTACTTTTTATTTTTGGGTATTCCCAATAGATGATTAACAAATCATTTTTTTCTAGTCCAATAAATCTCCCATCTTCTGTTGTCCGATCTTTTAAAGTATCTTGTCCTTTAATTTCCAAAGATCTTTGCTCCTCAAATAGCCATAAATTATCTTTTGTATTTACCTCATCATTATTTTTATTCTTTTGGCAAGACACAACTAAGAAAATACAAAATAAAATTACTAAACAATTAATTTTCATTATAAAATATTTTAAAATTTATTCAAAATTAATTAATTATTTTAAATATAAAAATAAAAATGTATTTTTTTTAAATAAAATTAAATGAACTCATTTTATATTCAAACAAATTAAAGCCATTTTACCATCCAATATTGATTTATGCTTTTACCGATCGCACTATGGTGCTGAAATAGATTTTATTTTAAGTTTTCCCAATAATAAAAAGATTGGGATTGAAGTGAAATTTAGTTCGGTTCCTAAACTTACGCGTGGAACTTATGAGGTTATGAGTGATTTAAATTTATCGCATGTATTTGTGGTGGCTCCCAATACAAATAATT
>JACCDH010038263.1_pt1 | contig 12756 bp, 10 predicted proteins | sample 7442481 | NCBI WGS metagenome assembly JACCDH01 (sample SAMN15323433, study PRJNA562643) | freshwater metagenome | isolation source: river surface water | place: USA:Blue River Watershed | collected 2017-08-15
TGATCGTCCCACCCCCTCGTAAAACCAAGCCTCGCCAGACTGGTCAGATTCCTGTCAACCACTGGAGAAATTGCGATGAACAAAACACTGCTTGCAACGGCCATTGTTGCAACGATGGCCTGTGGGTCCGCGCTGGCGCAGTCTGGGGTAACCCTGTACGGCAATGTGGATGCGTCCGTAGTGACGGCCAGCGGTATTGGTACGGCTTTCGAGCGGCGCAACAGCTTTGGCGAAGGTAACTGGGCGCCGTCGGTATGGGGCGTGAAAGGTACGGAGGATCTGGGTAGTGGCATGCGCGCCCATTTCCGCGTTGAGGGCGGTTTCAGCTCGGCTAATGGGGCGATAGCGAATGGCGGCACGACGGGCGTGTTCAGCCGTCAGGCGAATGTGGGGCTGAGTGGTAATTTCGGATCAGTGACCGCCGGTCTGAATCAGTCACCTTTTATTGCCGCTTACACCTCGACACTGGGGCTCGCGGGTCAGAATTTTTATGTGCCGGCGCTTTTGCTGCACAGAGATGGCAGCGTGCTGGATTCTTCGCTGGCACCGGTGCCGGCTTTCCCGGGTGGCGCGGATGGTGATCCTTCGCTGGGCACCACGGGCGGATTCTTCATTCCGAATTCAGTGACGTACAGCTTGCCATCTGAGATGCTGGGCGGCGTGACCGCCAGTGTGATGTATGGCTTTGGCGGCGCAGCCGGCGACTCGGGTCGCAATCGTTTTGTGTCGGGCAATGTGGGTTATGCATTTGGTGACCTCAACATCGTGGCAGCTGCCTCGGACCGGGATGCGCAGTACAAGCAATACCTGATCGGTGCGAGTGTGCCGATTGGTCAGTTCAAGGTCGCGGCGAATCTGATACGTTTCAATCCGGAGATCGGTGGCTCAAGCAATACCTGGGTGGTGGGTGCGCACATGAAGATGATGCCGAACGCCAGCGTCGGTGTGAACTATGCACGCAACGACAGTGCGGGCGATCCGTCGATCATCAATTTGTCGGCGGTCTATGCGTTGTCGAAGACGACCAATCTGTACGCCGTGTTCAACCGCGGTACTGATGGCGCGCCGTCATCTTATTCGGGTTCGGTGGATGCAACGGCTGATGCAACCCTGGCGCAGACGGGCTCGTCTAACGCCGTGATACTCGGCATACAAAAGGGCTTCTGACGCCGCAAACCCTGCAGCCTGACCATCGATGCGGGGTCGGGCTGCGGTCGGTTTGTAATCAGGTTATGGTCGAGTTGTGGTCCGGCGGTCGTTGGGTTCCGGTCAGGCGACAGACAATTTCAGCGCATCGCGGGTTTCTGACGAGGGGCTCTGAATACCGAAGCATCCTTGTAGAAATCTTCATCCTGCACAGGCCACCAGCCCGGCACACCCAGCACAGGTAGATGGGCAAAATCCGTCGATGAAAACCCCGGGCTGATAGCAGCGGCAACCCGACGATCCAGATCGTCGATGCGGTGCTCTTCGCCAGACTCAAACCAGTCTGATTCGACCATCGTTATCCAGACATGTGCTGTGATGGCTTTATAGGGCCTGACCAGCTTCTCGATCAGAGCGTGCCCGAAAAGAACCACCGCTGTCTTTGAAAAAAATGCTTCCGGCGAGCGTTGCAGAAGATGGACCCACTCATGCCCACGCAGCGCCTCTGCCGACTGCTGATCGCTGCAGACAAACAGCGCAGCATTCTCGTCAAACAAAGTGGCCGCATCACGTGCACGACCGCGCGTGCCGAGGGTACTGAACCCGCCCCCCGTGTCTGCCACTTGCTTCTGGCTCACTGCATGCAAGGCATTTAGCGTTTTTTTAATTTGCGGAAAATGCAGCCAGGTGAGCGTGTTGAAAAAATCATGCAAGTTGTCACGGGTGGGCACTTCGCCGCTGGCATGAATGTGTGCCTCATAGGCGACGTCCGCTGCGAGGTAGTGCTGGGGCACGAAAACGACGCGGTGAGCACTGGCGGTTCTCAGGTCTTGCTGAAGGGCGATCTGGTTGGCTGCATTCAACCAGTCGCCACTTCGGATCAGCTGCTGACCTGTTTCTTTGAACGGCGCCAGCCAGGGCCGCTGCCAGTCGATCGCATCAAACAACACGATGGGTTCAGACAAACATCCAGCGCAGGGAAGTGCCGGCATCCAACGGCACGACGGATGTGCCAGCCATCGGTAATTCGTCAGGCACCATCCAAGATTCACGCCGCAGTGTGATGGTGCCGGTATTGCGCGGCAGTCCGTAAAAATCCGGTCCGTAAAAACTGGCGAAGGCTTCCAGCTTGTCGAGGGCGCCGGCATCTTCAAAGGCCTGCGCATACAACTCCATCGCATGCAGCGCGGTATAGCAGCCGGCGCAGCCGCAAGCGTGTTCTTTCAGGCCTTTGGGATGCGGAGCGGAGTCCGTGCCAAGGAAAAAACGCGGGTTGCCTGAGGTTGCGGCCTCAATTAGTGCCAGCCGATGAGTTTCACGCTTGAGAATTGGCAGGCAGTAGTAATGCGGACGTATGCCACCTTTGAAAATCGCGTTACGGTTATAGAGCAAATGATGCGCGGTGATGGTGGCGGCAATGCTGCCCTCAGCATCGCGCACGTAATGCGCTGCTTCGCGTGTGGTGATGTGTTCGAAGACGACTTTCAAATCCGGCAGATCGCGTCGCAACGGCTGCAGTATGCGATCGATGAATACGGCTTCACGATCGAAGACATCGATATCACCATCGGTTACCTCACCATGAATCAGCAGCGGCAGCCCCTGTGCTTGCATCGCTTCGAGCGCAGCCATGCAGCGGCGAATATCGGTAACGCCGGCGTCTGAATTGGTGGTGGCCCCGGCCGGATAGAGTTTGACGCCATGGACAAAACCACTGGCAGCGGCGCGGCGGATTTCATCGGGTGTGGTGTTGTCGGTCAGGTAGAGCACCATCAGCGGCTCGAAACTGACGCCCTCAGGCACTGCAGCAAGAATACGCTGTCGGTAAGCGCTAGCCATCTCGGTGGTAGTGACTGGCGGTTTGAGATTGGGCATGACAATCGCCCGCGCAAACTGGCGCGCAGTATGTGGCACAACATCACGCAGAACATCGCCATCGCGGAAATGCAGATGCCAGTCGTCCGGGCGGGTCAGTGTCAGTTGATTCGTTGTTGTTGCGGACATAGGCTGAGACATCCTGAAAAAATTATTCGACTGTTTCGGCTGATGTTCTACAACACCAGAATCACACGATAGTCGTTGACGTTGGTGCGCGTGGGACCGGTGACCAGCAAATCGCCGAGGGCTTCGAAATAACTGTAACCATCATTATTGGCCAGCATTTTTTGCGCACTGATCCCTTTGGCTGTAGCGCGCGCCACGGTATCTGGGAAAAGCAGCGCACCGGCATTGTCTTCGGTGCCATCGATGCCATCAGTGTCAGCGGCCAGTGCAAAGACTTCGGGCAAACCATTCAACTCGACAGCCAGCGAAGTCAGAAATTCCACGCAACGCCCGCCACGACCATTACCGCGCACGGTGACGGTGCACTCGCCGCCGGAGATCAGTGCGACGGGTGGCTTGAAAGGCTGCTGATGATCGCGGATTTCACGCACCAGTGCTGCATAGACTTTGGCTACTTCGGTCGCCTCGCCGGTTACGGTGTCTCCGAGGACCACGGGTGTGATCTGCTGCGCCCGAAAAAATTCGGCAGCGGCCTGCAAACTCTGGTGCGGGGTGCCGATGACGATGTTTTTGACCTTCGCTAGAGCCGGATCGCCGGGCTTGGGGGTTTCCTCGATCTTGCCGGCTGCGCCCGATTCGAGATGAGTAAGCACGGAGGCAGGCGCTTCGACCTTAAAACGCCTGAGGATATCGATCGCATCGCCGTAAGTGCTGGGGTCGGCGCAAGTAGGACCCGAGGCGATCGCACTGGGATCATCGCCGGTGACGTCGCTGATAATCAGCGTCACCACCGGTGCGCGGCAGGCGGCTGCCAGTCGGCCACCCTGCACGCGTGACAGGTGTTTTCGGACGATGTTCATTTCGGTGATGGGTGCACCGGAGCGCAGCAGGCTGTTGGTAACCGCTTTGAGATCTGCCATCGGCACGCTGTCCACGGGCAGTGACAGCAGGCTGGAGCCGCCGCCCGAGACCAGAGCAATCAGTAAGTCATCCGGGGTCAGGGACGCTGTCAGGGCAAGGATCTCCGCAGCGGCCTGCTCGCCGGCACTGTCGGGCACCGGATGCCCGGCTTCCAGCACACGAATGCGCTCGGTGGGCATGCCGTGAGCGTAACGGGTGACGACCAGCCCCTCCAGCCCAGCGCCGGCCGGCCAGACCTGCTCGACGGCGCGCGCCATGCTGGCCGCAGCCTTGCCAGCACCGACGACCAGTGTGCGCCCCTTGGGCGGTTCAGGCAGGTGTGCGGCGAGGATTTTGAGGGGATCAACGGCACCGACGGCGGCATGGAAGCTGTCAGTAAGCAAGGTTCTTGGGTTCATGGGTCGGACGCGTTAACGGAGCGGGGTGGGCAATCCCGCATTGTAAAAGAGCGCCGCCGGTGGCCGCTTGAAAGTTTTGTCGGATATCTTACGAAGTGCTTTGCCGAGTACTCAGGCCCGGTGCAAGACGGTGGCGACATTTTCGGTGACTTTAGCGGCACCTGAGCTGCCGGGAGCCTCGGACGCATCAGCGGCCTCCTCCTGACGAGCCTGCTGCCGCGCCCACATATCGGCATACAGCCCTTGCTGCGCCAGCAGTTCGGCATGCGAGCCACGCTCGACGATGCCACCGTGCGCCATGACAAGAATCTGACGGGCATCGGCTATTGTCGACAGACGATGGGCGATAACCAGCGTTGTACGGTCGCGCGCAATCTCCTTGAGCTGAGCCTGTATCGCCTGCTCGGCATGAGAGTCGAGCGCGGAGGTGGCTTCATCAAACACCAGGATGGCCGGGTTTTTCAGCAGGGTACGGGCGATGGCGACGCGCTGCTTTTCACCGCCGGAGAGTTTCAGACCCCGCTCGCCGACCATGGTGTTGTAGCCGTCCGGCAGACTTTCGATGAAATCATGAATGTAAGCGGCACGTGCGGCGGCGATGATTTCCTCTTGGCTTGCGTCTGGCCGGCCGTAGGCGATGTTATACGCGATGGTGTCATTGAAGAGCACAGTGTCCTGCGGGACGATACCGATCGCACTGCGCAATGAGGATTGGGTGACTTCGCGAATATCCTGACCGTCGATCAGGATGGCGCCTTTGTCGACATCATAAAAACGAAACAGCAGCCGTGCGAGTGTGGATTTACCGGATCCGCTGTGACCGACTACCGCAGTCGTCGTACCGGCGCTGATGGTGAAATCGACGTCAAACAGAATCTGCCGCTTTTTCTCGTAACTGAAATTGACCTGACTGAAGCGCAGTTCGGCTTGCCGTACCACCAGCGGTTGCGCCGAAGGGGCATCGGCGACTTCGCGATGCTGGTCCAGCAGAGTAAACATTTTTTCCATGTCCGCCAGACTTTGTTTGATTTCGCGATAGATCACACCCAGAAAATTCAGGGGGATATACAACTGGATCATGAAGGCATTAACCAGCACCAAATCACCCAGTGTCATGGTGCCGCCGATGACACCGAGTGTCGCGCGCCAAAGAATGAGGGTGACTGCCGTGGCGATGATCAGCGATTGCCCTGTGTTCAATAGGGTCAGCGAAGTCTGCGAGCGAACCGCCGCTTTCTCGTAACGCTGCAAGCCTTCATCGTAGCGCCTGGCTTCGTAATCTTCGTTACTGAAGTATTTGACCGTTTCATAGTTGAGCAAAGAATCGATCGCGCGCGTGTTGGCTTTCGAATCCAGCTCATTCATGGTGCGCCGAAAGTTGGTTCGCCACTCGGTAACCAACACGGTGAAAACGACGTAGGCAAGCAGCGCTGTAACGGTAATCAGCGAGAACCAGATATCGTACTGCACTGCCAGGTAGCCCAGCACCAGCGTAATCTCTATGGCCGTCGGCAGTATGCTGAAAAGGGTATAGGACACCAGCGAGGAAATGCCGCGTGTACCACGCTCAATGTCGCGGGTGATGCCGCCGGTCTGACGGTTCAGATGAAAACGCAGCGAGAGTGCGTGCAGGTGACGAAAAACTCTTAACGCCACTGTCCTAACCGCGCGCTGAGTCACTTTGGCGAAAAAGAATTCGCGCAGTTCGGTAAATACGGTTGTAGAGAGGCGCAGCAGGCCGTAGACGATCAGCAGTCCGGCGGGCAGAATCAGCAGTGATGCAGGCTTGTCTGACGTGATGGTCAGACCATCAATCAGTTCTTTGAGAACAAGCGGTACGCCGACGTTGGCGATTTTTGCGAACACCAGACAGAGCAGCGCAAATATCACCCGCCATTTATAAGCCCACAGATACGGCAGCAGTGTCTTCAGTGTGCCCCAGTCATTGCGCGTGCGCTGGTTGGCGGGCGCATCGGTGTGCGTGTGGGCGTGGTGGCGCATGGTGGTCGTTGGCTCTGCGGGAATTACTTAAGGGAGTTGGTGCTCAAGCTTGCGTTATGCTTGCGTCGGGTGGATTGTAGCGTTTATGACGAATCAACACAGGGAACCGACATGAGTGACACCGAGAATTCCAGCCTGCCGGAAGGCATGCCAACGCTGCGGGTGATGCCGATGCCGGCAGACGCGAATGTACACGGCGATGTATTTGGCGGCTGGATCATGGCGCAAGTGGATATCGCCGGCGCACTTCCCGCCGTCAGGCGCGCGAATGGCAGAGTAGGTACCGTGGCCGTGAATTCCTTTGTGTTCAAGCAGCCGGTGTTTGTTGGCGATCTGCTGTCGTTCTACGCAAAAATCGTGAAGACCGGCACGACATCAATTACGGTTAACGTCGAAGTCTACGCCGAGCGAAACCGCTTGCAGGCAGAAATTGTGAAAGTCACCGAAGCGACGCTCACCTATGTGGCCACAGGCGATGACCGGCGGCCCCGGGCTTTGCCACCCCTGCCCGAGGAGCGCTAGGGCCTGCCCGATCAGACATTACGCTGCTGCCTTCTGGTCTCGCAATTCGCGACGTAAGATCTTGCCCACATTGGTCTTGGGCAGTTCATCACGGAATTCAATCAGCTTGGGTCGCTTGTAGCCGGTGAGCTGTTCATGACAGTAGGCCATCAGATCTTCTGCAGTCAGCCCGGGATCGCGACGCACGACGAAGAGCTTGACGGCCTCGCCGGTGCCTGCATCCGGTACACCGACCACCGCGCACTCAAGCACGCCCGGATGCAGGGCGACGACGCCTTCGACTTCATTGGGGTAAACGTTGAAACCTGAGACTAACACCATGTCTTTTTTACGGTCGACGATACTGACATAGCCGCACTCATCCATGAAACCGATATCGCCAGAGCGAAAAAATTCGTCCTGCGTCATTACCCGCGCTGTTTCCTCGGGACGTTGCCAGTAACCTTTCATGACCTGCGGGCCGCGAATTGCAATTTCACCGACTGCGCCGGTGGGCAAGGCCTTACCTGCATCATCAAGAATGGCTATCTCGGTCGATGAGATGGGCAGACCAATGGTGCCGGTGAATTCAGTCGCATCAGCGGGATTGGCTGTGGCGACGGGTGATGTCTCGGAGAGACCATAGCCTTCGACAATACTTTTGCCCGTCACCTGCCGCCAGCGGTCATTGACTGCACGCTGCACTGCCATGCCGCCACCGTTGCACAATTTCAGAGAAGAGAAATCAAGACGGGCAAAATCAGGATGATTGAGCAGTCCGTTGTAAAGCGTATTCACCGCCGGGAACATATTGAATTTGTACTTGGACAGCGTTTTGATCAGCCCGGGAATATCGCGCGGATTGGGGATCAGGATATTCATTCCGCCCAGTCGGGTGCCCATCAGACAGCAAACCGTCAGTGCGAAGATGTGATAAAGCGGCAATGCACAGACAAAGGTCAGCGCTTCAACACGCGGCGGCTTGTCAAGCGCAGGCTGCAGCCAGGCTTCGTTTTGGAGTAAATTGGCAATCACGTTTCGATGGCTCAGCATGGCGCCTTTGGAAACACCGGTGGTGCCGCCGGTGTACTGCAAGAAGGCGATGTCATCATGGCCCAGCGCGACAGGATGCAGTATCTGTGAGGCGCCCTCGCTCAGTGTGCGATTGAAACGCACGGCATTGGGCAGGGAAAATGCCGGCACCATTTTTTTGATGGTGCGAATCACGAAGTTGACGATGCTGCCTTTCAGGCCACCCAGCAGATCGCCCATGCTGGCTACGACGGCGACTTTCACGTGCGTTCGGTCGATGACTTTCTCGAGCACATGGGCAAAATTTTCCAGAACAATAATGGCTTCGGCACCGGAATCGGTCAGCTGGTGTTCGAGCTCGCGGGCAGTATAAAGCGGATTAACATTGACCACCACATAGCCCGCACGCAGTACGGCTGCTATCGCTACAGGATACTGCAGCACATTGGGCATCATCAGTGCCACGCGCGCGCCAGGACTGAGGCCCTGCGCTTGCAGCCAGGCACCTAGTTTTTTCGACAGCAGATCAATCTCGGCATAGGTCAGGCACTTGTCCATGCAGGCATAGGCAGGGCGCTCTGCATATTTGGCAAAGGCTTCTTCTAGCAAGTGTACGAGTGAGCGATAGCGTGTATCGTCAATCTCGGCAGGCACGCCCGGTGGATAAGACTGAATCCAGAATTTTTCCATGTGCCACCCCTGTTTGATTGATGCGGTTCCGATCGAAGGTCTGACTGACTAATCGCAGACAGTTGGTATAAGTGCCGGCAAGAATGCTAGCGGATAAATTTTGACTTGTCTGTTTATTGCGGCGCAGCAGTCTGCGCGACTGTTGTATTGGCGTCCCTATCATCGTTCGTATCGGCGCGCGCGATCTGCTTTGGCGAGTGTGGCGGCAAATAGGCTGAGAGCGCAAGACGCCGGGCTGACTTGTCCATTTTTGCGAGCCTGCGTACGGCCTGATAAAAAGCTGGCAGCTGCTTTTCTTTTTCCAGCAGCGCACGAAACGCAGGCACGAGGTCGTGGTACGTCGAAATCAGCGCAAAATGAGCATTCGTCATTCGCTCACCAAACCACCGATCATATCCGGCATAGCCGCCCCAGTGATCTTGTTTGATTAGGTCGTAACGCTGCTTAAGCTCAGCAAATAGTGCCGCTTTACGAGCTCTTTTTTCTGCATCACTCACGGGCCGGCTGAAATTGTCATCAAGCTGACGACCGTAGTCCGACAGTAATTCGAGGAATTCTTTTTTACGCTGCTGATACGCGCTGTATTGCTCACGCATCTGCTCGTCGCCATGAACCTCAAGCCAGCGACTGACCCCGATTTCCTCGACTGCTGTTGCGAATGATTCATTGAACTGCGAGTCGCCAGGCGCGTATACGACTTGATGTGCGAGCTCGTGAAAAATCAGCCGGGCCAGCTCGGCTTCCGGGTACGTAATAAACGTCGAGAGCACGGGATCATTGAACCATCCCAGGGTGGAATACGCCGGCACACCGGTCACGCGCACATCGAGGCTTTTCCGGCTCAGGTTGTCAGCGAAGGCCTGTGCTGCTTCCCGGCTGTAGTAACCGCGATAATCGACGCAACCCGCCACTGGAAAGCACCAGCGCTCCGGCTTGAGCGAAAGCTCTGGGGTAGCCACCACATTCCACATGACATAAGGACGCTTGAGATCGGCGTATTTTGTGTAACTGCCGTTGTCGGGCAAAGCGAGCTCCCGGGCAGCGAAAGCTCGGATGTCACGAGCGCGCTTCAGGCGAGTCTTCAGATCATCCGTAACGCCGGGATCCGCCAGCCAGTGATCGATTGGTTTTGCCTCGGCGATCATGGCGAAATGGCCTTGCATTGCCTGCGAGTAGTAACCGAGCTGCGCGCAACTGGTCATCAGGGGAAGCGGTAATAACGCAAGTGTTGACCATAAGATTGTTCTCATCGTGATTTTCAAGCGTATCCGGGTTATTGGTCGTGGTTTTACTTTGCTGACGCCCTGCTGGAGGCGTTGCGACTACCGCATCGGAGCCAAATACTCATGGCCCGGTAATGGACGATACTGGCGTACGGTAAGTTCCTTTTACGAGGTGAAATCAGGCCTGCGAGCGAGGTCAAGGTGATCGGGGCATGCCCGCACGGCCTTGCGCGTTTGCCGGATTGACAATTTTGCCAGTAAGCCGGCGCACGGTAATATTACACACGCAAAGCGCCGCTCAGATGGCACGTGCACTTACCTGTTCGCCGGGCCCCCATTTAAGGAAGAGACCATTATGAAACTGATCGACCCCATTCTCGGATTCCACGACGAGCTCAAAGATATTCGCCGCACGATCCACGCGCATCCCGAGCTGTCCTACGAGGAATTCAAGACTGCCGATCTGGTGGCAGAGAAGCTGACGAGTTGGGGTATACCCGTAATACGCGGCATGGGTGTGACAGGGGTGGTCGGTGTCATTAAGAATGGCACCAGCAATCGCAGCGTCGGCCTTAGAGCGGACATGGATGCGCTGCCGCTTCAGGAAATGAACAGTTTCGATCACAAGTCAAAGCACGACGGAAAAATGCATGCCTGTGGCCACGATGGGCACACCACGATGCTTCTGGGAGCAGCCCATTATCTTGCGCATCACAAGAATTTCGATGGGACGGTTTACGTCATTTTCCAGCCGGCAGAAGAAGGTGCGGGCGGTGCCAAGCGCATGATGGACGAGGGACTTTTCGAGCAGTGTCCGATGGAGGCAGTCTTCGGGATGCACAACTGGCCGGGCTCGCCAGCTGGCACGATGGGCGTGGTCTCGGGACCGATGATGGCCTCCTCGAATGAGTTTGAGCTGGTCATTAAAGGGAAAGGCTCCCATGCAGCCCAGCCACATCTGAGTACGGATCCGGTGATGGTTGCGGTTCAGATTGCGCAAAGCTGGCAAACAATCATTTCACGCAACAAGAATCCGCTGGATGCGGGGGTTTTGTCGGTGACCCAAATTCATTCCGGCAGTGCGACGAATATTGTCCCCGATTCTGCGAGCATGATCGGAACGGTGCGGACCTTCACTATGGAGACCCTCGATCTGATTGAAAAACGGATGGGCGAGATCGCGCAACATACCGCCGAGGCCTTCGGCGCGACAGTTGAATTCAGCTTCCGCAGAAACTATCCGCCGCTAATCAACCATGACATTGAAACCGAGTTCGTTCTTGGGGTGATGGAAGACATCGTTGGAAAGGATGGCGTTCTGCGAAAAATTGAGCCAACCATGGGTTCGGAAGATTTCGCGTTTATGCTGCTGGAAAAACCGGGTTGCTATGTTTTTATCGGCAACGGCGACGGTGCTCATCGAATGACAGGTCACGGACTCGGACCCTGTAATCTGCATAACCCCAGCTATGACTTTAACGACGAACTCCTACCGATTGGTGCCAGCTACTGGGTTCGCCTCGCCGAGAAATTTCTGGCCTCGCCGCCTTTGCGGTGAGTTACCTTCGGCCTTACCCGCCAGGTGTTCTGAGGTACGCGCATGAGTTCCAATACCGCCAGATAGGCACTGGAACTCATCTATTGCACTAGTGGGGGGGTACCTGGTCTGGTTCGCGACGTTAGCGTTACGAAAATTTATCTGGGGCAGTGCCGACCCGGGTTCCTGGATTCCGTTGCTCTAAGTCGATCAGGACCGCTGAGTGGTCTGCTGTTGGGTGGGTGGTGACCAGACTTTTGAAATGTTCTGTCACGAGAGAAGTCACCGGCAAACGGATGCCTGCAACTTCGGCGGCGTTCAAAATGTTATCAAGATCCTTGAGTTGAGTTTTTGCCTGACCACCAGGCACAAAATTGCGGTCCAACATGCGCTGGCCGTGTACCTCCAGAATCCGACTTTCGGCAAATCCCCCGCGAATGGCGGTACGCATCGCCGCGGGATCGGCACCACCGGCCTGCGCTAATAGCAGGGCCTCGGCGACGATATTGATTGTCGCTCCAACGATGAGCTGGTTGCACAGCTTTGCGATCTGACCACAACCGGCCGGCCCGACAAGTGTAGGTCGCCCCATCACAGAAAGCACGGCGGTTGCTCGCTCGAATTGCTCGGCGTCGCCGCCTGCCATGATGGCGAGTGTTGCGGCCTCCGCACCCAGCACACCACCAGATACGGGCGCGTCGATGAAGTGGACACCTCTTTTAGACAGCATTTCGTGAAAATTTTGGGCTTCAGATTGCTTCGTCGAACTCATGTCGATTACCAGAGCGCCCTTTTTCATGTTGGGCAGCGCTGCTTCGAGCACACTCCTGACTTCGGGACCGGCTGCCAGCATGGTAATCAAAACGTCAGCATCCGCTGCCTCTTGGGGGGTTGAAGCGACCGTTGCACCCAGAGGGATCAGGACTTCCGCTTTCGCGCTGGTGCGGTTCCAGGCTTTGACCGCATATCCTGCTTTGAGCAGATTAATTGCCATGGGCTTGCCCATCAGGCCGATACCGAAAAATGCGATATTTGGTTTTTGACTTGTAGCGGTCATGTCTCCCCCGGTTTTTAAGAAATTTTTATAGGCTAAATTTTATCGTTCGAAGCTCGCTGACTGACGCATTTAACGAAAAAAAACCCCCGCCTGATTTCAGACGGGGGTTTTTCGGATAATAGCCTGACGATGACCTACTTTCACACTGGTTGCAGCACTATCATCGGCGCAAAGTCGTTTCACGGTCCTGTTCGGGATGGGAAGGGGTGGTACCAACTCGCTATGGTCATCAGGCATAACTTGTAA
>JACCDH010223938.1_pt1 | contig 12755 bp, 11 predicted proteins | sample 7442481 | NCBI WGS metagenome assembly JACCDH01 (sample SAMN15323433, study PRJNA562643) | freshwater metagenome | isolation source: river surface water | place: USA:Blue River Watershed | collected 2017-08-15
ACTCGTTATTTTATGACCATACCCGAAGCTTGTCAATTGGTATTGGAAGCAGGTAGTATGGGCAACGGAGGTGAGATTTTTGTATTTGATATGGGCCAACCAGTAACCATCGCCGATTTAGCAAAGAAGATGATCCGTTTGTATGGTTATATCCCGAATATTGATATTGATATTACGTATAGTGGTTTAAGACCAGGGGAGAAATTGTATGAGGAATTATTGAACGACGCAGAGAATACGTTGAATACCTATCACGAGAAAATCATGATCGCTAAAGTAAGAGAAGTAGCCATGCAGGATATAGAAGCAAAGTTTAATCAGTTTAGAACTTTGGTGAACACTTCGAAAAATGAAAATGAATTGGTTGCCTTAATGAAGGCACTAGTACCTGAGTTTATTAGTAATAATAGTGTGTTTGAGCAGTTGGATGGAAACGCGAAAGTGGTTGGGATTGGTGGATAGAGATTAGTAATTTAATATTAGTGTGGTCCATTTGTAAGGGGGTTATTTGTAGGTAGTCGTTAAATATCATTCTACTGAGAATCAAGCTAATTATAAGTTTGATTTTTTATTTATAGGTTGTTAATAATGGTTAAAAAATAGGTACTTGGTGTGCAGTTTAGTGGGCACTTTTCTATATGTATACAGAAAATGAATTTAATATATAAAATTAATGTTTTTTTGAAGTTTTTTTACAGAAAAAAAAACATAAATACAATTTTAAAAAATTCTATTTGGATAATAAGTGATAAAATCTTAAGACTATTAATTGGGTTGATAATAGGCGCTTGGGTTGCTCGTTATCTTGGACCTAAACTTTTTGGCACACTTTCATATGTGGTTTCTTACATCACTTTATTTCAAGCTTTTGCATCATTTGGTATTGATGCCATTGTTGTTAGAGATTTGACAAAAGAAAAACATGAATCAGGAAAAATTATTGCAAGTTCATTTTTTCTTAAATTCATCTCAGGAATTCTCGCATGGTTGGTCGCAATTATTCTAATGGGAATCAATAATGGCTTTAATAGTCAAGTAATACTATTAACAACTATTGTAGGATCTTCAATTATCTTTCAATCTTCAGAATGTTTTGACTTGTGGTTTCAAAGTCAAAGTCAAAGTAAAAAAACATTTGTTTCAAAGTTAATCGCTTATCTTTTTACAAATTTTCTAAAAGTAATTTTTATTTTAAATAATGCTCCACTATATGCTTTTGCAATTCTTATTTCGCTTGAAGCTTTATTGATTGGAATTACTTTATTTTTTTCTTTTTTAAAATTTCCGACTGATTCGAAATTAAGTATTTCTAAGAAATTTGTATTTTCACTTATTAGAGAAGGATGGCCTTTAATGTTAAGTAGTTTATTTGTTGCTATTTACATGAGAATTGATCAAATAATGATTAAAAATTTTATTGGCGAAAATAAACTTGGTATTTATTCGGCAATATTGCCCTTATCTAATATCTGGCAATTTATTCCAATATCGTTAGGCGTAAGCTTAGCGCCATTTGTGACTAAGGCAAAAAATGAAAGTGAGGAAAGTTACTGGAAAATGCTAGATAAAATTTTTAGTGTTTTTTCTATATTAGCTTGGATAGTTATAATACCAACAGTGTTTTTTTCGAAATTTATTATTAATCTACTTTATGGGAATCAATATTTAGAAGGAGCCACAATTTTAGCTATTTATATCTTTACAAACCTATTTATTAATCTTGGAGTTGCTCAAAATTTATGGTTGATTAATGACAATAAAGTATTAATCAGTTTGTATAAAACATTAATTGCCGCCGTATTTTCTTTGATATGTAATTTAGTATTTATTCCGAAATTTGGTTTAATTGGTGCAGCAATAATAGCTGTACTATCTCAGGGGGTATCTGCAATTTTCTCTAATATTTTTTTCTCAAAAAAAATATTGAAACTACAACTAAGAAGTATATTTTATCCAATATTTATTTTTCGTAAAAAAACAATATGAAAAAGCCAGTTTTATTTTTGATTTTTAATAGACCTGAGAATTCAATGCAGGTTTTTAACGTGATAAAAGAGTATAGACCAATTAAATTTTATATTGCAGCTGATGGACCAAGAATAGGCAAATTGGGAGAGAAAGAAATTTGTGAAAAAACCAGAGAAATAATTAAATTAATTGATTGGGAATGCGAAGTTAAAACATTGTTTAGGGAAGAAAATCTTGGTTGTAAAATTGCAATTTCTTCAGCGATTGATTGGTTTTTTGAAAATGAAACAGAAGGTATAATTCTTGAAGATGATGTAGTACCAAATAAAGACTTTTTTTCATTTTGTGAATATAGCCTAGAAAAATATTATTCTGATGAGCGTGTTATGATGATCACCGGGACTAATTATCTGAGTGATGAAAGTAATCCATTTACTTATTTTTTTTCAAGGCATTATACGATTTGGGGTTGGGCGACCTGGAGACGCTCGTGGAAATTATATGATGTAAATATGTCTGATTGGGATAATCAAGAGGTTAAGAATGATATTAAATATTTGCATAATGGTAATTTCATTTGGAAACATTTCAAATTTACCTTTGAGTCACTTAGATCAACATATATAAATACATGGGACATTCAATGGGTTTTTACTTGCCTTATAAATAATGGACTTTGTGTAACACCTAGGGTAAATTTAGTGTCTAATATTGGGATTGATGGAACTCATGGTAAAACGATAACGGACTCTCATTTCCTTCAAACTTATTCCCTAGATCTTACTTCTGAAGTGATTTCGCCAAATAGATTTATACCATATTCAAAATATGATGAAACCCTACATCTTTTAAAAAATAAAAAATCTAATAGAAGACATTCAATCATTAAGATTCTGAAAAAAATACATTTATTTGATACGTTTAAATATTTATACAATCAAATTAAATGAAAAAATATTTTCTAACTTTTGCTAGTTCAGATTTACGAAGTTCTTTAAATCGAATACATAAACAGGCCAAAGAATTAAAATTTTATGATGAGATTATAATTTTTGATGAAAACAATCTCGATGAAAACTTTAAGTTTAATTTTCAGAAACAATTAAAAAAAGGTGTTAGAGGATATGGTTATTGGTGCTGGAAGCCACAAGTAATATTACAAGCTTTAAATATGATGGAAGATGGTGACATTTTGCAGTATACAGATACTGGTTGTCATTTAAATTCAAAAGGGTTGAGAAGGCTAAATGATTATTTCTCATATGCAAATAACTCTTCTACAGGTATATTAGCATTTCAATCTAAGACACCAACAAATCCATTAATTTTTGATAGTAGAAAAGTATTAAATTTAGAAGATCGAAAATGGATCAAAGGAGATTTATTAGATTATTTTCAAATTAGGAACAATGAAGATATTTTAAATTCACAAACTATTGGGGCAGGAATAATTTTTATTAAAAAATGCCCTCTTGCCATTGGTTTAATAAATCAATGGCTTAATGTTATTAAACATGATTTTAACTTATTAAACGACTCGAAATCTATTTCTCCAAATTTAGAAGGCTTTGTTGAACATAGACATGATCAAGCTATTTTTTCAATTATTTGCAAACTTAATAATGTTGAAACCATTTCTTCATACGAATATTGGTATCCCTCATTAAAAGAAGGCGAGGCTGACTGGGATATTTTAAAAGATTTTCCAATTCATGCTAAACGAGACAAATCATTCTCACTTAAATCTTTCATAATAATATATTTAAATAAAACATTGAAATGGTTAAAAATGAAGTTTGTCGTTGTTGCGGCAGTCAGTCTAATTTTCTTTTTGAAGGTATTGTAATAGACACTAAAATAAATTATTTTGAATGTACAAATTGCCTTTTTGTACAGACAGAAACCCCATTTTGGCTAGACAAGGCATATAATTCTGTAATTAATTTAAGCGATACCGGAATAATGTCTAGAAATATAAATAATTCCAGAATTGTTTTGTGTACATTATTTTTTTTGAAAACAAAAACCAAACCTGTTGTATTTGATTTTGCAGGTGGGTATGGGATACTTGTTAGGCTTTTAAGGGATATAGGAGTAAATGCATTTTGGCATGATCCTTATTGTGAAAATTTACTAGCACGTGGCTTTGAAACTGAAACATTAAAATCTGATCTAATTACTGCTTTTGAAGCCTTCGAGCATTTTGTAAATCCCGCTTTAGAGCTTGAGAAAATGTTTTCAATTTCCAATAATGTTTTAATAAGTACTGAATTAATAAATAATCCAGCACCTAAACACTCTGAGTGGTGGTACTACGGAAAAGAGCATGGACAGCATGTTTCACTATATAGATTAGAAACATTTAGACAGTTAGCTCTTGAGCATAAAAAATATTTCATTTCTGATGGCAAATCTTACCACTTGTTTACAGATAAAAAAGTTAACAAAATATATTGGACAATTTTTATGAAGTTGAATAGATTATTTGGTCCAATAATAAGTTTTTTTCATACTTCAAAGACATTGGAAGATCATAAAAAATTTTCTAATAATTAGTATTATATGAAAGTTGTATTCGATTATCAAACCTTTGCTCTTCAGAAATATGGTGGAATTTCAAGATACTATGTTTCTTTAGCAAAAGAATTAATTAAAAAGGAAGTAGATTTAAAAATATTTTCTCCCATATATGTAAATAAATATCTTGATGAATTAGAAGAAAAATATATCTCTGGCTATGGTCCGATAAATATTCCTTCTAAAGCGACAAGATTGTTATTAAAAATTAATTCAATATTCTATAATAAGAAACTTATTTCAAACAAACCCGATGTGGTTCATCAAACATATTTTTATGACAACAATTTTACAGCACCAACTGTTCTGACAATTTATGACATGATCCACGAGGTCTTTTTTTATGAAAAAAATAATATAAATTCAAAATCATCTATAATAGAGCAAAAAAAAAGAGCAATAATAAAAGCAGATAAAATTATTTGTATTTCAGAGTCTACAAAAAATGATTTACTAAAATATGTTCCCATAAGTGAAGATAAAATAGAAGTTATTTATTTAGGTGTCGAAAATTTTAGTAAGCAGATTTCAGAATACGATAATATTAAATTTGAAAAACCATTTATACTTTTTGTAGGTAAACGAGATGGGTATAAAAATTTTAAGTTATTATTAGAATCATTTTCTACTTCCTCTAAATTATCCAAAGACTTCAATCTAATTGCTTTTGGTGGTGGGGAGTTCTCAGGTGCTGAAAAAAAACTAATAAGTGATTTAAAAATCGATTATAATCAAGTCATAAATTTACAAGGTGATGATATAATGCTAAATGCATTATATACACATGCAAAGGCATTTATATATCCTTCATTGTATGAAGGTTTTGGCTTGCCACCGCTTGAAGCAATGACAAAAGGTTGCCCCGTAATTGTAAGTAATTCAAGTTCTATACCTGAAGTTGTTGGTAATGCTGGAGTTTATTTTGATCCAAAATCAGTTGATTCAATGTTAGGAGCAATTGAGTCTGTAATATATTCTGAGACTAGAATTAGTGAATTAGTACGATTAGGTAATACTAGAATTAAAGAATTTAGTTGGGAAAAGTGTGCTAAAAAAACTTTAGAAACTTATAAATCAACTCAAAGGTGATAAAAAAAAGAGCATTAATTTGTGGCATAAGTGGACAAGACGGTACACTTTTGGCAGAGTTTTTATTGAAAAAAGGTTATGAAGTTTGGGGAACATCAAGAGATGCAAAGGGGAATAATTTTAAAAATTTAATCAAAAAAAATATTTTTAATAATATTACCATTTTAACAATGGTTCCCGAAGATTTCAGAAGTGTCTTCATGGCAATAAAAACAAGTTCTCCAGATGAATTATATTTCTTGGCAGGTCAAACGTCCGTTGGATTATCATTTGAATTACCTGCTGAGACAATTCAAAGTATAGCAATCGGAACGTTAAATATTTTGGAAGCGTGCCGTTTATTCGAAAAAGAAATTAAGATTTATAATGCGGGTTCTAGTGAATGCTTTGGAGATACAAATGGTGTTGCAGCAACTGAAAGTCATCCATTTAATCCCAGAAGTCCATACGGTGTTGCAAAAGCCTCATCTTTTTGGCTAGTGAATAATTACAGGGAGGCATATAACTTACATGCTTGCACAGGAATTCTTTTTAATCATGAATCCGAAATACGACCTGAAAGGTTTGTTACTCAAAAAATTATTAAATCAGCGGTAAGAATTTATAATGGGTCAAATGAAAAATTATCTTTAGGCCGTCTTGATATATCTAGAGATTGGGGCTGGGCTTCAGAATATATTGAGGCAATGTGGTTAATGTTACAGAGAGATGCACCAATTGATTTGATTGTAGCCACAGGAAAAACGTTTACTTTGGAAAATTTTGTTTCTGAAGCATTTTTAACTTTGGGACTTAATTGGCAAGATCACGTATATCAGGATAGTAATTTTTTAAGACCTACGGATTTGTTAATAAGTAAAGCAGATCCAACACTAGCAAAACATGAAATTGGTTGGGAGGCAAAATTTGACACAAAAGATGTAGTAAAGAAAATGATTGAATCAGAAATGACAAAGCGTTAACAAGTAAATGATTATCAAATCATCTAACATCTTTAATGCACCTAAAAAGTTATTGCTATTTATGGCTTTTTGGTGGTTATTTTGGATTTGTATAGCAAATCTACCTATCAACCCTTTGATTTATCCTGAGAAAGTTACATACATAGTATTAGGATTTGTTATTGTTTTATTATATCCATATTTTTTAATTAAGACTCCTAAAATAACATTAGTTGAAAAACCAGTTAAGATTCGTCCAACATTTTTTTGGATTTTATTATTAATTGGGTTTTATATCATTCTTTTCAAGGCTTTGCCAGCAATAATTGCAGATCCAATTGGGTATAGATTATCAACTTTCAATGACAATAATGCAGGAATTGAGAGCATTTTATTTAAAAATTCTAAAATAGAATTTCTCTTCAATTTATTTTATTTACAATTTCCACTTGCGATTCTACTACTCTCAATTTTGATATCAAGTAAAAGTTTATTCAAACAATGTGTTTTGTTATTGTTAATATATTCAATGATTAGGCTTTGGCGAGGCGGAATTTATATATCAATTTTTTATTATTTTTTGGCAGGATTTCATAATTCATTTAAAGAAAAATATCCTACTTATTTTAAAATAATAATATTATTGATTATTACAACACTGGTTTTTTTTAGAGGAATATTAAATGAAATACTAATTTACCATACAGTAGGATTTTCATTACTTGAAAATATATTTGTTGATATAACTTCTAAACATAACGACAACTACTTCTCATTTTCTATAATTCTTGGCCCAATTGCATCAATAGTCAGGCAATTTATACCTAATTTCTTTTTTGATTTCGAATTGTACTCTTCAAACTTTAGCAAATTCATTGATATTGGTAGAAACGATTCTCTTGCATACAATGCTTATTACACTTTTTTTGTAGCCCCAGTATACGATTATGGTGCCTTTGGACCAATATTATTATCTTTCTTTTTATCAACTACTTTCATATTAGTTAACAGGATTAGAAGTAGTGTTTTTACCAAAAAAGCATTTTTTGTATTAATTTTTCATATAACAATATTTGGCATTTTTCAAAACACGTTGTCTGATTTTGTAATTATAGCTTATATTATTTCGATTATTTTTTATAAAACACAACTAAAAAAATATTTATTTATTGATGGAAAATAAAGCGTTAATTACAGTTGTTGTTCCTTCATATAATCAAGGAAAATTTTTAGATAAGTGCTTGGCTTCTATATTTTCACAAAATCTACCGCTAGAAGTATTTGTCATGGATGGGGGTTCTACTGATAATACAATTGAAGTGATAAAAAAATGGGAATCAAAAATTCAAAAATGGCGAAGTTGTCCAGATGACGGTCAGAGTGCTGCAATAAACGAAGGAATGAAATTAGGTACTGCTCCTTATTGTTGTTGGTTAAACAGTGATGACTTTTTTCTTGATGATGCGCTTGCTCGTTTAGTCAAGCCAATGATCCAAAATTTAGAAGTACCAGTAACTTATGGACAAGTATACAACTTGATTGATAAAAATAATTCTATGAAGCCAATTTGGGTTGAATCCTTCAGTGAAAAAAGATTATCAATAAGGTGTATAATTTCTCAACCAGGGACTTTGATTAGAAGAAATGTTTGGGAAAGCGTTGGAGGCGCAGACACAAACTTGCATATGTCTATGGATTATGATTTGTGGTGGAGAATATATAAATCATTTGGAAATTTTCATTATATACAAGATTTTGTTGCTGTAAATAGAGATCACGTAAATACTAAAACAAATTCTAAAAGATTCTTACACTACAAGGAGTCAATTAGTGTAGTAAAAAAATATTACGGTAGAGTCCCATTAAAATGGATAATTGCACAACCTTATTCAGTGTGGTTTAAATTTTTGATAAATTATTTTGGACAATTATTGAAATGAAAACATCTTTAAAAATATTGCAAACAGTAAAGTATTTTACACCATCTAAAGGTGGTACTGAAACTGTTATTGAAAACATTATTTCTGGCATGTTTGATTTGGATAAAACAATAGAATTCACGGTTTATTGTAGTAATCATCTTAAGTCATCAGATCGGATTGAGTTTAAAGGGCACAATTATAAGGTAGTAAAAGAACCCACTTTATTTTTTTTTAAAAGCCAGCCCCTAAGATTTATTTACCCCAAATTAAAGAGTTTAATAGCTCAATCTGATGTTATTCATCATCATTTTCCATTTCCAAATGTTGAGTTGTCTCTTTTGTTCAATTATAATCTATTGAAAAAAAAGCATTTTATTATAACATGGCATGCTAATATTGAAAATTCTAGGTGGAAATATTTAAGTAAATTATACTATTTATACATCAATATTATACTGAAAATAGCTAATGATATTATTGTTACATCACCTCAGTTATTAGATAATTCTAAACTGTTAAAAAAACACATTGGAAAAGTTAAAGTAATTCCATTATGCTTTTCAGGTCAATATGAAAACTTTATTTACAATAGAAATATTCTACTAGAAAAACCTAGAAATGTACTTTTCGTTGGAAAGTTAAGAAAATATAAAGGAATTGATATTTTGCTAAATGCAATTAAAGATATTGATGCGAAATTATTTATTGTTGGTGAAGGTGAGGAATATGCTAACCTTTTAGAATTAGCTAACAATCTAGGTATTTCAAATAAAGTATTTTTCTTAAAAGGGCTTTCTGAAAATGAATTACTTGAAGTATATAAAATGTCAAAAATATTTGTACTTCCTTCAATTTCAGAAGCCGAAGCCTTTGGAATAGTCCAATTGGAAGCTATGTCTATGGGACTTCCAGTTATAAACACATATTTAAATTCGGGTGTACCATATGTTTCTTTGGATTCTATAAGTGGGTTAACTGTTGAGCCTAAAAACGTACTTCAGCTTAAAAGTGCAATTGAAAGTATTTTAAATAATCAAAATTTATTTGAAACATTTTCAAAAAATGCAGTTGAACGCTCTTATTTATTTACTAAATCAAAGATGGTAGAGAGTTATCATAAAATTTATAAATCAAATTTGGAATAAATGAATATTACAGTTGTAGGAACAGGATATGTAGGGTTGGTAACCGGTACTTGTTTTGCTGAAACGGGTAACAAAGTTACTTGTGTGGATATTGATAAAGCTAAAGTAGAAAAGTTAAGTGCTGGTCAAATTACTATATACGAACCAGGACTAGAAAAGATATTTTTAAGAAATATTAAAGAGAGCAGATTAAAATTTACGACTCAATTAGAAGAAGCGGTAGACGATGCGGAAATTATCTTTTTAGCCTTGCCAACTCCTCCCGGAGCGGATGGTAGTGCGGATTTAAAATATGTATTGGGCGTAGCGGATCATTTAGGGAAGATTTTAAAGGGCTATAAAGTTATTGTGAACAAGAGTACCGTACCAGTGGGTACGGCTGATAAAGTAAGTGCAGCGATTGCCAAAAACTATACGGGTGAGTATGATGTAGTGAGCAACCCAGAGTTTTTAAGAGAGGGGGTAGCGGTGGATGATTTTATGAAACCCGACAGAGTGGTAGTGGGGACAAGATCAGAGCGTGCTAAAAAATTAATGAGTGATTTGTATGCTCCCTTTGTAAGACAGGGCAACCCGGTGATATTTATGGACGAGCGTAGCTCAGAGTTAACAAAGTATGCAGCCAATAGTTTTCTTGCCACTAAAATCTCATTCATGAACGAAATTGCACAATTGTGTGAGCGCATGGGAGCGGATGTGGATATGGTAAGAAGAGGAATAGGATCTGATGATAGAATCGGAAAAAGATTTTTATTCCCAGGTATTGGTTATGGTGGATCCTGTTTCCCTAAAGATGTGCAAGCACTCATAATGTCGTCGGATGAAGTAGATTATGATTTTGAGATATTAAAAGCGGTGGAGAAAGTAAACGCGCTTCAAAAATTACATTTGGTTCAAAAGATAAAGGCTTATTATCAAAATGATTTACAAGACAAGCATTTTGCTTTGTGGGGACTAGCCTTTAAGCCTAATACGGATGATATTAGAGAAGCACCCGCATTGAGTATTATTGAGGCATTAACTAGTGCAGGTGCAACGGTTACTGCTTATGATCCTGAGGCGATGCCAAATGTAAAAGGACAAATTGGAGACAAGATTAAGTATGCCGAAAATCAATACCAAGCATTGGAAGGGACGGTAGCACTTATTATTGCTACCGAGTGGAGTGAATTTAGAACTCCTGATTTTGACATGATGGAACAGCAATTAAAAGAAAACAAAATCATCTTTGATGGCCGTAACCTATTTGAAGTAGGAAAGATGAATGAGTTGGGATATCATTATGAAAGTATAGGCAGAGTTCGATCAAATAATCAATAATAATAAATAGTATCTCCCAAAAAAACAAGACATGAGTCACAAAAGAATATTAATTACAGGAGCAGCCGGATTTTTAGGATCGCATTTATGTGATAGATTTATAAATGAAGGCTATTATGTAATTGCTATGGATAACTTAATCACTGGGGACTTACAAAATATTGCACATTTAAGAAGCAATCCCAATTTTGAGTTTATTCATCATGATGTAACTAAGTATATTGATATTGAAGGAACACTTCATTATATATTACATTTTGCATCACCTGCAAGTCCCATTGATTATTTAAAAATCCCTATTCAAACCTTGAAAGTAGGTGCCATGGGTACGCACAATTTATTGGGCTTGGCTAAAGCGAAGGGTGCAAGAATACTAGTGGCAAGTACAAGTGAGGTTTATGGTGATCCATTAGTACATCCACAAACTGAGGAGTACTGGGGAAATGTAAATCCAGTGGGTCCAAGAGGCGTGTATGATGAAGCCAAGCGTTATATGGAAAGCATTACCATGGCTTATCATACTTTTCATAATGTAGAAACAAGAATCATTAGAATCTTTAATACCTATGGTCCAAGAATGCGCCTTAATGACGGAAGAGCATTACCTGCATTTATTGGACAGGCATTAAGAGGCGAGGATATGACAGTGTTTGGTGATGGTTCTCAAACAAGAAGCTTTTGCTATGTGGATGATTTAGTGGAAGGTATTTATAGATTATTATTAAGCGACTACTCAAGTCCTGTGAATATTGGTAACCCGAATGAAATTAGTTTAAAGGATTTTGCTGAGGAAGTGCTAAAATTAACAGGATCGAATGTTAAAATAGTTTACAAGCCACTACCTGTTGATGATCCAAAACAAAGACAACCAGATATCACCAAAGCTAAAACCATTTTAGGTTGGGAGCCAAAAGTAGATCGTGCCCAAGGATTAAAAAGAACCTACGATTACTTTAAAGTATTGCCACAATCTGAGTGGGAGAAAAAACCCAAAGAATTTGCTTAAAATTAAACAATTGTAAATAAAATTATTAAACTATGAAAAAAGCTATTATAACAGGAATTACTGGCCAAGACGGGGCATATTTAGCAGAATTTTTATTAAAAAAAGGTTACGAGGTACATGGTATTAAAAGAAGATCTTCCTTATTTAATACACAAAGAATTGATCATATTTACGAAGATCCGCATATCCCAGATAGACATTTGCATCTTCATTATGGGGATTTAACAGATAGCACTAATTTAATTAGGATAATACAAGAAGTACAACCAGATGAGATTTATAATTTGGCTGCTATGAGTCATGTTGCAGTTAGTTTTGAGGAGCCTGAATATACTGCCAATGCTGATGGCATTGGAACACTCAGAATTTTAGAAGCAGTACGTTTATTAGGCTTAACAAATAAAACAAAAATATATCAAGCCTCTACTTCGGAATTATATGGATTAGTTCAGGCAGTTCCACAATCAGAAAACACTCCTTTCTATCCTCGTTCTCCTTATGCTGTTGCAAAACTATATGCATATTGGATTACAGTAAACTATAGAGAAGCGTACAACATGTATGCATGTAATGGTATCTTGTTTAATCATGAGTCTCCACAAAGAGGGGAAACCTTTGTAACAAGAAAAATTACAAGAGCAACAGCAAAAATTGCTTTAGGTATGGACAATTGTTTGTACTTAGGAAACTTAGATGCAAAAAGAGACTGGGGTCATGCAAAGGATTATATTGAAGGAATGTATTTGATTTTGCAACAAGAAAAACCGGAGGACTTTGTTTTGGCAAC
>JACCDH010388866.1_pt1 | contig 12755 bp, 8 predicted proteins | sample 7442481 | NCBI WGS metagenome assembly JACCDH01 (sample SAMN15323433, study PRJNA562643) | freshwater metagenome | isolation source: river surface water | place: USA:Blue River Watershed | collected 2017-08-15
GGTGCATGGGATAATGCAAAAAAATCCTTTGAAGCAGGTGTTGAAATCAACGGTGAAATGACCTTTAAAGGATCTGATGCGCATAAAGCAGCAGTAACTGGTGATACCGTTGGAGATCCATTCAAAGATACTTCAGGTCCTTCCATGAACATATTAATTAAGTTGACATGTTTGGTAGGCTTGGTAATTGCGCCAATTCTTGGAAATGGTTCTGCTTCTTCAACAGAGAAAGATCATTGCGATAAAATGCGCACTGAATGCCATGGTAAGAAAATGGAGTGTCATGGTGAAGCTAACGCGCACTGTAAAGGTATGTCTGAAGGAGCAATGTGTAAGTCTGGGCTGCAATCAGGGAAGTGTGATGGAACGTGTAAAGAAGGCACTCAAATGATTGGAAAATGCGACATGAATGAATGTGCTAAAATGACCAAAGAAGAGTGTGCTAAGATGTGTGATGAGAAAGGATGTACTCCTGCAGAGAAAAAGGCTTGTTTAGCTCATTTTGATGAAAACGGAAAATGGATTGGTGGCAAAATGAAAAAAGATTGCTGTAAAAAGTAAACCAATTAAATGATATATTGAAGCCGCCCAGTGCGGCTTTTTTTATGAATTTTAGAATGACAAAGAACAAGGATTTCTTTCAGGCTGTTTATGACATTGTGCGATTAATTCCAGTAGGAAAAGTTACTACATACGGCGCTATTGCAGAAGCCTTAGGGACTAAAGGTTCCGCTCGCATGGTCGGTTGGGCAATGAATGCAAGTCATAGCTTGCTAGATGTGCCGGCGCATCGAGTTGTGAATCGAAAAGGCTTATTAACTGGAAAAATGCACTTTGCTGATCCAAGTGAAATGCAGCGAAAATTGAAGGCTGAAGGCATACCTGTTGTTGATGACCAAATCCAAGCGTTTGATTCCTTTTTTTGGGATCCCAAAGAACTCGGCTAGATTCAATCCCTTTTGTTAATTTTGGACAAAATTTATTCCATGAAATTCGCAACGAAAGCCATTCACGAAGGGGTAGCACCGGATCCAGCCACAGGTGCCATCATGACGCCAATTTATCAAACATCAACCTACGTGCAAGATGGGGTTGGAAACCACAAAGGATACGAGTATTCGCGTACCTTGAACCCAACACGCCATGCCTTAGAGAAGAATATAGCAGCCATTGAAAACGGTACCCATGGTGCATGTTTCGGTTCGGGCTTGGCGGCCATTGATTGTGTCATTAAAATGCTCAATCCAGGGGATGAGGTGATTTCAACGAATGATTTATATGGCGGATCCTATCGAATTTTTAAAACGATTTTCGAAAAATATGGTCTTGTTTTTCACTTTGTCGACATGACAGACGTGTCAAATATTGAATCCAAAGTCAACGAAAACACCAAATTGATTTGGGTGGAAACACCAACGAATCCAATGATGAATATTATCGACATTGAAGCAGCTTCTGTCATTGCGAAAAAAGCGGGAGCCATGTTGTGTGTGGATAATACCTTTGCAACGCCATATCTCCAAAATCCACTGGACCTTGGGGCAGATATTGTAATGCATTCGGTAACCAAGTACCTCGGCGGACACTCTGATGTGATCATGGGCGCCTTGGTGACCAAGGATGAAACCATCGCGAATGAAATGTATCGGATACAAAACTCATCGGGTGCAGTAACGGGTCCAATGGATTCATTTCTTGTACTCCGAGGGATAAAAACCTTGCACTTACGCATGGAGCGTCATTGCGAAAATGGGGAAAAAATTGCTCATTTCTTGGCGAGTCATCCAAAAATCGACAAGGTGTTTTGGCCAGGATTCACGCATCATCCCAACCACCATATAGCTGTTAAACAGATGCGCGGTTTTGGGGGAATGATTTCGTTTACATTAAAGGGAAATAACTTGGAAGATGCTTTATCTGTCGTTAAAAAAGTTGAAATATTCTCCTTAGCTGAGTCCCTAGGTGGGGTTGAATCCTTAATCGGGCATCCAGCTACCATGACTCATGCATCAATTCCTAAAGCGGAACGTGAGCAAAGTGGTGTAGTGGATAGTTTAATCCGTTTAAGTGTAGGAATCGAGGATGTAGAGGACTTAATTCACGACTTAACTCAAGCGCTGTCCTAAAGCTTTTCTAACATACTGAAAAACTGATCCTTCTTAGCAGGGGATAGGGGTACAGCAGACCCATCCCTCATAATGACAGAGCCGCCTTCATGCTTATCATACCGCTCAATGTACTCTAAGTTAATTAAGTGGGATTGTTGAACCCGGAAAAATCCGTGATTAGAAAGTAAGGTCTCAAAATCCTTAAGCGTTCGAGAAACAAGAATTTTTTTACCGTTATTCAAATAGAAAAAGGTATAGTTCTTGTCGGCCTCACAACGTATGATTTCACTTAGATCTACCACGTGTACACTTTCTTGGGTCTTAAGGACTAACTTTCGCTTTTGGTTGGTTTGAAGGTTGTGGGTGAGCGCCTCAAATTGAGAATCCTCTTTTTTGAAATCTACGGTGTCTATGGCATTTTGTAGGGCCGTTTTTAATTCCTCTTCATCAATAGGTTTGAGAATATAATCAAGGGCACTAAACTTAATCGCCATAATAGCATATTCCTGAAAGGCAGTAATAAATATTAATTCGAATTTCTTATCCTTTACACGATTTAATAAGTCAAATCCAGTTCCGTCTGGCATTTGAATGTCTAAAAACACGATGTCTGGTTGAATTCGATTAATCGATTCAATGCCTGTTTCTACGTTCTCTCCGTCTGTAAATACTTCAACGTCAAGATTAAACGAATCGATCATGCGTTTTACGAAATCCCGGATGCGTTTTTCATCATCAATTATCAGTACTTTTTTCATATGAACCAAATTTAGTGTTTTCGTAAATGATTGGCAAACAAATTATTACACGCGTCCCGGTTTTTTGCTTAACATCCAAATCTTCTATGGTTAAGCTTCCTTTTCCTTTATACTTCTTATTCATAATTTCAATGCGTTCACGGGTAATATCCAGTGCCATGCTCTTATGAGATTTGTTCTTTTTAATTTTTCCAGCTTTGGTTCTTCCAACGCCATTGTCAGTAATCACAACCTCCAACATACCAAAGCGTTCCTTCATCGTAATTTCTATCAATCCGTGTTCAATGGTATGTAATTGCCCATGTTCAATCGAGTTTTCTATAAACGGTTGGGTGATCATTGGGGGTATAACTGCTCGTCTGAAGAGTAACTCTTCATCAATCTCTATGTTAAAATTAAAACGATCTTCAAATCTTAATTTTTGAGTAGTTAAGTACTTTGATAATATTTCTTTTTCAATATCTATGGTGATAAACTCTTTTGGCGAATTCTCTAAAATTAAGCGAATCAATCGAGAAAAGTTTACAAGAAACTTCGACGTTTTTTCAGGGGTGTTTTCATATATATAACTTTGAATCACCGCCAAGGCATTAAAAATAAAGTGGGGATTCATTTGGGAGCGTAACAAGGTTTGTGACATTTCGGATTCTCGCTGCTCTTGTAAAGTCGTCCGTTGGCGAACAATAAAAAATACAGAAACGGCCGATAAGAAGAAGATAGCAATTACAATACTTATTCCCAGCAATTGGCGGTCACTTTGGAGCTGCAAGATTTCTTTTTCCTTTAGTTCTTTTTGGAGTTTTTCTTCTTGTGTTTCAATTAAACGCTCACGTTCTTCCCTTGAATTGGTTTGTGTGAGGTCTTCAATTTTCTTACTATCAATTGAAAAGGAGTTTCGTCGTAAAAAGTCGGTGTGCCGTTTCAGGTAATCGTATGCTTTTTGTTTTTGACCTTGTTCTGCATACACATTCGACAAGGCAAAGTAACTTTCGTAAATTCGATTCCGCTCCTTGATGTTGTTTCGAATTACAATGGATTTTAATATATTTTTCTCTGCATTTAGTAAATCTTTTTTTGATAAATAAACCAATCCAATTTGATGATAAACACTCGCCATTTTTTCTGGTTGTCTCGATTGTTCGAAATAAGTGAGTGAAGTATTGAACGCCTCCAATGATTTATTAATTTGCTTTGCCGCGTTGTATGTTTCTCCTAACACCATCCAAGCTTCCCCGAGCGATAAGTAATCTTTTAAGGTTTCCAACCCTTTGACACTGGCAGGGAGAAACACCAAGACCTCGTTCGGAAATCCTTTTCTGATTTCGATTCGAGCCCGAAGGATGTCATTCTCTAATTTTAACCGTTTACTTGAAATTCTCCCGCTTTTTAATTGGCTTTTTCTTAGGTAATTTTCTGCTTCTCTCAGGTTGCCCGCATCTAAGGATAATTCCGCAATAAATCGATTGAATATACACTCGTAATACGTGTTGTTAAGTTTTTCTACCACCTGAAGGGCCAATAATTCTTGCGTTACTGCCTCTTGTATGTTGGAGAATTGCGCGTGATTTAGCGCAGATTGATGCAAGCACAAGGCCAATTCCAGTTCATTCGTTGAGCGTTTTGCAAATTCAATGGCTCGATTAATAAATAAATCAGCTGAATCTTTCTTGTTCTCATACAGGTATACTTTCGAGTATAGCCTGTAAGCTTGAGAAACCCATTGGTTTTCACGATTTGTTCTTGCAAAACTAACGGCCTGTTCAAGCCCTTTTTTAGCCGTATTAAATTCACCTTTTAGCAAAAAATATTCACAGACCTCAAGTTGCTTAAGATGACGAATGAATGGATTATTAATGGCTCGATTTTTTATTGAATTCATCCGTGCTGCATCATGAATAAATCCTTTGTAATTCCCATTTAGAGATTTTTCATACACTTTTAAAATGCGTATGGTTGGCGTGTTGGCCTTCTTACCCTTTAATTTCTTGCTAAAATCAATGGGGTTAAACCGATTTTCTTGACAAAAACGAATGAGTTCAGTTTCTTGCGCGAATGAATGCTTAAACAAAAGCAAACACAGGATGCTGATGACCAGAAAGGGATTTAATGAAAATGAACGGATAGAATTCACCCAACAAAGATAACTTTTCAGTGCTAACCTCCAATTACTTTTCTACCTTTGTTTTATGTTAAATGACTTGATTCATGCGTGGTTATCTGAAGATATAGGGGAGGGGGATCACTCCACCTTAGCGGCGATTAATCCCGAGGCAAGAAGCACTGCCCGCTTACTGATTAAAGAATCTGGAATTATTGCAGGCTTAGCAGTTGCCAAACGAATATATGAACTGACAGATGTTAGCTCAAATATTCAATGGCTAAAGCAAGACGGGGATCCTATTAAAGCGGGTGAAGTTGCATTTATCGTCGAAGGAAATGCACAGAACATTCTAAGCACGGAGCGTTTAATTTTGAATTGCATGCAGCGCATGTCCGGTATTGCAACGAAAACACATGCCTTAAGTCAACAAATTGCACATACTTCAGCCAAGTTACTCGATACACGAAAAACAACGCCTGGTTTTCGACTCCTAGAAAAAGAGGCAGTGCTAATCGGAGGAGGGTACAATCATCGATTTGGATTATATGACATGATTATGCTTAAGGATAATCACATTGATTTTTGTGGCGGAATTCAAAAAGCAGTGGATGCGGTCAACGCATATAAAAAAGTCAAAAATCTAACGATTCCTGTTGAAGTAGAAGTCAGAAACGAAGCGGAACTTATTCAAGTGATTCAAACCCAAGGGGTGAATCGAATATTATTAGATAATTTCTCGCCAGAACAAATTAAATCCTGTATTTCTATGATTCCAGCTCATTTTGAGATCGAAGCGTCTGGTGGAATAACGGAGGATAATATCTTAGGATTTGCTGAGGCAGGGGTTCATTTTATTTCTGTAGGTGCCTTGACGCATCACGTGAAAAGCTTAGACCTTAGTTTAAAGGCGATAATTCATTAATGAGTTCCGACTTCGATTGCACGCGATCGATACCGTATCAATTCTTCAATTAGTAAGGAGTCTTCTTCTAGTTTATTGCCGATAACAACAAGGTTCGCTCCGGCTTCATGCGCCTTTTGAATGGAAGCAATCGTCCGTAATCCCCCACCAATAATTAAAGGCTTTCCGAGGGTACTCAATTCATTTATTATTTCTTCTGAAACTGAGGTGTGCGCCCCACTTCCCGCATCAACATACAGACAGTCCATGCCTAGGAGGATTCCTGCTTTTGCTGTTGATGAGATAGCCTGTATATCGCTTTGCGGAATCGGTGAAGTACCTGAGACCCGTTCAACAGCTGATTGAAACCCCCCATCTACTAAAATGTATCCAGTACTAATTATTTCCATGTTCGATTGAAATAAGAGCTCAGCGGCCTCGACCTGTTGCCCGATTAAGTACCTTGGGTTGCGACCCGATATTAATGAAAGAAAAAGCAATCCATCCGCGCTCGTATTTAGTTGCGAAGTACCTCCTGGAAAGATAATCAACGGGATCGATGTGGTCGCTTTAATTATTTCAATCGTTTGACTCATTTGCTCCGCATTCACGGTGCTTCCGCCTATAAAAATAAATTCCGGGGAAATCGCGCATATTGCATTCAGTTGCCTTGCAAATTGAACCTCATTCATTGCTTTTTCGGGGTCAATTAAAATGGCGATGCCTCGATTTAGAGCAGTTAATTTATCCAAGAGTGGTTTATGTTTACGCATAGGTAGCAATAGAAAGTATGACGTTCTTAACAAGAACACTATCACAGTTAACGATGAAATCTTCGGTACCTGTTTCTACTGCAAAAGTAAACTTCGTCCCGGAAATTGCGATGCAACGCATTTGATTTTTCCAATGGATTCCTTTGATATTAATAAGTTTATAGAGTGCTTCCTTACAGCTCCACAGTTGCGTTAGTTGCATAACACCAACTTCCCCAGCGAATAATTCAAGTTCATCGCTGCTACAAAACCGATCGGATATTGGTATAATTCGATCTGAAACTTCCTCAATATCGCATCCAAAGGGTATCCTTGCGTGTGCAAACAAGGCCCAATGTGCTGAGTGACTTATTCCAATGGTGATGTCCGAATTATCAAATCTAGGTTTACCGTTTTCCCCGTAAATAATTAATTCTTCACCAAATACCTGATGTTTAAGGTGGCGCACTGCGTTGAATTCTCTTTTCCGTTGGGCACTTCCAAATGAATTCAATTGGTTAATTTCCTCTAGCTTCAAGACGGATTCATAGGAATTAAGCATGTCGATCTCACCAATTGCCCAATCAACCAAAGCGATATTTCCCCACGTTTTTTCCATAATCATTTAGATTTTAGCCATTTGAGCGATATTCAAACGACAAAACTCGACATTTTTTTCTTTTTATTTTTTTAACATTTTGGCCATCCAAGTTAATATTTCTATATTTAGCAACTTAAATTTAATGTGTTCTTAGCAAAAATATACGAAAGAATATGCTGAAAAAATTACAGTTATTAGTGCTAAGCGTTTTGTTATCAAGCGCTTACATGTTTGCTCAGTCAGGATTGGGAACCCTTAAAGGGATCGTTAAAGATCAAAAATCAGGTGAGGTAATTCCTAGCGCCAAGGTTTACTTGTTGTCAGGAACCTCGATGAAAGGGAATGCCATTACAGATGACAATGGAGAATTTCAAATTAATGCCATTTTACCGGGTACCTACGACGTAAAGGTGACTAACAAAATTGAGGGTTATCAAGATGCACTCGAGCAAGGGGTTGTCATTTCTTCGGATAAAATTACCTTCTTGGAAAAACTCACCCTGGGGAAACCTGAGAATGAACTCCAAAAAGATGAAGTTAAGGTTACCCGCTATAAAGTTCCTTTAATTGACAAGGATGGAGGAGCAACAGGTGCGGTCCTAGGAAGGGAAGACATCTCAAGAATGCCTGTGCGTTCTGCCGCTGGTGTTGCGCAATCTGTTGGAGGAGTTAACACCAATGAAGGAAGCGGTGAAATATCGGTAAGAGGTTCTCGTTCGGATGCCACGTATTTCTTTATTGATGGTATTAAAGTTCGAGGTTCTGCTAACTTACCGAAAGCAGCACTTGAAGAGGTTTCTGTAATTACAGGGGGAGTTCCGGCAAATTACGGTGACGTGACAGGTGGTATTATCTCGGTTACAACACGAGGTCCATCTGCTATTTATTTTGGTAGTATTGAGGCAGTAACTTCTGGTGCATATTTTAAAGGTGCAGATCCGAATGGGTATGATGGAAAGGTAATTGGTCTTGACAAGTTTGGATACAACTTGATCGAAGGAATGTTGTCTGGACCACTTTGGATGCAAAAAGATTCTGCGGGCAATAAAACTCGTCCCTTATTAGGTTTCCTTGTTTCTGGTAACTTCACGGATGAATTAGATAATCGTCCATTAGCAGGCGGGGGATGGCGTGTTAAGCAATCAACTAGAGATGAGTTGCTTTCGAATCCGCTTCGTCCTACATCTACTGGTTTCGGAACTTTTCACAATGCCTTGTTTTTACAAAATCCATTAGATGCAGACGGTAATCCAACGGAAGATTCAGATTTTGAGAAAGTTCCATGGAGAATGAATGCAAGAAATACAACAATTTCAGGACAAGGTAAGATTGACGTTAATACAGGTCCATCGGTAAACTTACAATTTGGAGGTTCATTGAATTACTTTAGAGCTTCAAATTATTCTTATGCAGCGTCGCTTTTGAACTTTACTAATTTCGGTGAATCAAAAGGACTAGACTATCGGGTTTATGGTAAAATTTCACAACGTTTTACCAACGATAATAAAAACAGCAAAATTAAATCGGCGAATTACACCTTAATGGTTGATTACAGTAAAACGCTACGTGATTCATACGATCCAAAGCATCAATACAATATGTTCAACTATGGTCACGTGGGTAAATTTACTACCCGTCGTACCCCATCTTATCAATTTAATGATAATTTACAGCGTTGGGAACATAACGGATTCAAAGATTTAGAGGTTGCATTCTCTCCTTCTGAAACCAATGCTGCCTTAGCCGCAATTACTACACAGTATTATAACATCTACCAAGATGATGCGCTTGGTCATTATGAAAACTTGTTCCAAATCCAACAAGGTAATGCCTTGAGAAATGGAGATGCTCCACAAAGCGTTTATGGTATTTGGTCGAACATCGGTTCTCCGTCTAATGGCTTTGGTAAATTTGAAAACGATCAGTTCCGTGTAACTGGTGCAGGTTCCTTAGTGATTGGAAATCATAGCATTTCACTTGGATTTGAATACGAACAACGAATCGACCGAGGATGGTCTGATGGGGATCAAGGACCTGTTGCCATTTGGTCAATTGCGCGTCAGTTGATGAACTTCCACATTGAAGAGCTTGATTACTCCTCAGGTGTAATAACAGATTCAGGATCTTTTAAAGCAATCACCTACGATCGCTTAAATGCAGGATATGCTAGCCAATCAGGAACCGGACTATATGGTGGTCAGTTGAATAACGACAACCAGTCATTCTTCGATTACAGTGTTAGAAAAGCCTTAAACTTAGACATCGCTGGAGATGATTATGTTGACATTGATATGTATGACCCTAGCATGTTCCAGTTTGACATGTTCTCTCCAGATGAATTAATGAACGGTGGAAATTCATTTGTTTCTTACTACGGATTCGATCATACCGGTAAGAAAGTTAAAGGGACAACAGACATTAATAAATACTTTAATGAGTTCGATGAGAATGGTAACTACAAAAGATTTATTGGTGCATTCCAACCTACCTATATGGCTGGATATGTTATGGATAAATTTGCGTTTAAAGACATCGTATTTAACGTGGGTGTTCGTGTTGACGTATTTGATGCAAATCAACCAGTTCTTAAGGACCCATACTTATTCTTTAATGCACGTACAGTAAAAGAAGCGAAAGAACTTAAAGCAAACGATCCGGGTCAGTACAATTGGGTAGTTATTCCTGAAAGCATGGGCGATGATTATATTGTCTATGTGAATGATATTTCAAACCCAACAGGTATTAATGGATTTAGAAATGGTGCAGAATGGTTTAATGCAGTAGGTACGACGGTTGAAGATCCTAAAACAATTCAAGGTGCTGGAGGTATTGCTCCATGGGTATTGAATCCAGGACAAACCGCACCGGATGCGTCTGCTTTTGAAGACTACAAAGCTCAAATTAATGTGATGCCTCGAATCGCTTTTTCGTTCCCGATTTCGGAGAAAGCTTCGTTTTTTGCGCATTATGACATCTTAACTAAGCGTCCTACTTCAGGTTTCCGTTTTGATCCATATGAGTATCAATACATTCAAACACGAAGTGCAGTGATTTCAAATGCGAATCTTAAGCCAGAAACTACGGTAGATTACGAATTAGGATTCCAACAAGTGTTGTCGCCTACGTCGTCATTGAAAATCTCTGCGTTCTACCGCGAACAACGTAATAACGTGCAGTTAATCAATGTATTTATGGCTTACCCGGCGTCTTATAAAACGTTTGGTAACCGTGACTTTGGTACGGTTAAAGGGATGACGATTGCATACGATTTACGTCAAACAGGGAATATCCGTATGACTGCAAACTATACCTTACAGTTCGCTGATGGTACAGGTTCTGATGCAACATCTATGGCCGCGTTCATTAACGCTGGTATTCCTAACCTTCGAAATATTTTCCCATACAGCTATGACCAACGTCATGCATTCGCAATTACATTCGATTATCGTTATGGTGAAGGTAAAGACTATAACGGCCCTAAAATTGGTGGATTCAATGTGTTAGAAAATACTGGATTGAACATCTTTACTAACATCAACTCAGGATACCCATATTCCGCACAAACATTCATTACGGATGAAGGTATTGGTAACTTGAATGCAGGTATTAGTGGTACAGTAAATGGCTCTCGTATGCCTTGGACTTACCGTTTAGACATGCAGTTGGATCGAAATATCACTATTACGCACAAATCTAAAGATGCGAAAAGCAAGGATAAAGAAAAAGTTTCCAATTTGAACATTTATATCCGTGCTACGAACTTGTTTAATCAATTCAATATATTATCAATTTACCGTGCTACAGGTAACGCAGATGATGATGGATATTTAGCAGCAGCAGCTAGTCAAACATCCATTCAAAATCAAACAGATGAACAAGCGTTTCGTGATTACTACTCCATGAAGGTGAATAATCCGTTTAACATTAGTGTACCTCGTACCATTCGTCTTGGAATAAAATATGATTTCTAACATAAATAGCATAAAGGTTATGAAAAAGCAATTATTTGCCGCACTTATCGCAATCGTATTCATTGGTTCTAATGCCTTGGCATATTATGGACCAAACGATAAAAATAAAAAGCCAACAGGAAAACCAAAAGCAAACTGTAGTCCCGCTACGGCCAAATACATTATGGAATTTAATGATGTCCGTGCCTTAATTGAACAAGGTGGTTCCATGTTTCAAAACCGTCAAAACGGTGTAGCTGCTTATGAGGTTCCAAAAGGAAGTAATCGATTTGCGATTTTTGCCGGTGCACTTTGGATGGGGGGAACGGACGTAAATGGTCAGCTTAAGCTTGCGGCATTGCGTTACCGCGCTGGAAATGACTTTTGGCCTGGTCCGTTATCGGTAACTCCTGGTACAGGAAATTATAATCCATTGTTCCCTGTAGGGGATGGAGCTATTCGTGATTTCGGTGAGGCGAACATAGACCCAGATCAGTGTATTGCTTATGATCAATTTTACACGATTCGTAAAGCGGAGGTGATTCGTTTTAATATCTGGTGGGAATGCCAAGCAGGAATTACTACAGAATGTGATGATGTGCAAGCACCTTCTAATGAAGAGTTGAACAGAATCTATAACTGGCCAGCTCATGGTGATGTTTCTAAAGGACAAGACTATTTCTTGGCGCCTTATTATGATAGAGATCAGGATGGTAATTATAATCCAGATAATGGTGACCACCCGTGGTATGACGATATCTTAGGTCGTGACGATATTCAGTGTGGGTTTGACCGTCGAATTTCTTTGTTTGGTGATGAGACGCATTGGTGGGTTTTCAATGATAAAGGAAATATTCACACGGAAACAAATGGGGATCCAATTGGTATGGAGATTCGTGCTCAAGCGTTCTCTTTCGCAACCAATGATGAGGTGAATAAAATGACCTTCTATAATTACGAATTAATTAACCGCGGTACGCAAACACTGTATGATACATATTTCGCTCAGTACTTGGATGCGGATGTTGGAAATTATGCAGATGACTACGCAGGTTGTGATGTTTCCCGTGGATTGGGTTACATGTACAATGGAGACCTTAACGATGAAAATGATGGAGGTAAATTAGGGTATGGAGATAATCCGCCAGCGATCGGATGTGACTTCTTCGAAGGTCCATATCAAGATGCGGATGGAATTGATAATCCAGGTCCCTATTTTGATAACGCAACACAATCATTAGTTGTTCCTACTGTGGTTGATGCCTTAGCTAATAATGGAATCGTTTACAAAGGAATTGGTATTGGTTATTCGGATGGTATCATTGATAACGAGCGTTTTGGTATGCGACGATTTACTTATTATACCTCTACGTCAGCATATCCATACAACGACCCAGGTCCCGCAGCAGAATTTTATAACTTCATGGAAGGGCAATGGGCAAATGGCTCAGAAATGTATTATGGTGGTTTAGGAAGTACTCCAGGAACGCTATCTGATTATATGTTCCCTGGAACATCAGATCCATTGAATTGGTCTACTGCTGGTACTGATATGTCCGGTGCTTATCCAAATGGTTGGGATGA
>JACCDH011291241.1_pt1 | contig 12755 bp, 14 predicted proteins | sample 7442481 | NCBI WGS metagenome assembly JACCDH01 (sample SAMN15323433, study PRJNA562643) | freshwater metagenome | isolation source: river surface water | place: USA:Blue River Watershed | collected 2017-08-15
CTATAGCTTTTACTCTTCACTATTTCTTTGGCCCCTGAATAACAAAACCGACTCCGCGTATCGTCTTGATTCCTTCAAAACCATCACGGTGGAGCTTCTTTCGCAGGTAAGAAATATAGGTATCAACCACCGTACTCTCAGATTCAAAGGTAATCCCCCACACATCATCAAGGAGTAGACTCTTGGAGAGCACTCGATTCTTATTCTCAATTAAGACTTGAAGAAGGCGATACTCGGTCGGCGATAGATCAACAACATCCCCATTAAATGTAACGGCATGTATTCCATCCTCTATCGAGATTGGTCCACATGAGATTGTTGTCGCTTGAGTCGCGTTAAAGTGCGAACGTCGAAGAATCGCTTTAAGTCTGAGAACTAGCTCTTCAAGACCAAATGGCTTAACGACATAATCATCTGCGCCCAGAGTTAGGCCACGGGTTACATCTACTCGATCTGCGCGCGCACTGAGCATGAGAACTGGGACTTCGTTGCCATTTGCTCTCAGGCGTTCGACCAATTCGAAACCATCCATCAGCGGCATGTTGATATCGATGATCATGATATCGGGGGTGAATGTGCGCAAAGTAGTCAGAGCGCTCATTCCATCATTTGCAGTGTGGGTTTCAAAACCGGCTAGTTTGAGAGCATCTTTAAGTAACTCGCGGACTCCGGCTTCATCATCAACAATTAAAACTTTGGTCGGAGTTTCTGCTGGAGATGCCATGGACGTAGCCTTACAGGTATCGCGGTACATTTCCACCTTCATGGCGGGCTGGCCTGCGCGTCGATTGAGTATTCACAGAGAGTTCACAAAGATAGATGGCATTCTTTGGCCAATCAGATCGGAGGTCTCATGAGCGCGCGTCTTCTCCAAGCATCAATTCTTGCTTCTGCGATGGGGCTATCGATCATCGCCACACCTGCCTCGGCAGATGTAACTCCTTCACCAACACCTAGCGCAACTGGCTCTCCCCAACTTCAATATGAATTAGAACTTGAGCAATATCGCGAGGATTTAAGGGAGTACAAAGTTGCTCGCGCTGCATACGATCGCCAACTGATCGCAATAGCCGTGGAATTTACAAGATCCCTAGAGCGTGCAGCACGTGATGCAAAAGCTGCGGGCAAAGGCGCTACAACAAAAGCGAACTTAGCGGCAGCAAGAGCTCAGGCAGCCTTAATTCGAGATGCCGCAGTTGCAGCTCTTGGTCTTCCTCCGATTCCACCAGTTCCTCCACAGAAACCGATGAAGATGGGTAAATTCAAGAGTCCCACACCACGACCTGAGAAGAAGAATTAATCTCAACTTTTCTTCGCACCTTCCTGATAGTTTTCAACTGTGATGAGCAATCAAGATCCATGGTGGAGCCAGGCTGTTATCTATCAGATCTATCCTCGATCTTTCTTTGATAGCAATGGTGACGGCGAAGGTGATCTTGCGGGCATCTCCCTCAAGATTGAATACCTTAAATCTTTAGGAATTGATGCAATCTGGTTAAGTCCTTTCTATCAGAGTCCAAATAAAGATGGTGGATACGATGTGAGTGATCCGCGCATGGTCGATCCACGCTTTGGCTCCCTTGCAGACTTTGGCAGATTAGTTGAAATCTGCCATCAAAATTCATTGCGAGTGATTGTCGATCTCGTGCCGAACCATTTCTCCAGTGAACATCGCTGGTTCCAGGAAGCGATCGCATCGAAGGCAGGTTCGCCCGAACGCCAGCGTTTCCACTTCCGCGACCCGAATCGCGATGGTTCGCCACCCAATAATTGGATCTCACTCTTTGGCGGTTCAACGTGGAGTAAATCCCCTGACGGCCAGTTCTATCTCCACCTCTTTGATCAATCGCAACCGGATTTGAATTGGGAAAACCCAGAAGTATCAGCCGATTTTGAGGAGACCTTGAGATTCTGGCTCGACCAAGGTGTTGATGGTTTCCGCATCGATGTCGCACATGGTCTAGTCAAAGAAGAGATCGAAAAAGATCACTACGCGCCAGAGTTGCTCAGTGATGCGCTCCGTCTTGATATTGAGATGGAGCCAGCTCGTCGTTCAGAAATCCTTGCCACAGTCCCATTCTTTAACCGCCCCGGAGTCCACGAGATTTATCGTAAGTGGCGCCGAATCTTTGATTCATATGACCGCGACGTTGTCTCTGTTGCCGAAATCTGGGTCCATCCACCAGAAGAGGCGGCGCTCTACGTTCGACCAGATGAACTTCATCAAGTCTTTAACTTTGATCTGCTGACAACCCCATTTGAAGCAAAAGCACTCTTTGAGAGCATTACTGGAGCATTTTCTATTCTTGAACCGGTAGGCGCTCTTCCAACGTGGGCCTTAAGTAATCATGATTCACCTCGGGTTGCCACACGTCTTGGAGTATCTGAATCACAAGCGTTAGCAATTTTTCTGCTCGCACTGCCTGGTTCGTTCTATCTCTACAACGGACAAGAGCTCTCACTCCCAGATGGCGATGTATTAGATAGCGATAGGCAAGATCCCGTCTACTTTCGAACTCAAGGAGTTCAAAAAGGTAGGGATGGCGCGCGAGTTCCTCTTCCGTGGAGCGCAGATGAAGTTAACTGTGGATTCTCCTCTGCAAGACCTTGGCTTCCCATTGCAGAGAGTTGGCGAAATCTAAGTGTTGAATCACAGGAGAAGAATTCTGGAAGTTCACTCCATCTCTTCCGCCGCGCACTATCTGCTCGCCCTCAATTGGTTGAATCGGGCTCGAGTATCACCTGGATTGAAAGTCAAGGAGATGAATTCCTCGCCTTTACTAGAGGTGACTTCTTGGTTCTCCTCAATACATCCTCAGAAGTACAAGAGTTTATTTCAGAGGGTTCTATCTTTATGGCTAGCGATCAAGAGACTTTCGCAGATGGCTCCACAATATCTCTGCCACCGCTCTCGGCCTGCTGGGTTGCTAGATCGAAGTAGGAAGTAGATACATTGCAACAGTTGCTAGCGTTGCATAGAGAACTGCTTGGAACAATATTGAGAGAGCTGTGGCTCGGTCGGCGCGCTTGGCATCTTTGTCTTGCACTCGCGAGAGCTGACCAATCTTTCCAAAGTTAAAAGTTCCCATAAAGCCATAGGCAAGGCAGAACTTCTTCCGTGATTGCACCCAACCAATACTTGCAACCACAAGAGGAAGAAAGAGACCTAAACGAGATGTGCGTGGGGCATCGATAGCAAAGAGTGCAATGGCTGAAGAGATAAAGAGAATGAAACCTATAACCGCAACAGTTCTGCGCTGGCGGATTTCACCGGGGCCGATATTGCACGTTCCTGGAACGTATTCGGTGCTCACTTATGCTTCTTTAGTTTTAGCATCGTCAAGTTCTTCTTCATCTAACCACGCCTCTGCAGGCTGATCATCTTGACGTTCCACCCATGAAAGAAATGATGCGACGCCTTTAAATGCAAGAGCGATAACAGTTAGCCCCGCCAGGATTCGTCGAAAGAATTTCATGGCTTAAATTTACCCTTGTTTGGATAAAAATGCGTCAAGAGAAGGTTAGATCGAGGCGAGGGCGCGCTGAATATCGGCCCAGAGATCTTCGACATCCTCACAGCCCACAGAGAGGCGGATGAGATTTTCAGGTACCGATGGGCTCTCTATTGGCCAACGGCGACGACGCTCCCATAGAGATTCAACGCCACCAAGACTTGTCGCGTGGGTGATCAATGAAGAGCTATCGCAGAGGCGGTCACCATCTGCACCCGAACCAGTAATTTCAAATGAGAGAACAGCTCCGAAGGTCTCCATAAATCGAACCGCTCGTGCATGTTGTGAATCTGTGGGTAGGCCTGGATAGCGCACTCGAGAAACCTTTGGGTGAGTGCTTAACCGTTCTGCAAGGATCTTTGCGCTTTCGCATGATCTCTGAAAACGTAATGGGAAGGTACGAATTCCTCGAAGTGCTAGCCATGCTTCAAATGGGCCAGCTATCGAACCGTTAAATTTACGAGAATTTTCTAACTTAGTGAAGAGCTCGGGGTTGGCTGTAGAAAGTGATCCCATCAAGAGATCGCTATGTCCTGCCAAGAACTTAGTTACAGAGTTCATGACAACATCAGCGCCCATTTCAAGAGGGCGTTGAGTAAGTGCTGTTGCAAAGGTGTTATCAACCATCACAAGAATCTTTGCCGCGCGAGCTGCAGAGATGAGCTCAGGGAGTTCGGCAACATCTAGACATGGGTTTGTAGGAGACTCCAACCAGAGTAAGTCAGCGCCAGGAAGGCTGCTGATGACAGTCTGAGTATCTGCGACATCGACAAAGCGAACGTTAAGTTGGCCGCTTGCATGTGCTTGATTAAGCAGGGTCATCACACCGCTATATCCCTGATTTGATGCGACCACTGTTGCACCGTGCGGCAGGATTGAAAATGCTGCGCTAATTGCAGCCATTCCCGATGAGAAGATGAGCGTCTGCCCACCTTCGAGAGCGCTAATGGCTGATTCGGTCTGGCTCCATGTCTGATTGCCATATCTGCCATAACCAAGTGGGCCACCTGCGGTAAAGGTGCTATTTAGAGAGATTGACGCGTTGAGTTCGCTATCGGCAGCACGAGCAGGACGACCTGCGGTAATTGCGCGGGTAGAGATCTTCTCTGCAGATGGATCGTGGCTCATGAGTAAAGCCTAATGCACGGTTCTATCGCTTGAGAACTGCCATTGCAGCGTTATGGCCTGCAATTCCACTTACTCCCCCGCCGCGACGTGCGCCCGCGCCGGCGATAAATATATGTGGGTCATCTGTCTCGCCACCCCAGAGAGGTATGTCGCTCACATCTTCATCTTCGACAAATGGAAAATCAAGATCGCGGTGGAAGATATTTCCGCGCGGTAATCCAATTGCCGCCTCTAAATCAAGTGGAGATTTTGCTTCAATGGCGAAGCTTCCATCTGAATTTCTCGCCAAGACACTCTCAATCGGATCTTCGAGATATTCATTGAGGCTTGCTAGCGCGCTAGTAACTGCGCGCGCGAGTGCTTCTTCTGGATTGGAATCAAAGAGCGATGCATCTGTATGTAATCCAAAGAGAGTTAATGTGTGAAATCCCTGCTCGACTAGATCGTTCGAAAGAATGCTGGAATCAGTCAGCGTGTGGCAGTACATTTCAAGAGGTAGTCGCTGCGGCATCTGCCCATCTCGCGCAGATTCATATGCGCTATTGAGTTGTGAGTAACTTTCGTTAATGTGGAATGTTCCGGCAAAGGCGATCTTTGGATCAACGCCAGATTTAAGGCGTGGTAATCGGGTCAAGAGCATATTGATCTTTAGCTGTGATCCTTGCAGTGATGCTCGTTGCTCTCGGCCTTGAATCTTTGCCAGTATCTGTGGCGCCGCTGCAAATAAGAGATCGCTACATGTAAAGGTGGCACCTTGCATTGTGCCGACGGTGATACCGGAATCATTACTGACTATTGAATTAACGCGAGAGTTAAGAGCAATTTCAACGCCATGAGAGCGAGCAATTCGCTCTAACTCTTGCACCAAGGCACCCATTCCGCCTTGAGGAACCCTCCATTGACCAGTGCCATTTCCGATCAAGTGATAGAGGAAACAGATATTTGCTTGAATGGTGTGTGAGTCAACAAATGTCCCAATGAGCGCATCGGTAAGTACAACACCGCGCACAAGATCGTTTGTAAAGCGCGATTCAATTACTTCTCCGATTGGTCTTTCAATCATGTAATCCCAGATGGCATCCATCGCTATCTCTTGGCGCAATTGGCTGCGCGTCTTGAGTGGCTGCAACATGGAAGGTGCAAAGCGTTGAGCAAATTCTGCGATCTCTCCATAGAACTCCTGCCACGCCTGGCCTTCGCGAGCACTTCCAGTCAGGCGAGCAAATGATTCTTCACTCTCCAAATCCCATTTGGTTGCAACGGTGAGGCCATCGTGGATGCCATCTCGAAGGTATGGAGTGTGAGAAGAGATTTCTCGTCCCAACGTCTTAAAGTTAATTCCGAGTTCGCTGACAATTTGGTCAGGCAAGAGTGAGACTAAATATGAATAGCGTGAGAGGCGAGCATCATATTCCGGGAAGGCGCGAACGCTAGATGTAGCACCGCCAAGTTCGCTGCCTGCCTCCAGCAACAGTGCTGTCTTTCCAGCTTTAGCCAGGTATGAGGCGGCAACCAATCCGTTATGGCCACCTCCTACGACGATGATGTCGTAGTGGCTAGCCACGTATTCCCTGCGCCATCTGAGTAATTGCTTGCGAAATAATCTCTGGACTGGTTGCAAAGTTAAGTCTGGCAAAATTTCCCCACTGCGCGCCGTAAATGTGTCCGGGGTTGAGTGCAACCTTAGATTTTTCAAGAATCTTCTCTGATGGATTCTCACCAAGTGATAGCTCTTTTAAGTTAATCCAGGCTAGGTATGAGTGTTGTGGAGGGTTATATGAAACCTCTGGCAGATGTTCTGCGAGTAAATCTGAGATGAGATGTCGATTCTGTTCAAGTTGAGCGATTACGGCATCAAGCCAGTTAACTCCTTGATCAAAGGCTGTCGCTGTAGCAAATGCGCCAAAGAGAGATGCGCGGAAGTGAAGTGAATATGGCAAGGCGTTGAGCTTATCGTGCATCTCTTGGCTGCCGGAAACAATGATCGCGCATTTAAGGCCTGCGATATTCCAGCCCTTGCTCGCTGCCGTTACGACAACAGATACCGCTTTGGCTTCATCACTCAGGGTAAGGATCGGTGTAAAGGGATGGTCCTTGTATTCAAGAGGGGAATGAATCTCATCGCTAATGATGATGACGTTGTATTTGACAGCAAGTGCTACAAACTTCTCTAATTCGCTCTTCGAGTAGACGCGCCCAATTGGATTGTGTGGAGAACAGAGCAAGTGGATTTTGATTCCGCTCTTATAGGCCTCTTCAATCCCCTGCCAATCAATCTCCCACTGTGTGCTGATATCTGTCGAAGTGCGGTGGATGAATGGAACGTCAATACAGTTAACGCGGGTCTCATTCATCCAGGTATAGAAGTTTTGATAGACCGGAGAACTGATGAGGACGCCATCTCCTGGGACTGTAAAAACACGAAGAATTTCAACGACGCCAACACCGACATCGGTGGCAGCTCTGACCATAGAAGGGTCGACAACCCAGTCCCACCTCTTCTGCGCAAATGATGAGAACGCCTGCCCTAACTCAGGGATGGCGCCGAGATATCCCATATCTGAGTTATCTACTAGGGAATGCAGTAACTCTTTGATTGGCGTTGCAACTGGAAAATCCATCTCTGCAACAGGCAGGGGAATCACATCAGGTGGGAAAGCTCGCCACTTTTCACTGTGGTGGGTTGCTAACTCGCTCAGAGATGGCACCTTCAGTAGATGATCGCTCATGGGTGGAGTATTCCACTAAGCCCCATCTGAAACTAGACGTTTTGTCGAGTTTCGCACCACAAGTGTTGTTGGAACAATAAGTGAACTTGGCTCTTTTGTAGGTTTTCTCAATCTCTCCATGATTGACCATGCAGCCATCTCACCCATTAACTGCACCGGTTGCTCAATCGTTGTCAGCTCTGAAAACTCTGACATCTCATGTCCATCGAATCCGACGATAGAGATATCGTCTGGACACTTAAGTCCGTGTCTACGAATGGCCTGCATTACGCCAAATGCCATCTCATCTGATTCACAGAAGATTGCAGTCGGGCGATTAGGTCGCGCCAGAAGATCATCCATCGCTCGCGCTGCAGTATGCATCGTAAAGCCACCATGGACTTCTCGTGCTGGATCCCATTCAAGACCATTTTCAATCAGTACTTGGAGAAATCCCTTTCGACGATCATGTGGAACGCTGAAATCAAAGGGGTCATCAGGGTGTCCTGACATCAACGCAATATTTTTATGGCCCTGGTTAACAAGGTGCTGTGTTGCAGTACGTGCGGCTGCAACATCATCGATTGCAACGCTTGCGCAATCCTTATGATGCATTCCAACGAGGGCAACTGGAATACCGAGGCTGAGCATGGAATCAAACTCTTCCTCTGTCGGCGGCAAACTGATCACAATGAGTGCATCAACGCGACCCTTAAGGAGTTGATGCTGGAAGAGTCTTTCGCGACCTTTCATCTGGCTAAAGTTATAGAGCAATAGATCTAAGCCAGCTTCACGTAGAGCTTGTTCGGCCCCGCTAATTACTTGTGCGAAATACCAACGTGAAATATATGGGGCAACTATTCCTACGCTATTTGTGCGAAGTGGTACTTGTTGCTCAGATTGACTGGCAATTGGGTAGCCAAGCTTTTCAGCAGCCTCAACAATTTTCTTACGAGTCTCAGGGTTTACATGATGAAGACCGCGGAGCGCACGTGAGACTGTGGCGATTGAGACGCCGGCAACCTCAGCGACTTCTTTGATTCCGGCCATCGCTCCCCCAACAGTAAAAGATCTAGCGACGATGATTATGAAAAGTTTTTCATACTCTCTGCAACTACTGCAAAAGTATCTTCACTTTCTGAAAATATCAAGAGCTGCGAGCGCGCTATCTCCGAGGGAAGGCGACTCCAGTGCTTGAGTGGCAGTCATAGCCATTGGGATTTTTCGCCAGATACTTCTGGTGATACTCCTCGGCCAAGAAGTATTCGATTCCATCGGCGCTGAGAATTTCCGTCACAATCTCATCTAAACCCTCAGATGTGAGTGCGCCTTGATAGAGCGCGCGTGAGGCCAGCGCCTTCTCCATCTGAGATGCACTTGTAGTGAAGATTGCGCTTCGATATTGCGTTCCGATATCTCCGCCTTGAGCATTAAGTGAGGTCGGATCGTGCATCACCCAGAACTCTTCGAGAAGGCGATCGTATGTGATTACTTCAGGATCGAATTCAACGCTCACCATCTCGGCATGGCCGGTTCGTCCGGTGCAGACTTCTTCATAGGTTGGAGCTACTTTGCTTCCACCCATATATCCCACAGATGTCTCAAGGACTCCTTCGAGCAACCAGAATCTGCGCTCGGCTCCCCAGAAACACCCTGTTGCAAAGTAGGCGACTTCACGTGAATTACTCATATCTGAAGTCTTTCATGACTTGATCAAACTTTCTTCACGTAAACTAGCCACACCTGCGCCCCCGTAGCTCAGGGGATAGAGCACCGCCCTCCGGAGGCGGGTGCACAGGTTCGATTCCTGTCGGGGGCACACTTCTTTCTATCTCACCTCTCGATTTCGGCAGGCTAGCGCTCGTGTCGGCGCGATCTATATCACCCAAAAGTGAGAAATCTTTATCGCTATCTTCTTGTTTAAGGGAGTAAGACGCGAGAGAATTAGAGTTCCGCCAGTTAAGAAGAACTTGCTGCGGGCTGCGATAGCGAAGGAGAGATCATGGATTGGCGACATCAATCAGCATGCCGCGATGAAGACCCAGAACTCTTCTTCCCTGTTGGAAATACCGGCCCCGCCATCACGCAAATTGAAGAAGCGAAGAAGGTCTGTAACCGCTGCATCGTAAAAGAGCCATGTCTTGCTTGGGCTCTTGAGAGCGGCCAGGATGCTGGAGTCTGGGGCGGACTCTCTGAAGATGAACGTCGCGCTCTCAAGCGCCGGGCTGCACGTAACCGTGCGCGTTCAATGGATCCCCAGAACTAATTCGCTACCGCACTAACTCACTGCCGCCGTTAAATCGGGAAGGTCAGCTGTGCTGATGTTCCACGTTCGGTAGATTCCAAAACCAATCGACCTTTAAGTTCATTTTCTGTCAGGGTGCGCACTATTTGTAGCCCTAGATTTGATGATGTTGCTAAATCAAAACCATCTGGCAAGCCCACACCGTTATCGATAATTGAGATTCTGACTTCACGCCCATCTCTCTCCAAGAGGATCTCTAGGGAACTCCCCCCATGCTCCAAGCCGTGTTCAAGGGCGTTATGGATTAACTCAGTTACTACGAGTGAGAGTGGGGTCGCTATCGCAGGATCGAGTGAACCAAGTTGTCCGCTTCGAGTAATGACAAGTTCATTCATGCGAGAACTGAGCTCGAGTGAGTGAGATACCAAGCGATCGAGAACATCATCAAAGGCGACAGAGGCATCACTACCCGAAGAGAGTGTTTCATGCACAAGGGCGATGGATGCAATGCGACGGACTGCTTCATTGAGAGCAGCACTTGCGGCAGGATCATCGATACGGCGAGCCTGTAATCTCAGTAGCGCAGAGACGGTCTGTAAATTGTTCTTTACTCGATGATGAATCTCTCGGATGGTCGCATCTTTTGTAACAAGTTCACGCTCGCGACGTCGTAATTCTGTAACGTTCTGCAGTAGCACGAGAGCGCCGACTCTGTCAGTGCCTTGAATCAATGGAAGAACAAGGAGTTCGATCGTTCCACCACCGTTCTCCATCTCAACGCGGCGGATTGCCTTTCCTGAAAGCTGAACGCGCACTGCCTCTTCATGTGCAACGTTGAGTGGTGTTGAAATCTTATCGGCAACTTCTGCCAATAACTCTCCCTCAAGTGCGCTATTCCACCCCATGCGACCAAAGGCTGATCGGGCATTTGGACTTGCATATGTAATTGCGCCATTGAGATCAAGGCGCAGAAGTCCATCTCCAACACGAGGTGCTGGATCAAAGAATGAGTTGGCATGTTCGTAAGGAAAATTTCCCTCTGCAGCCATGCGATAGAGCTGATGTGCAATCTCTCGATAGTTAAGTTCTAGCCGTGAGGGCTGACGCATTAACTCTGAATCGCGGTGACGTGAGATCACCGCAATTACTTCTCCCTTATAGAGAACTGGTGTCGTCTCTTCCTTAATCATCAAGTCGCCCACTTTCTCCGGGACGGTATCTCTGATGATTTCAGCGCTCGATAGCGCCTGATCTATATGTGGTCGCTCTCCCCATCTAATCTCGTCGCCGAGAAGATCGTGAGCAAAGACAGTGGCGGCGGTCATCGGGCGAATGTGAGCAATTGCTACATATCCGGTCGGCCAACTCTTCATATCTTTGCGTAAGGGGACCCAGAGAATGAGATCGGCAAATGAGAGATCTGAGAGCAACTGCCAATCGGCAACTAATTCGCGTAGACGATAAATCTGCTCTGAAGTAAGTGGACTTCGTCCTTGAATAAACTCCTCAATAGTTGGCATCACGATCTCCAGACAGGCAGATGTTGTCCGACTTCTTGGATAGCAAACCAGGTGAGCTCTTCGCCATCGGGTGAGACAAGGAAGATACAAGCAACCCAATCTAGTGAGATTGTGCGATTGATTGTCAGGCTATCTGCGCCCTCTTCGGCAATCGCATCATCTGGAACTTCAGCAGCAACGACAAATCCATGACCTTTCTCGCGCAGTTCGAGAGATTCTTCTGCTGCCAACATAGAAAGGATAAATTCGCGCTCTTCTTCATCGAGTTCTTGATGAGTATCTATGAATTCAGATGTTGGGGCAAAGAGCGTTTCTACAGGGAGTTCGCGGGTATCCAAGAGCGCTGTGAGTTCATCAATTGTTACTCCGACATAGCAGCGCATGTATCAAAGGGTACAAGGTGCAGGGCCTTTCGATACATTCTATGGAGCAACCTTTCCTGCCAGCTCTTGCGCCATTGCAGCCAACTCTCTGCGAAGTAACCCCCGCGGATTGCTCTCCATCAAGATCGAGCGATCAGCCTGCGCGCGCTCAACTCCGCGAAGATCTACAGGGAGCACTCGCACACCATGTGGTCTATGTGGAGTTACGGTTGAGAGAAACCTTTCCTCTTCCTTCTCCCCTACCTTCCCGCCCTGGCGTCGATTGAGAATAAAGGTAATGCGTGCACGTGCAGGTGCGCTCTCTAATGAGGTCACGAGGGAGTTGAGTGAGGATGTGCTGATCTTCGATGAAGAAGAGAGAATCCAAAGATCATCGATGGAGTCAAGGAGAAGATTGTTAAGAATTGCCTCCCATCTTCTCTCAATTTCACCGTACTGTGAAAGAGCACATTTACCGAGATCCACAATGATGAAATCTGCGGATAGCGTGAATTCGTAGAGAATCTCTTCCAATCCAGATGCATTCTCTTTTCGCACCTCAAAGAGGCTCAGGTTGGATGTGATGCTCCTTGGTCTCTCGAGATTTATATTCCTTTCCTGCATGAGGATCGATAACGCAGGTTGATGGTGGTGAGCATCAACGAGTAGGACTTTCTTATCCAAGAGAGTTAATTCGAAGGCAAGATTGAGCGCGGCCATGGTTGCCCCATCTCCATGGCTCGCACTTGCAAGGGCCACAAACTTGGCTCTGCGCTGATGCTTCTCCTGAACTCTCTTACGCAGTAACGGCGCTCTCCCTGGATTTCGGATGATGGAGAGCAATTCAGAGCTCTCCGTTGGCTTAGGCAGAAGAGATGAATCGATCTGATCGGTGAGATCTGCTGCAAATCCAATTGCACGTTCCAGGGTTGGTGCAACAGCCTTGAGAAAGAGATCATCAATCTCTGTAATATCCGACGAGTAGATCAAAAGCGGTTTGACTTCCGAATTTTCTAGCAAGTACCTCTTGAGGGAGTTGCTATCGAGGGCACGAAAGAGAACGTTCCATCCTTGAGCATAGAGAGTGCTGGCAACTAGCCCCTCGAACTCTGGATCTGCGATCGCGGTGACAACACCTAACTCAGCCATGTGTGCCAACGATAATTAAGCGTCCATTCGATGTTCCCGCCAAGAGTTCAATGACCTGTGAACTATCGACAGATACCGTAATCGCCAGGCCGTTTCCAAAATTTGATCCTTTACGATCAATGGAACGGAGA
>JACCDH010544863.1_pt1 | contig 12754 bp, 11 predicted proteins | sample 7442481 | NCBI WGS metagenome assembly JACCDH01 (sample SAMN15323433, study PRJNA562643) | freshwater metagenome | isolation source: river surface water | place: USA:Blue River Watershed | collected 2017-08-15
CCTGGATAGAGGGTAAATGTTGTCGCATCGGCTTTGAGTCGGTGTTTTTTTGTGAGTTTGAGTACCGAACCCTCTTTCAGCGAAACCATTTTCCACTTGAACACCTTGGGTACAGTCGTTCCATTTTTCTTTACAAAATGTATAACGTAATCAATGAGGAGGTTCGTGTCTGCAGTCGCACTTATAGTTGTCTCAAACGATAACACTTCCCCTGCCCGAAGCTCGGTATCCGTCACCACAAAACTTTGAACACTATAATCGGTACTATCGTATCCAAGGAGAGTGAGTGTAGCGACATGTCCCTGTTTGATGAGGGTGCGCAGGGCATGTTTTGTCATCCAGGTAAGTTCGCGAGCGTCCTGCTTCCCTATTTTTTGCCACTGACGCAATGTTTCAATCACGACCGCTGGCTCTTTCTTCGCGATGTCATTCAAATGGTTTGCCACTGAACGCGTCACATACCGAGCTGGATCACTATGCAAGGAAGTTAGTAGTGGTATCGTATCAGTCGACACTAGTGGCACTCGACCACTCCACGGCAAAAGTGGGCGCGTACCTTCACTCACTAATCGACGCACATGATAATTGTCATCAGAGACCCAATCATTGAGTACAACAAGAGTTTCGTTTGGAAACGTACGAATGAAACTACGAATCGCATCTTCCATAGAAAAACGTTTGGTTATTTCTCGCAACGCTTGCAACGAACATGCTAGGTACGCTTCCGTGCAACCGTTTGTAGCCACAAACTCTCCATAGGGAGCCCAAATAAAATCACCAAAATCATCATCAGTTTTATGCGGGTCAAGTGGAGGCGGTAATGATGCTATGAGTATGGCTACCGCTGATTCATAGTCACTCGGTAAATAGTGAATGAGCACTGTTGCAATCCAACGGATACGATCCTTGAGTTCTAATGTAGTCAAACGACTCATCACCTCACGCAGAAAATCCTCTGGATCAAAATCGTCGTATACCGTCGCAATCTGGGTCGCAAGATACCTAACTTTTGTTTCATTAAAAAGGTGATCCTTCAAAGAAAAAGATTCTTTCATAGATTCATTCTACCGTATGGCACGCTTTATCACACAACCGGCAACTCTGGTGCGTTTGACTAATAGCTCGAAACGTGTTAATTTATAAGTAACTTAAGAATCTCGTGTAGGGGCTCTTCTGTGGCAGACGAAATTTGGCCACCCACTCTTTTGCTGGACACTGGTCACTTCGATTGGTTTTATATTCCTGCACAGCTCGACAATACGACGTCGCGCCAGTATTGGCACTCTCGTCACTGTTGTCACTAACAACATTCATCAATGGATTCACACAATACCCGACCTCGTCGGTCGAACTCTTTTACGAGCGATGCCCGTTCACGGGGTGCTCGCCCAGTTAGTCGTACACCACGCACAGGGGCTGGTCGTAGCTCGGATACGAGCGACCGCATCATCGTCACCGGTTCTGACACCGATGAACGTGGGCCACGTCGTACGTACGCCGGTAGCACCGAAAGACGCAGTAGTAGTTCGCGAGGCGCCAGTACTCGCAGCGCATATACTCCCCGAGACTCACGCGGTGGCTATAGTAGTGGCAGTAGCCGTTCATCTTCATCATTTGGCGGCGGTCGTGGTGGCTACAGTCGAGGTGGCAGCACCGGCGGCGGTCGTGGACGCGGACGTGTTATGCAGAGTTTTGATGTATCACAATACATCAACAAAAACCCAGTCGTTGTCGACACTGAACCAGCCTACGTCCCAAAGCACACCTTCCATGACTTTGGTCTCGAGCGTCAGCTCGTAGAAGCAATCGACGAAATGCAATTGACTATCCCTTCACCGATTCAAGACCAGATCATTCCTCACATTCTTGAAGGTCGTGACGTAGTCGGACTCGCAGCCACTGGTACCGGCAAGACAGCTGCGTTCTTGATCCCAACTATCAACAAGACCCTCAAGCAACGTAATCGTCTCACCCTGATCCTCGCACCAACCCGTGAACTCGCGATTCAGGTAGAACAAGAACTGCGCAAGCTCACCCCAAAAATGGGCATCTTCTCTACTGTCTGTGTCGGTGGTATGAATATCCGCCCACAAATCATGGGGCTCAAAAAGCGAAACAACTTTATTATCGGTACACCAGGTCGTGTGCAAGATTTGATCGACCGTGGTCACATCAAGCCAGGCGCCTTCACAACCGTGATTCTCGACGAAGCTGATCGTATGCTCGATATGGGATTCATTCACGACATGCGTAGTATCCTCAAAGATATTCCTGATGATCACGAGACGCTTTTCTTCTCTGCGACCATGAGTAAAACTGTCGAAGGTTTGATTCATGAATTCATGCGTAATCCGATTACTGTATCGGTAAAGAAGAAGGACATCACCAGTAGTGTGACTCAGGACGTAGTCTTCTACGAACACCACCACAAATTTGATCTCCTCGCCACCCTCCTTGGTAAGCCAGAATTCGAACGAGTGATTATCTTTGGTGCTATGAAGCACAGTGTCGAGAAGTTGTCTGAAGAACTCGTAAAAGTTGGTCTCAAGGCTGATGCCATTCATGGTAACAAGAGTCACGGACAGCGCCAGCGCTCACTCCAAAACTTCAAATCAGGTCGCGTCAATATCTTGGTTGCGACTGACGTCGCTGCGCGTGGTATCCACGTCGACAACGTATCACACGTAATCAACTACGATTTACCAAACACCTTCGAAGATTATGTGCACCGCATCGGTCGTACTGGTCGCGCCGACAAGCGTGGATCTGCGCTCACCTTTGTACCAAAGCAGTAAATAGCTACCAGGCACTCACCCTACCCACTAAAAGGTCGATCACCAGTCACACTGGTGATCGACCTTTTAGGTTGTGGCTAATTTGCTATACTAGATTCCACCATGAAAGTCATCCTCATCGCCATCGCCTTATTTGTAGCACTCGCCATCCTCAACAAGTTTTTTGGTGGAACTCCTTTTTAATAAAAATTGCCATCTAACGAGCAATAGACCTTTTAATTTATATATGGTATAATAATTATCTACACAGCTCAATATAGGGCTGGTAGTAAATGCGCTTGGGAGGCGCTAAAAAAATGAAGATGGCAGCAGCGGTAGTTCTTTTTTCTTGTGGTATTTTTTTGGTTTTGGACAACAAAGCACATGCTGACGTTTGCCCGCATGTTTGCAAAAAGGTTATGGTGACCTTTGCTGCAAATCCCCTGATCGAAGCAGATAAGGGACTGGTTCCCTACATAACCACCAACATGGTGCACGGAGGAGACGAACCCTGCACCGTCTACAACATGCAAGGGTTCGATCTAGAGACAGCCGAAACCACATTTCAAATGGGTGGAGTCAGTTACGCTCATATCATTTTTTTTGAACCTGAAACAGGTTCAGAAACGAAGCTGACCTTTAACGAGGTTGAGCAGGTCGTTGCAGATATTTGTTCAGCAATGACACCGTGAACGTCACAGATCGGGCGGTACCTTTGGGACCGCCCTTTCCTTTTGTCTGTATGCTAAAGTATTGGTATGAAAATCCCCCGCTACGTAGTTCTCCACAAGAAAGTCGGTGAGACACCCCTCTCATGTGCTGAGGCGTGGCGAGCGACCAAACCAGCAGCATTTCAAAATCTCCCTCTCGCTTACGCGGGTCGGCTCGATCCGATGGCGTCAGGCACGCTGGTAGTACTCATTGGTGAAGAGTGTAAAAAGCAAGAGTCCTATCATGCCTTTGATAAACAATACGAATTTTCTATCCTCTTTGGTGTCTCTTCGGATACCCACGATGTCCTCGGTCGCCTCATCACAAGCCGGACTATTCCAAAGCCGACTCACGCAGATATCAACCACGCCCTTCCGGCCCTCATCGGCCACATTACACTGCCCTATCCGCACTTTTCGGCCAAGACCGTACAAGGCAAACCGCTCCATATGTGGACACTCGAAAATCGTCTTCACGAAATCACTATTCCCCGGCAAGACAGCCGTGTGTACCGCCTCACCTGCACCAAAGTCGAAACCAAGATGCGCGCCACCATCTATGATGAAGTAGTAAAAAAAGTAAACAGCATTCCCCCTGTCACCGAAGTACGCAAAGCCCTCGGCAATGACTTCAGGCGCGTCGATGTCCGCGCCGATTGGGCACAATGGCGTAGTACCGGTGAACTCAGTGACCGCTTTACGATTGCACACTTCCGCTGCACTGCCAGTAGTGGAACCTATATGCGGAGTCTCGCCGCCGAATTAGGTACCTTGCTAGGGACCAATAGTCTCGCTTACCACATTCATCGCACGCATATCGGTAAGTTCTTGCCACTGCCTTGTCACTCAGGGATATGGCTGAAGCGGTTATAACTAACAAACCCCTCGCACCGTCATGGTCGAGGGGTTTGTTAGCTATAACTTACTTCTTGACTGATTTGCCTGAAGTTTGGGTAAAATACGCTAATTTCTTTTGGTAGGCATCAACCGCTAATACAAATTCGGCATGACTCCAAATGAGTGGTGCTGCAGACTTGTGCTCGCGAGTATGCGGATGCATCTGCTCGGCCAAGGTGCCACCAGCACCAGCGTGCGAAGCAGTCCACTCAAGGAGCTCAAGTACCCGGGTAAGGTCACTCGGCTTCTTGGCTACTGCAATATAGTACTGGGCGACCCAGAGGGTGGTAATCACCCAAGGATTGGGGCTTCCTGCTTCTTGCATCGTATAGTACGTGTCTCGTTCGTACCGTACAAAGCCCTGGCTACTCGCTTGGACAGCGAGCTTCCGTTCAATCGTGGCGAGCGACTTGGTTACATGTACATCATCGACAGACAGTACCCCAAATAAGATCACGCCGTAAAAACTACTCACATCAAGCGTATCGTCGTAGATCAAACCATCATCCGTATGCCGGACATGCTTCACAAACATCTGCAAATCGTCTTTGTACAAATACTGCACAATGGCTCCTTGCAGTCTCTGAGCAATCGCCTGGTAGGTACGAGCATCATTGTCTTTACCCAAGAGCGCTGCAAAGCGCATTGCTGCCATCAGTCCTCCATACACTGCCGCTGCCGTGTAGGTCGAAGTGCCGTATTTTTCTTCCCAGAGATCAAATGAGGCTTGTGGCAAGCCGGTCTCAGCTTCTATATACTCCGCCAAAAACTTGGCCGCTGGTTCGATAAACGTATTGTACTGGGCTTCAATAAATTCCAAATCGCGACTGACCTCATAGTGCTGCCACAGCGCAAACAATATAGAGGCCGTTTCATCTTCTTGGATCGGCAAGTATGGCTTCCCTCCTTGCATCCAAGGATGCCAAGAGCTCCCCAGTGACCCGTCTGTGAGGTACTTGTGCATGAGGTACCCCTGAGGCTCTTGGCACTTCACAATAAACGCAAAAAATCGTTCTGCTACATCTTGGTACCCCACCATATCAAGCGCCCGCGCGATCATCGCTCCATCGCGAGGCCAGACATAACTATACGTATCCCGACCATGATGCAGCATATCGGTATCAGACGAAGCAATGATTCCGCCACGATTGTCGGTATGGACACGAATCACAGCGAGTGACTGCCGGTACAGTCGCGCAATTGATGCTGGTAGATTAGACAGGTCACGTCCATCTTTTTCGAGCCAGGCTTTCCAGTACGCATCGGTCGAAGCAATGAGTCGCTCGGGGGTTTCGTCAATTACTAACTCATCGAGTGTGTGTGCTTTTGGCACCGAATCTGCACACACGATCCAGTAGTAGACATCGCTACTGGCGCCAGGTGCCAAGTCGAGAGTAAATCCAAGCACGGAATCAACCGATCCGTGTTCGATAGGGTTTTTTTCGAGGACTCCATCAAAAGCATCATGCCACGTTCCCTCTTTTCCTTCGATTCCAAATAGTCCAATATTGTATTCAGTAAATTGGATACCATCAGCCATGGCATTTACCAAGAAAGTATCTCGGCCTTTGTAATGAATAATCGCTCCAACGCGTGGATCATAGAGGGCAGTATCCCCACGTCGCGACTCAGCAATTCGGAATTGTTGCGCAAAAAATATTTTTACTACTTGAGACTTCTTGACACCATTATGTATCACAAAATGACGAAGTAGAACATCGTGCTCATTGTGAACAGCATCACGAGTGGTGATAGTCACTCCAAAATCAGCATGGTGAGCAGTCATGTGACCAATCACACTATCACCCGGAGTACCAATGGTAATATCCCAGGCTGGGTCATCGAGCCAGGATAGTACCCCATCTATATAGACTCCAATACGATGGACGTAACTACCGCTGGCACCACTCACATGATTGGTCTGTCCCACATAAGGATAATACAAATCTCGGACCTGACCACGATAATCAAGACCAACCAAGATGTTCCCGTTACCAATTGTAATTGCTCTGGCCATATTACTTTTTAGCGTGCGACTTATTGTATGTATCAATCACTTTAGCTGCGGCGACCGCAGTTTTTGCAGATAGTATTTTTTTTGCACACGCTTTTTCACCTAGCACTTCTCCGACCCATTTGGCAAAATCTTGGTACTCGCTATCTGCATGATATCGATAGACCCGTCCCTGCATAGCCTTTAGTCCACGAGCGAGAGCTGCCAGCGAGTGGAAGACCTGCCCATCAATCGCCCAAAAAGCAAAATCATCTGATACCTCAATTGGTATAGACAAGGCGAGCTTGGTCGCTACTTTTTTGGAGACTACTTTCTTCACGGTTTTTTTCGGTTGTGGTGCAACAGATGATTTTGCAGGAGTGCGAGGAGCCATACATTATTTGGGTAAGAACTTATAAATTCGTTGCTTTAGTCGCTGCCATGCGCGTGCTGGCGTAGAAGTAGTCACAATATGTTGCCAAGAGGCACGCAACAACATACCAAGGGTCAAATCGAGTGCGACTGTTTCTTCTGTTACAGCAGATTCTATCGGTTGTGGAGTATTGGCCGCCACTCGTAATTGTAAATCAGAGAGTGCGTTCATGAAAGCGATATATGCATCATATGGGGATTGGTACGGACTGAAGTAAGCATGCACATCGCCATCATTACTCCACTTGGTACACATGTAATAAAAATGGTCAGAGGTTTGGAGTTTGCGCCACTGTTCGATGAGATACGCATCACCGGTACCGAGGACAGCCGCTTCGAGATCATAAATTTTTTGTAGTGCATCACGCTGGATGTCGTTACCAGTCCAAGCGGTTAGGTCACGATCGGTATCAGCCCAGGTTAATACCTCTGGTACATCATATTCACCAATGGCGTCATAACTGAGGATAGTTTCTGACGGCGTCTTGAATGTGGTATGCGGATGATCCATCAGTGTACCCGGGAGTACCCGCAAGAAATCAAAGATACCAGTATCCTCCCATTGGTGTTCACCAAAGGTTTCATAATCCATGAAGAGATTAATGGTCTGTCCGTCACCATGATGACTATGAATCCAGTTGGCGTAGGTATCGGCTGATAACGGATAACTTTCCCACGCTTGATTCCCAAAACGAAACGCCACGTCATCAGATAACTTATAATTCTTGAGCAAGACCTTGATCTTACTTGTACCAGCTGGCTGATACACGTAATTAGGACTACGCCACCCTAGATACTTTTCCCATCCTTCCGCCATGATACCGAGATACCCGTTAGCCTCACACCACTGTGCCAAGTCATTACGGTACGAAAGCTCGGTATTACGAAACACCCGTGGTGTCACACCAAAGAGCTCTTTGATCCGTCTGGCATGCATCGCCACTTGTCGCTCGAATTCGGGTACCGAATAAAAGAACGCAAGCGAGTGATGATAGGTATCGGCCAATATCTCTACTCGTCCCGTGGCAACGAGTCGCTGAAATGACTCGAGTACATCCGGCGCATAAGCCTCGAATTGATCGAGTGCGGTGCCAGAGAAAGATAGGGCAAACCGAAACTCTTCGTGTGTATCCAGCAGCTCTTGGAGTACTTTGTTGGCAGGTCGGTAGGACTTATTAGCTACCTTCTCGATGATTCGCCGATTATTAAGATCGGTGTCACTCGTATCATTAAAATACTGATTGTCCTGACCAATATCAAAAACCCGGTATCGCTTCACGCGATATGGTTGATGCACATGGAAATAAGGGCAGACAGTCAACATAAATACTATGAATAGTGTACCAGACCTTGATACAATCGCACGACTTTACTCGCAGCTTCACGCCACGATAATTGATTAATTTCCGCTCGGCCATGCTGCTTCAATTGTTCACGCAAAACATCGTAGCGTAAGGTAGCCAAAATCTGATTAGCCATCTCTTCTACATCCCAAAAATCCACCTTGAGTACATGTGAAAGCACCTCCGCGACGCCAGACTGTTTTGAAATCAGTGAAGGAGTCCCTTGCTGGATAGCCTCAAGGGGCACCAGTCCAAATGGTTCTGACACTGACGGCATAACCACCAAATCGGCTGATTGATACATTCGGTCACGATCCTCATCCCACAAAGCACCTGCAAAAATCACATTACCAGATAGTTTTTGTCGTCCGACTTCATCAATAATTTGGGTAGTCATATCACCCCAGCCAGAAATCACAAATACCACCGACGGATCAACATCTACCACAAGCCGCGCTGCGCGAACAAAGTAATCGACTCCTTTTTGAATCGTGATCCGACCATGGTACAACACGATTCGTTTGCCTTGTTTTTTTAATTCAGCCAATGTGGGTGCGTACCGTGGTGGTTCGTGGGTGTCGCAACCATTATGCACGACCACCACCTTGGTTGGGTCAATATGATGTTTATCGATAATAATACGTCTGGTGTATTCACTAACAGCCACGATCGTATCGGCCGCAGCAAAACCCTCGAGCTCTATCTGGTACATCGCAGGATCTACATTAGCACTCGCAGCCTGATCAAATGATGTGGCATGGACATGAAGCATGAGCGGCTTCCCGGAGATACGTTTGGCAGCTATCCCAGCAAGATACGATGTCCAGTCATGGGCATGAATAATATCAAAGTCTTCTTCACTAGCGATCTGTGCTCCTTGATGCGCAAAGCGGTGAATCTCTTCTAGAATGGTGCGACGATAGGTAGTTGGAGCAGCTGTGATCGGATCATATTCGACACTCTCAATCCAAGAATCAGTGGCTTGATACGGCACCAGACTCGACACTACTGTCCGTAGTGATACTTTTTTAGCTCCGTCAGCAAAACGAAAACGCGGTGTCCCGATCGTGTCTTGCTTTTTTGGTAGTACAAATATTACCTCAATGCCCTTTTCAGTTAATTCACGAGTTAGACCATAACAAGCAACACCAAGACCACCATTGCGAGACGGTGGAAAATCCCAACCAAACGTAAGCACTCTCATAATAGGTATGAACGTCGGTGTATATACACAGGCATTGTCATACTAGCATGCACCACTAGTAACTGGTCGCCGAAATAGCCGAATAACTGTTGATACTCAAGCTCGATTGACGAAAATCATCTTCTCTGCTACAATCGTCACCACTATGTCACAAGATTTACTCGTAAAACTCGTATCACTCGGCGACGAAAAAGGCGTCGGGAAAGGTCACGTGTACTACACTCGTTACAATAACAAGGTAAAGAAAGATCCAAGTAAGAAGTACGAAACCAAAAAGTTCAATCCAATCGCCAAAAAGCACACTGTCTACAAGCAGAAGAAATAAAATAAGTAAACGAGCGCAAGCGACTATTACGAATTTTGACGAGTAAAGCGCCTTCCTAGGACGCTTTATCCGTATCAATAATACCTTACCTGTCAAATAATTTTTTGCTCAATTGCTTTGTTCCAACTTTTGCCTTCCCTGGGCAAAAGTTCTGGAACTGGTTATCTCATACCAATATTTTTATAGCCCTGTATTACACCAAAAAATCCCCAACGGGATTTTTTGCAATACTCGAATATTACTTCAAAATTTGATCCAGCGTCATCTCGTACTTTCCCTGGCTGGCCAGACTATTCATCTTGCAGGCATGGACGAGGACTTTCTGAGCCTGTTCGGTGTTTTCTGGTTTTCCTTGCCAGGCAAGGAGGAATGGTTCTTCGATTGCTCGTGAGTACGAGTACGTGATTGGCCATGGCTGTCGACCGAGCTTCGCAATCGCATTGAGGTTTTCGGTCGAGCGCTTTGGCGACTGACCACCAGACAAGAACACAATACCACCCACATCATACGGGACAGACATGTGGAAGGTGCGCATGGTTGCATTTGCGACCTCAGCAGCGGTCGACTGTTCTCGACACATATCACCAGCCAGTACCATTGAAGACTTAAGAATGAGTCCACCAAGATCAACCTTGTACTTCATCAATGTCTGAAACAAAATCTGTAGTGCTCGGGTAGTAACTGCCTCAGCCCGAGCGATCGAATGATCACCGGCAAAAATTACTTCGGGCTCAACCATCGGCACAATTCCACAACGCTGTGCAATCTGTGCATACCGAGTCAGCAGCAAAGCATTCATCTCAAGTGCAGCGTCGGTCGGTGTATCACGATCAATATTCACTACTGCACGCCACTTGGCAAACCGTGCACCCATATCGGCATATTCCATAAAGCGCTGTTCGAGTCCATCGAGACCCTCGGTCACTACTTCACCTGGAAAATTGTCGAGCTCTTTGGTACCGAGGTCCACTTTGATACCTGGCAATATTCCCTTGGCAGTCAGTACATCAGGGAACGGAATACCGTTATCAGTCGCTGTACGCATTGAAGAGTCGTACATGATGACACCTGATAAATATTCTTCAATACCGGGCGCAGTAAATAATAATTCTCGAAAGTCCTGACGGTTCTCAGCACTGTTCGGCAAATGCACCATTTCGAGGCGTTTGCCGGCTGTGTTATCACTCTCGTCAGCTGCTAATATTCCCTTACCTGGTGCCATCATGGCAGCCACTGTTTCGTACAATTTTGCTTGTGTGTTCATACTTCATACAGCATACCAGTAAGTACGTGATTATGGAGTATTTTGATGTGTAAAAAACTACGCTCGTATCTTCCAACCACGCTTAAACAACTGCGTAACCAGGATACCAAGACCAACCACCAATCCTCCGATCACAAGGCTCCCAACAAAGCTATTCGCTTCACTGTATCCAATCATACTGCTCCGTATCCCATCCGCAAAGTAGAAGAATGGATTCCAGGCGGTGATAGTAGCGGCCAAGGGTGGCAACATCGTAATGGAATAAAAGATTCCACCAAGGTATGTGAGTGGTGTAATTACAAAGGTATTGAGTACTTGTAATTGTTCAAAACTCTCAGCCCACAGTGCGACAATAATACCAAGCATCGCAAAGATCGCAGCGATCGCACTGACATACACAAAGAACAAGAACGGATGCACTAACGAGACTGCACCAAACAGCACACCTACAACGAGAATCAGACATGCCACCATGACCGCGCGCGCCACAGCACTCCCCACAAACCCAACAAGCATTTCTAAATACGAAAACGGAGTAATAAGTATCTCTTCAATCCCACGCGTAAAGCGCATAAAGTACAACGCCGAAGACGCACTCGAGAATGATGCGTTGATAATCGAGAGCATCAGGACCCCTGGGAACACAAAAGTAATGTACGGCACACCAGCAAAATCATTAATCTGCGACCCAATGACCGTTCCAAAAATAAAGATATAGAGCGCGGCCGACACTACTGGTGCAATCAGGGTTTGTACCACCACCCGCATCGTGCGCTTTACTTCACGTCGCACCATCGTATAAAGTCCAATCCAATTTGTTGTCATAATGTTGTTGTTCGTACTGCAGAGACTCTTGGTCATTAGTGCTTTCTGAAGGCCTCGCGGAAGTTTGCTTTTAAAAGCAAACTGAGCGGAGAACTTGATTCGTGCCTGAAGAAAGTACTGATGGCCAGGAGTCGTGTCACTGGTATAAAAGTACGTGATGAATTATTTTTGTAAAAGCTCCAAATACTTCTCTTCCACCGACTTCCCTCCCGCCATAAAGTCGACCTTGGTACCATTCCAAATAATTTGTCCGTGATTAATCACCGCAATCATGTTACAGAGCTGCTGTATCTCCTCGAGGTAGTGTGAGGTCAGAATAATGGTGGTACCAGCGTCATTGAGTTCCTTGAGGTATGCCCACAGATCCCGACGTTGCTCGACGTCGACCCCAGCAGTTGGTTCGTCGAGAATGAGAAGCCCTGGCATATGCACGAGTGCCCGCCCGAGCATAGCGCGACGCTTCAACCCTCCAGACAGCTTTTGGAATTTTACCTTCCGGTGTTCCTCGAGGTCAAAACGGGCAATTAGTTCGTTTACCCGGCGCATACGTTCGACTTCCGGAATACCGTAGTATCCACCCATGTAGTCCATGAGTTGCTCAGGGGTAGAAAAAATATCCACATTAAATTCTTGCGGCGAAAGACCAACTTTTGTCCGAGCAAGTTTGTACTCGCTAACTACATCAGCGCCATCAATCGTGATAATGCCTGATGTCGGTTGCGCGATTCCGGTGAGGCAATGTATAGTCGATGACTTCCCTGCACCATTGGGACCAAGGAGCCCAAAAAACGCTCCCCGTGGAATCGATAATGAAATCCCATCCACCGCCCGCTTCGCCTTTTCCCCCGCACCATAGATTTTTACCAAATCCGTAATCGTCACCATCGGTGTATCTGTCATGTAACTAGTATACCAAACCATTTCTTTTGTAGTAGCTTGACGTCATACACTAAAAACGTACGATGGTAACAACGATGAAAAATCAAG
>JACCDH010401480.1_pt1 | contig 12753 bp, 11 predicted proteins | sample 7442481 | NCBI WGS metagenome assembly JACCDH01 (sample SAMN15323433, study PRJNA562643) | freshwater metagenome | isolation source: river surface water | place: USA:Blue River Watershed | collected 2017-08-15
CCATGGAAAATAAAACCATTGCCCGTACGCTTCGCCTTTACAGTCAGTTATTGGATTTACACGATGAGAACCCATTCAAGGTGCGTTCTGTGGCTAATGCCGCTTTTAAAGTAGACAAACTCCCCTTCCCTATAGCTTCTAAAAGTCTGGTAGAAATGGATGCTATGGATGGCATTGGAAAAAGTACTGCAGCTAAAATTTACGAGCTCATTCAAACGGGGCACATTTCAGAACTAGACGAATTACTGCAAAATACACCAGCTGGCGTTGTAGAAATTTTACAGATTAAAGGAATTGGACCCAAAAAAGTATCCATTATTTGGAAAGACTTAGGCATAGAGAGTGTGGGTGAGTTGTATTATGCCTGCAATGAAAACCGTTTGATCGAAGCTAAAGGCTTTGGGCTCAAAACGCAAGAAGAAATTCTTAAGGTTATCGAGTTTAAAATGGCCAATAGCGGTCGGTTGCTCTACGCAAAAGTGGAAGAAACCGCAGAAAATCTGCTTAAAGAACTTCAAAAACTTTTACCGGATACTCAGCTGAGTTTGAGTGGTGAATACCGACGTAGAATGGAAATTATCGACCAACTTGATCTACTTATCGGTATGTCTTTGGCCGATTTTAAAGAAAAAAATCCGCTTAGAGCTTTAAACCTCGAATTGGATGAATCGAATCAGGCTACAACAGCTGAAGGACTTATACTGCAATTTCATTTTTGCCTTCCGGCAGATTTTGGATGGGAAATAATTCAAACTACCGGAAGTTCAGCTCATGTAGAAACCTTAAAACAACGGCTAATTGGCAAAGAAACCGGCACTAAAACCGAACAAGAAATTTATGCCTTAGCAGGATTAGATTTTATAGAACCCGAACTCCGCGAAGGCGAAAACGAAATTGAACTTGCTGAAAAAGGCCAATTACCCAAACTTATTGAATTTAATGACCTAAAAGGAAGTTTACACAACCACAGCACCTGGAGCGACGGCGTAAATACCTTAGAAGAAATGGCACTTTATTGTCGCGATGAATTAAAACTCGAATATCTGGGTATTTGCGACCATTCCAAATCGGCATTTTACGCCAATGGCTTGAATGAGCTACGTGTGGCTGCTCAACATCGTGAAATTGATGCACTAAATGCTAAACTAGCTCCTTTTAAAGTATTTAAAGGTATTGAATCCGATATCTTGTACGACGGCAGTCTGGATTACGATGCTAGCGTTTTAGCTTCCTTCGATTTTGTGGTGGCATCTGTCCACTCTGTACTCAAGATGACCGAAGAAAAGGCCACAGAACGCCTGATCAAAGCCATTGAAAACCCATTTACCACTATTTTAGGACATCCCACAGGGAGATTGTTATTGAGTCGAAGCGCTTACCCAATCGACCATGCTAAAGTAATTGATGCCTGTGCTGCTAACAACGTAGTGATAGAAATAAATGCCAATCCACTACGCTTAGATTTAGATTGGCGATGGCATCACTACGCACTTGAAAAAGGAGTTTTATTATCCATTAATCCAGACGCACACCGTACCGAAGGTTTTTTAGACATGCATTACGGGGTTTTGGTTGGCCGAAAAGGTGGTTTAAGTGCAAAAGAATGCCTTAATGCTATGAGTTTAGCCGAAATAGAAGCCTTTTTCAAAAAGCGGAAACCCGCCTAATTTAATTCCTTAATTTTGTAACATGATCAGTACGCTTTGCAATTCCATTTTCGAACAAGCCATTAAGGATTATCATATCCAAAACGATATCGATTTCGTTTATCAAAACCCCTATACCAACGGAAGCATAGAGTTTTTACTTTATGCTAAAAACTGGATAGATACTGCCCAATGGCACATGGAAGATGAGGTTCGCGAACCTAGTATTGCTGCTGAAGATGCTTTAACTTGGAAACGCCGTATTGATGCATCTAACCAGGAGCGCACCGATATGGTAGAATACATCGACTCCTATTTCCTGGAAAAATACAAACATGTTATAGCAAAACCTGGAGCTAAAGTAAATACCGAGAGTCCGGCTTGGGCAATAGACCGGCTTTCTATCCTAGCTTTGAAAATTTACCACATGGCCGAAGAAGCCAATAGAGCATCAGCAAGTGCAGAACATCGTGAAAAATGCCAGCAAAAACTAAATGTACTTTTAGAGCAGCGTACAGATCTTTCACAAAGCATCGACGAATTACTAGCCGATATCGAGGCCGGAAATAAGTATATGAAGGTGTATAAGCAGATGAAAATGTACAACGACCCGAGTTTAAATCCGGTGCTGTACAAGAAATAATTTGTCATGCCTGGCCAAGCAAGAATACTTGTATTACGTTTTTCAGCCATGGGCGATGTTGCCATGACAGCGCCTGTACTACGAGAATTGCAAGAGCAAAACCCCGGATGTGAGCTAATTGTAGTGAGCAGGGCCTTGTTTGAGCCTTTTTTTGAAGGCATTCCCCGACTGAAATTTCATCCTATTGAACCGAAAGGAAAACACAAAGGACTGTTTGGCCTACTCCGCTTATTTAATGAACTACGCTCCTATCGTATTACCGCAGTTGCCGATTTACACCAAAATCTCAGAAGCAGGACCATTTCATCCCTATTCCGCTTTGCTGGAGTAAAAGTTGAAACACTTAACAAGGGTCGTTCAGAAAAAAAACAGCTTACCCGAAAAGAAAATAAGTTCCTAAAACCTTTAAAACCCATGCCCGAACGCTATGCAGACGTTTTCAGGGGATTGGGATTAAAATTACAGCTTCAACATAAATTGATCCATAATCCGGAGCCATTACAGGAAAAAGTTTTAGCCCTAACAGGCAATAAAAAATCAACCGATCGTTGGATAGGAATAGCTCCATTTGCCCAACATTTGCAAAAGGTGTATCCTCTTGAAAAAATGGAATGGATAGTAAGCCAATTGGCTGAAAAAGGCTACAAACTTTGGATATTTGGTGGAGGACAAAAAGAGCAAAAAATTGCAGAACAGTGGGAACAAGTGTACAAAAATAGCTGCTCATTGGTAGGTAAATTGAGTTTGAAAGAAGAATTAAACCTAATTTCTAACCTCGATTTGATGCTAAGTATGGATTCGGCGGGTATGCACATGGCCTCACTTAAAGGCATTCCGGTAGTTTCAATTTGGGGTGCAACCCACCCATTTGCTGGCTTTTTGGGCTATGGCCAAGAGCTAAAAAACTGTGTACAGCTAGATTTAGCTTGCCGTCCATGTTCTGTTTATGGCAACAAAGCCTGTTATCGGGGTGATTTTGCCTGCATGAATACGTTATCAGAAGTTGAAACATTAAAAATTATAACTGATACTTTAAGTTAAATTCTTGCGTTATAATCTCAAAAATTAACGCAATGAGACACTTAACATTTTTTTCAGTACTCTTTTTCTTGGCATCCAATGCCTACTCACAACTTAAGATAGGAGTTCAAGCTGGGCCCAACTTTTCAAGCATTTCGGCAGTAGAGAAAGTAAGCGATTTAAAAACAGATAAATCGTCACAAACCTCGTATCAAACCACTTTATTAGCTGAATATAAGGCTATGCCGGAATTAGCCATTGAATTGGGTGTGCAATACAGCAGACAAGGTACTAAATGGCACGATGCAGAGCAAAATACCATCAAGTTGAACTACCTAAAATTTCCACTTACACTTAGTTATCCTTTTACATTGGGTAACGGGCAAATGAAAGTAGGAACCGGGGGCTATTATGCTACTGCTTTATCGGGATTTCGCATCAATGCAGGGCAAAAAGTAGAATTGGTGTTTGATTCTTCCCAATATTCCATGTTTAAAAGAGCAGACTTGGGGATTATTTTCAAAACAGCTTATGAATTTTCAAATGGCCTAAGCCTGGCTATGGATTATCAGATGGGACTCAAAAACATCGCTTCTGAGCAAATGAGCGATTTCTTTAATTTTAAGAATCGTGCATTTTCAATCAGTTTGGGCTATTATTTAAAATTGAATAAGACTAGACAATAGTTTTCAGGTAACAGCGTTTAAATGAGAAAAACACTATGAAAAAGCTTATCGTACTCTCTGTCCTACTGTTTGGAACACTAGCTGCAAATGCACAAATCAGATTTGGCGCAAAGGCCGGAGTGAATTTATCCAAAATAAACATTGACTATACTACTTTAGCACAAACTGTCGAAGAAAGTTCTATTACTTCGTATCATTTGGGTGGCTATATTGAATTTAAAGCATTTCCTAAGCTTTTCATTCAACCCGGTCTGGAATTACATGGCTTGGGTGGTAAAGTAGGTACAGCACCTGATGATGAAAAAGCAAATATGATGTATCTACGCTTACCCTTACACCTAGTAACTAGACTTAATTTGGGATTAGGAAGTATTTTTGCTGGCGCAGGTCCTTATGCTGGCTATGCCCTATCAGGAACAAGTGAGTCAAATGGAATAAAAAAGGATATCAATTTTGGTAATGCGGTAGAGGATGATTACAAAAAAACGGATTTAGGTTTGAGTTTTTTAGCAGGGTATCAACTAAAAAGCGGGCTCAACTTTAGCTTAGGTTATCAAATGGGGCTTAGTAATAATCTTCCCGATGATGTGGCGCAAGTAGCAAAAGCTAAAAATGCAAACTTTAGCCTATCTCTTGGCTACAGTTTTAAATTATAATGTTCTGAGGTTAGTTTTGGTTTAACAATTAAGCCCCTTTAAAAAGGGGCTTTTTTTTAGGTTAAGACGTATCTATTTCCAGGATGACAATTAACTAGACCTTTCATCTCTAAAGTTAGCATGAGGGCAACTAATTTGGATTGATTAAACTTACTCATAGCGAGCAATTCATCTACAGCTAGCGATCTGTGTTGAATTAACAGCTCAAAAATTAGTTTTTCATCCTCATTTAAATCAATGGGCATCTTAAGTTGACAAAATGCGGTTGATCTTTCTTTTCTTTTCCAACCCAATACATACTCCAGATCAGCACAATCGGTAATTAGATGAGCTCGGTTGGTTTTAATGAGGTAATTACAGCCCGAACTGTACACATCACCCACTCTTCCCGGGATGGCAAATACATCTCGATTATAGGAGTTTGCCAGTTCCGCGGTAATTAGTGCTCCACCTTTTAAGTTGGCTTCCACAACAATTGTAGCATCTGCTAATCCGGCAATAATCCGGTTACGTTTAGGAAAATTCTTCCGATTAGGAAGCGTTTTAGAAGGAAATTCACTCAACAAACCACCCCTATCGATCATTTTTTCAGCCAAATTTCGGTGCAAACTCGGATAAATACGATCGAGGCCATGGCCCAATACGCCCAAAGTCGGGATATTGCTACGTAAGCAAACTTGGTGAGCATGGGCATCTATGCCATAAGCCAGTCCACTCACAATGAGTGGCTCATGCACTTTAAGTGCATCAATCAGCTCTTCACAGAAATTTTTACCATAATGAGTAGCATTACGAGTACCCACTATACTCACAATTTTTGTTGCGTTTAAATCGGCCTCACCACAGTAATAAAGTAATACTGGTGCATCGTAACACTGACTTAAGCGCTTAGGATAGTTATGATCCGTAATAAAAAGTATCCTTATTTGATGTTTTTGGATAAACTGAAGCTCTTCATCCACCCTGGCAAAATCATCAAATGCGTGTATTTTCCTAGCCAGTCCCAAACCGATTCCTGGCACTTGGCTAAGTTCACGAACACTAGCATCGAAAATAGATTCTGGAGATTGAAAATGGGTTAATAAAGCCCTGGCGGTAATACTTCCGACACCGTCAACTAAGGTTAATGCAATTCGATGGTAGAGAGACACAGGCACTTATTGTGCCTCAAAATACAGAACGAATTTGGTAATAAAGAAATCTTGTAAAAAAAATTTAGTTATAGGATATTTTTTTACATTCTTGAGCCCTGAATGCTTAATTTCTTCGTCAAGATCACCACCTTTTAAATAAAGAACACCATTGGGAAGTGTATTCATTCCACCCCTTCTTAGCTTATTCCGTATCCAAGGGTAAAAATCTTTTAGTTGTGTAACCGCTCTAGAAATGACGAAATCGAAATTTCCATTTATTTGCTCAGCCCGGGCATGGGTCGCCTTCACATTTTTTAAATTCAATGCTTTTACGACTTCCTGAACTACCTTGATCTTTTTTCCTATAGAATCGACCAAATGAAATTGTGTTTCAGGAAACAAGATGGCCAAAGGTATACCCGGAAAACCACCACCTGTACCTACATCTAAAATTTGCTCACCTGGAAGGAATTTGATCACTTTTGCAATAGCCAGCGAATGCAGGACGTGGTGCAGGTAAAGCATGTCGATATCCTTACGTGAAATCACATTGATTTGGGCATTCCAGAAACGATAAAGTTCATCCAGCTGCTCAAATTGACTTTTTTGCAGAGGACTTAGTTCCGGGAATTGTTCAAAAATAAGTGAAGCGTGAGGTGTCAAAATCCAGAATGTTTATTTCGTTTCAAAATATGATGCAATAGGTCTCGAGCTCGTGCAAGCTGACCTTTGACCGTATTTTTTGGCAAATCCAGCTGCAAAGCTATTTCTTCTACTGATAATTCGTCAAAATAAAACAAATTAATCAAAATCCGGTAGCGGTTAGGAAGCGTATTTACAATTTGTTTGAGCAGGCTTGCTTGTTGTTTTCGAATGGATTTTTCTTCAGGATTGAGATTATGAGAACGAATTAATAAGGTTTTATCAAGCGTATTACCTTCAAACAACTCATCTAATGAAAGAATATTCATTTTTTTTCGACGGATATAATCTATCGAATTGTTTGAAGCCAACCTGAACAGCCAGGTACTAAAAGCAAAATCGGGTTTGTAACTATCCAGTTTCTCAAATGCTTTAGCAAATGTTTCAACCGTCAAATCCATGGCATCTTCTCGGTTGTTCACCATTTTTAGCATCATGTAGTAAACCGAAGGTTGGTAGCGCTCCATAATGGCCGCAAAAGCCTTCTGATCGCCTTTTAGCGCTTTTTTGATGAGCTCATGGTCATTCTTTGCATTTTCAGAAAAATGCGGATTTATTTCCATTCTGCCTTATTCTTAAACAAAAAGACTGTATTAAGAATGAGCATGAAAATCAAATAAGCAAAATCTAGTACGGGAAGAAACCATTTCAGTTCTGGATAACTTAAGCGTTTAAAGATTTTATAATAAACCCCGAATTGTAGGACTAAACGCAGCAAATAAATCCCTAACACCATGCGCCAATCAAACTGCAGGATAAGTAAAGCCAGCAATGTGCCATAAAATAGCAGAGCAGATAAAAACTGAATTTGAAGCTTAAAACGGTCGTTAAATTTAAAATGCACAGCAAGCTGCATGTCTTTTAGTTTTTGCTTAACGAATTTACCAAAACTCATTTTTGATGAATTCCAAACTTGAGCTCCAGGCTTAACTTCAATCCGAACATTGTCATTCCCGGCATGCTGGTTAACAAATAAAACATCGTCACCGGCCGGAATGTGCATGTGTGAAGCAAAGCCTTTGCTTCTGAAAAAAACGGACTTCAGGTAAGCAATATTGCGTCCGGTTCCCATAAAAGCACCAGAGTTAAGCGCAAAAGATAGGTAATTGAGTGCGTTTAAGAACGTTTCGTAACGCATAAAAAACGGCAATACACCCGGAAATTTCTGCTGTGGGGCATAACCCAAAACAAATTCAGCACCTTCAACAAAATTATCCTGCATCTCTTTGATCCATTTTTTAGAGGCAGGTTTACAATCCATTTCGCTCAATAACAAATGTTCGTGCTGAGCAGCTTTAATGCCCATACTCAACGCAAACTTTTTGTTTCTTTTAAATCGCTCCTGCTCTGGCACCGTTACTACTTTTAAGTTTTGATGTTCAGCCGCTAGGGTTCTAAGCAGATCTTCTGTTTCATCCCAAGAACAATCGTTAACAATTATTAGCTCAAATTCAGGATAGTCTTGTTCCAAAAAGGCCGGTAAGTGTTGGCGGATTAGCTCGGCCTCATTTCGTACGCATATAATCACCGAAACAGGATTTTGCTGTTTGCCTTGGATCTTCTTAACCGGATATCGGGCTAACCGTAATTGAACAAAAAGCAGGAAATAGAGCTGTATTGCTAAACTTATACCTAGTAGGACAAGCAAAATTTGGGTGATTTGATCAATTGGCATAGTTAGTGTGCTTAGGGCCACAAATTTGATATTTTTTCAAGATAAATTCTGGAAATTGTTAAAATTAAAAACAGGTTTAACGCTTATTTTTTTGCTATTTTGCGGCCGAAAATGAAGTTTAAACTAATTCATACCGACAAACAGTCGAGAGCACGTGCCGGAGAAATCACTACCGATCACGGCGTAATTCAAACTCCGATCTTTATGCCGGTGGGCACCGCCGGAACCGTAAAAGCTGTACATCAGCGAGAACTGAAAGAAGACATTAAAGCCCAGATCATTTTAGGAAATACCTATCACTTATACCTCCGTCCTGGTTTGGATACCTTAGAAAAAGCCGGAGGTCTCCATAAATTTAACGGCTGGGATATGCCTATTTTAACCGATAGTGGCGGTTATCAAGTCTATTCCTTGTCCGAAGTGCGAAAAATAAAGGAAGAGGGCGTAACCTTTCGCTCTCACATTGATGGCTCTAAACACTTGTTTACGCCTGAAAATGTGATGGATATTCAACGGACCATAGGTGCAGATATCATCATGGCTTTCGACGAATGTACCCCCTATCCTTGCGATTATACTTATGCACGTAAATCGATGGAGATGACCCATAGATGGCTCAAACGTTGCTGCGATCGTTTCGATAGCACATCACCAAAATACGGCTATAATCAAACACTTTTCCCGATTGTTCAGGGTTCAACCTATAAAGATTTACGCATTCAGTCTGCAGAAACCATTGCTTCTTTTAACCGTGAAGGAAATGCTATTGGAGGCCTTTCTGTTGGTGAACCCGCAGAAGAAATGTACGAAATGACCGATCTGGTTTGCGACATTTTACCAGCCGATAAACCCCGGTATCTAATGGGTGTAGGTACTCCGGTTAATTTGCTCGAAAACATTGCTTTGGGGGTTGATATGTTTGATTGTGTAATGCCCACCCGTAATGCCCGAAATGGCATGTTGTTCACCAGTAACGGCATCATCAATATCCAAAACGAGAAGTGGAAAAATGATTTTTCAGCATTAGAGGAAGATAGTGACTTGTTTGCCGATAAACAGTACACGAAAGCGTATCTTAGACATTTGGTTCAATCTAAAGAGATATTAGGTGCTCAAATTGCATCTATACACAATCTTCATTTTTATCTTTGGCTAATGAAAGAAGCCAGAAATCACATTATTGCGGGTGATTTTTACGAGTGGAAATCGATCATGGTCAAAAAACTGGCGCAACGCTTATGAGGGATAAAATCAAAATCATCGATTGGTACATTATCAAAAAATACCTCGGAACATTTGTGTTCACGATGGCTATTTTCACGGTAGTAATCGTCATTTTTGATATTTCTGAAAAGCTCGACAACTTCCTCGAAACCCACGCTCCAGTAAATAAAATCATTTTTCAGTACTACGCAGGTTTGGTGCCATTTTACCTGAACATGCTTTCTCCGCTTATTAATTTTATTGCGGTCATCTTCTTTACGGCAAAAATGGCCGATCAGACCGAAATTGTGCCAATTTTGAGTGGAAAAGCTAGTTTTAACCGATTCTTGCGTCCTTATTTCCTGGCATCCTCGGTTATTTTCCTCTTTTCACTAGTCTTCAACTTGTTTATCATTCCCGAAACCAACCAGCTTAAGGTAGATTTCGAAAACAAATACATTGATCCGGTACCCTACAATTCCAAAATGTACACGCATATGCGTCTGGATAAAAACACGTATGTGTACATCGAAAACTTCGATAATGTGAATAAACTGGGTTACAAATTCAATTTGGAGAAGTTTAGCGGAGATACACTTAAAGAAAAATTAGTTGCCGATCATATCAGCTGGGATTCGGTTAAAAAACAGTGGAGTTTCAAAAATTACACCGTTCGGAAGATCCATGGATTGAAAGAAACCATGACTAGTGGTATGCAAAAAGATACGGTTTTAGACATGTCGCCTAGCGATTTTGAGGTGTATGACAACGTTTACCAGGCGATGAATATGCGTGAATTGAATGAACGCATACGGAAAGAAGAAATCAGGGGCACCGGAGTGATGGATAATCTACTACTTGAAAAATACAAACGCTTTGTATACCCCCTGTCTGCGTATGTGCTCACCCTAATGGGCGTTTCGCTGTCTTCTCGTAAAGTTCGTGGCGGTGTTGGCCTCTCTCTCGGAATTGGTATTTTTCTCAGCTTCGCATACATTCTTTTCATGCAATTTTCTACCATGTTTGCGCTCAAAGGCGGATTGTATCCACTCATTGCTGTATTTATTCCCAATATCATTTTTGGCGCTCTTGGACTCTATTTGCTTAAAAAAGCGCCGAAATAATGAACAGCATCAAGAAAAAGTTGAGTTCAGTAAGCAGCAATTTGCTAATTCTCCATGTAACGGTTGTGGTTTGGGGATTTACCGGCATTTTAGGTGCACTGATAAGCATTCCGGCAGTTTACTTGGTTTGGTATAGAGTGTTAATTGCATTTTTAAGCTTATTCATCTATTTCAAGGTTACAAAAGCGGTATTTAAAGTTGATAAAGAAACTTTTTTTAAATTGTTTTTCACGGGTGCTATTGTTGGCGGCCACTGGATTCTCTTTTTTCAGTCCATAAAATCTTCAACCGTTTCGGTAGCCTTAGTATGTTTATCGGCCCTTACACTCTTTACAGCTATTCTGGAGCCCTTATTAAGCAATAAAAAAATAGCCAAGCTTGAAATCATAACCGGATTATTCATTATACTGGGTATAGCGCTCATTTTTAAATTTGAGACGCAATATACCTACGGAATCATTTTCGGCCTGCTAAGCGCTTTATTTGCCAGTATTTTTTCAATTATCAATTCGAAACAAGTTAAAAACAGACCAGCGCCAATCATTAGCTTTTACGAACTGATTGGGGCTTGGGTATGGATTTCGCTGTATTTACTCTGGGATAATGGCTTTGATTCGAGAATGGCTTTAAGCCAGGCTGATTTGATGTATTTACTCATTTTAGGCACCGTATGCACATCAGGGGCTTATGTAGCTGGTGTAGCCGTAATGAAAGAACTCTCTGCATTCCGAGTAGCCCTAATTACCAATTTGGAGCCCGTGTATGGCATCCTACTGGCGTTTATTTTCTTCGGAAAAAAAGAGCAGATGACACTCGGTTTTTACTGTGGCGCTGCCATTGTTTTAAGCGCAATTTTTCTATTCCCGTTCATCAAAAATAAGATCGAACACCGACGCCTGAAAAAGCAAATCCCTTTGGGCTAATCAGCGACAATAAACACCAGATAAAGGACTAAAATTTTACCTAGCTCTTAGCCCCTAGGGTAGGGGATACCTTTGTACAAACATCGAAGAAAATTAGCAGGGTATTCCGTACAATATTTTGCAGATAAATGAGTTCTATTTCTAGTCAATTAAGACAAAAAATATAAAACACCAGATTGCAATAAAATAGCTATAAAATCGCTATTTTAGCAGCAAAATAAGACAATTACATTACTCCAAAAGTAAAATATAATCAACTAATAATCAGTTATTTATAAATATATAATAAAGTAATAGTTTTAATAAATTACGAATTATTGCTAAAAAAGATAGCAAATGAATAAAATTGATAATTTTTTAAAAAATAAAGTATTGATAATCAGTTATTTAGCTTTATTTATTTTAAGTATAAATTTGACAACTGCGGAGGCGCAGATTTTAGACGGCGGACAGAATCCACCCGGGCTAAATTGGCGTCAAATTAATACCGAAAATTTTCAGATCCTCTACCCTTCCTCCCTCCAACTTGAAGCGCAACGTGTTGCAAATAGTCTTCATTATTTTATCGACAAAATCAGTAAAACTCTGAACAAAAAACCGAGAAGAATTTCAGTCATTTTACAAAACCAAACTGTAGAGTCAAACGGGTTCGTACAGCTCGCTCCCCGACGCTCAGAATTCTTTGTGACACCCAGTCAGGAATTTGATTACCAGGACTGGATAAATAGCCTGGCCATTCACGAACTTCGACATGTGGTACAGTTTGATAAAATTACCGGAAATCTACGAGCGCCATTTTTTGAGGAATTGGGTCTAGCTATTTTTGGTATCACGCTCCCAGCCTGGTTTTTTGAAGGCGATGCAGTAATTACCGAAACAATACTTACCCCTGCCGGCCGTGGCCGCCAACCTAGCTGGGAAATGCCTTTTAGAGCCAATTTATTAAACGGAAGAGAGTTTAGCTATTCAAAGAATTACCTGGGCTCCATCAAAGACCGTACGCCTGGATATTACCAACTGGGCTATTTTATGGTGAGCAAATTACGTAGAGAGCATGGAGGTATGATTCTGGACACTTTGTACAAAGACATGGCCAAACACCCGCTCAGACCTTGGAATTTGAGTCGAGCGAGCAAAAAATACACTGGATTGAACACTACTGAGTGGCACACACAAACTTTGGCTGAATTAAAAGAGACTTGGCGCAAACAATTGGAATTAACACCATCTGTGCTTTACCCGGGAATTAATTTTAGAAAAGATACCGTTCCGGAAGATTATTTGCTCCCTCAGCGCATCAACGATCAGAAAATTCTTGCAATAAAACAAAGTAAAATACACA
>JACCDH010486685.1_pt1 | contig 12752 bp, 9 predicted proteins | sample 7442481 | NCBI WGS metagenome assembly JACCDH01 (sample SAMN15323433, study PRJNA562643) | freshwater metagenome | isolation source: river surface water | place: USA:Blue River Watershed | collected 2017-08-15
ATTTATACCTTACTTAACTTGGTATTTGTTTTGTCTAGTGCTCCAGCTGAAATGATTGGTAAAGAGGATTTTGTTTTTAACGTAGCCCATAATTTATTTACAAAAAATGGAGCAATTCTTATTTCCTCCTTAATTTCTTTCTTTTTAATTTCTTCCATTAGTGCATTAATTTTGGTCGGACCAAGGGTGATTCATACCATTTCTCAGGATTATCCTTTCTTTTCATTTTTTGCAAAAAGCAATACCAAGGGTGCGCCATACCGTTCTATTATTACCCAGGCCATTATTTCTATAGTCATTTTAGCAACCAGCAGTTTTGAATTTATCATTTCTACAATGGGGTTAATTCTTTGCTTTTTCACCACCCTAACTGCCGTATCTTTAATGGTACTTAGGTACAAGCACCCTAATATTGAACGTCCTATTAAAGTGCCTTTTTATCCGCTTCCTCCCATTTTATATGCAGTATTCAATATTTGGATTATGTATCATGTAGTTACTTCTAAACCCAACGAAGCTATTTATAGTTTTATATTTTTAATCCTAGGCGCAATCATTTACTTTATGGCAAAATCAAATAAAAATAAAATTAACACAACACTTATTGCAGTAGGAATCATGGTGCTATTGGGATCCTGCGCGGGCAACAATAACGATAATAATACCAATAATTCAACAACGGACACATTACAACAAGCGGATACGCTATCACAGGAGTCCAAGTTTAAAGACAATGTTTTTGATACCAGAGCCACAAAAATAGCCGGATTGGATACTAGCAATATGACGGATAGAAAAAGAACAATATTTAATAATTTAAACACCGATTGGAATAGACATTACGAAAAAACATTAGCCCCCATGAGTACCTGGGTTAAATCTGAAGTAGCGCCCTATTTGAATAAGGAGCACTATAGTGTTTTTTATCCTTTTAGTGGTCCAGATATTGCTTTTGCAGGAATACTTTATGACAATGCAGATAATTATATTTTAGTGGGTTTAGAAAAGGCAGTGTCTAAAGAATCCTTTATTTTTTCCGAAAACAATATTGATAATTTTTTGGCAAAGACACCCGAGATATTCTTTTATACTTCTCGCTTAGGTTTTTTCAGAACCAAGGACATGCATAGACAATTTCAGGATAAAGGATTGGCAGACGTTATTATTTTTTACTTAAAAAGAATTAACTGTAAAATTACCAATGCTAAAATGGGTGTTTGGAATGCAACTACAGGAGAAATTGATGAGGTAACGAATGGAGCAACCCCCAATGTATTTATTGCTGATTTTGAATTACCGAATCATAAACAATCACATATCTATTACTTCTCTAAGGATTTGTCGGATGAGCAAATGAAAAAAGATCCTAAATTTTTTGAATGGGTAGCTAAAAAGGACAATAATATGTATTCCTTTAACAAGGCAGCTTCTTATTTAATGCACTCGGCAAATTTTTCCACCATAAGAAGTTTTCTAGTGAATAATTCAAAATTTCATATTCAAGATGATACAGGCGTTCCGTATAAATATTTTGTAGAAGCTTCTAAAAAAGTAACCCTGTATGGTGTCTATAATAGACTAATTAATTTATTTGAATATGCTTTTCAGCCCGACTTAAAGAAATCATACGATAATTTAGAAAAAAGACCATTACCTTTTTCATTAGGATATAATTCAGCACACGGGGAAAGTAATTTACAAATAGCCAGAAATGAGTAACCTTGATAAATAGAATAACCAATATACTGCTCTTGACAGTAGTAATATTATTTTGCAATATTACTTTTGGGCAGACAGTGGTTATGCATGATGCTTTTGAATTTTTATCAATCATTAAAGGAAAGGAACCCATCGTTGATCAGGTACTGGCAAATCCTGAAAAGTACCACTTACAAATTCATTTTACTGCTGTCAATGAGCAGCAAAGTGGTTTGGTATTAAATGAATATGCCCTTTATAAGGACAAATATTATTTTCATCCAGCCAGTTTAATAAAATTTCCTTTGGCTTTGATTTCCTTAGAAATGCTTTCTGGTTTTCAGGATAAATTTGACATTCAATTACAAACACCCATTGAAAGCAAAACCTGTTCTTGTGATATAGGAACAGACAACTATGTGAATCGTAAACCCCAACCTAATTTAGACATCTTGTATAAAGAAATGCTTATTATGAGTAATAATGATGCTTATAACTTCTTTTATAATTTTGTTGGCCCCACTCATTTTAATAAAAGAATGAGTGCGCTTAATTTGTCTAATATTATTTTACGCAACAGGTTTTATACCGGTTGTAGTGGTGAAAAAGCGCAAATACACGGAGGCATTACATTTATAAAAGAAGGCACTAATTTGAAATATGCTATTCATTGTCAAACGGATAGTTTGAAAGACAATGCGCAAAGTATTTATTTAAATGAATCGGCGGCAAAAACGAATAATCTAGTAAGTTTATACTCACTTCATCAGTTAATGAAAAAGTTGTTTTATCCAGCATCAACCAACAGCATACCTACATTAAATATAAGTGAAGCCAACCTGCATTATTTTAAACAAACCATTTCTTCTTATCCAAAGTCAATCCCTGAATACAGTAGCTACCCCAATCATTATCATAAGTATTTACTGCCTACTAGTTTACTTAACAATAACGATAGCAGCATAAAAATATATAGCAAAAACGGAAATGCGGGAGGGTATATTTCTGATATCATGTACTTTACAGATGAAAAAAACAAGGTTAAATATTTTTTATCTGTCTCCCTATACAACGCAAGCAATAAATACTATTACCGCCGAAGAGCCTATTATACAAGTCCGGGCGTTGATTTTTTCAGGCAACTAAGCAAGGTTTTGTATAATTATGAAAAAGAGAAAAAAACAATGCAAAAATAAATCTAAGTCATGTTATTAGTTGGACTCCTTTTAAATATCTTATTTTCAACAAACACCAAAGACACTAGTTTTATAAAGTCGTATAATGGATTGCCTGTATCTATTACTATTCGGTACGCAAAATCATCCAAATACAATTTATTGGTACTGCCTGGCTATGGATTTGACGATTTGCAATGGTGTACCAAAACAATGCTTTGTGAAAAAGCAAAACGTCAAGGCTTTAATTTAATGTTTATCGATGTTCAGAAGAGTCTTTACCTGAAACAGTTTTTTCCTCAAACAAATGCAATGGTCAAAAAATATCCTACTAGAACCTGGATCATGGATACTGTTGTAAAAAAAATATTTGAAAAAAAATACTTATCAAGTCAATATAAAACATTTGTTTTGGGTTTATCAACAGGCGCAAGAGGTGCTGCCCTATTGATGCTGGAAAATCCTAGCATTTTTTCTGGCGCAGCTTGTTTATCGGGCGACTATGATCCAACCTTACAAAAGGAGGATCCTCTAATGATAAAAGCACTTGGTCCTTATAATACGAACAAAGGAAATTGGTTGGGGGACAATAATATTACCCTGCGTGCAAAGGAGTTTAAACATCCAATTTTTATTGCCCATGGAATGAAGGATCAAGTGGTGCCTGTGCAACAATCTATCTCATTGAGAGATAAGCTCTTAAAAGAAAATCCAACCCTAAGGGTAAATTTTGATTTTCCTAAAAATGGCCAACATAATTATGTGTTTTGGAATTCAGAAGTAGATCAGCTGCTTTCTTTTTTTAGCAGTATTCAATAAAAAGGAATCATAAACCTTTTAAAGCCCAGTCATAACAGGCTATTTATTAAATATTTATTATATTTATGATCCCCTATGATCAGTTTTTAATGATAATTCTATTTTTTGATGAAATATATTAAATGGGGCGGTGTTTTGATTACATTAATGATAGTTGTTCTTGTTGTTAAGAACAAAACTAATTTGTTTTCCAATTCGACTGTCAAAAAGCAAATCAAAGTAGATTCAATCTCAAATGAAATTGCTGGCGTTAAAAATATTGATTCTTTAACGGTGGAAGAAATTAGAGCAAGGTATATTAATAACCCATGCTATTTGGCATTATTAAAAGATTCAAGTTTTTGGGAAAAAGGAACTAAAGTGGGGTATAGTTATCAGGAATTGTTTAACGATTCACTACCTATCCAAAATCCTTACAGAAACCGATTTATAGTGGGTGATTTTAATTCACTTTCTTATGCTAAAAAAACCTCCGGTATTTATGAGATATACCCCAGCTTAACCACTTTAAAAGAGTTTAGTTTTATCAATAAATCAATTTTAGCACAAATTGACACCACGCTTTACTCAGAGGCAAATCTCACTAAAATTTATGCAACTGTTAGGAATCAGTATGGGAAAAAGGCAGAACCTTTTATCAATTTTATTGAGAAGGTGTGGAAATATAAAATTATCCCAATTGCAAGAGCTTATTCTATTAATAATGATCAAGTGTATGGCGTAGGTCAGGTGTTGGTAATGTGTGAAGCATGCAAAGACACTTTAAAAGTGGTGGGCAAGTTCGCCACCTCCGCAAAGCGTCAGGATTTTATGTTTGAAAAAGATGCTGAAGGCAATCAATATAAAAAAGCCTTTGAATATGCGCCTACTTATCAAAGAAGAGGCTACTATGCTGGATTAAACAGAATTACTAGTAAAAATTGGGAGTCAGAAAGGAAATATGATTCCTTGGATATTGAAAGAGATAAGGAAGTAGGTGGAGGAAACAATAGAATTACCATTTTCGATAGCAAGGTTGAATTACCTAATTTTTTATTAATGGAGCCTGATAAGTCCTATCCTAAGGCAATGCGCAGAAATGGTATTCATGAAATAGCATTGAATTACTTACCAAGAGGAATGCTGGGAACACCTAATAGCATTGGCTGTTTAAGGGTTTCAGATTTCGGTTCTAAATTTTTTAGATGGTGGACACCACAAAACACAAAGCTATTTATAGCCTATCAGGATAGCTTATACCTTATAAAGGAAAAAGCGAATCCACTTACTTATTTGCCATTTAAAACACAAGCAGAAGGCAACAAATTTAGAAAATGGATCAACGAAAAACACCCCAGTTTTGCAAAAAGATTTGATATAAGTATAGAAGGAGATTATAAAAATGGTTTTATAATAGATGGATATTATTTTTTCAAAAACGAATACGACAAATTCAATAAATAAAATATTAAATGGGATTAAAAACAAATTGTAAAAAAATTGGCATACTTGTATTAATAGGCATTTTCATTTTGTCAAATCAGTTTTCAGCTAATGCTTTTTACAATCACTTTCAAACTGCGGATACGGTTATTGATTTAATCACTAATGATACAAGCACTAGTAACAAAAAGCCGTTAACAAAAGAACCAACTTATTACAGCAGCAATACTACTTCAAAGAAAAATTGGTTGACTACTCCGCCTCTTTCAGAAGACAGCGCAGCGAATGTGGCTAGAAAATTATTGGCAGAGAATGAGGTATTTACCGATAGCTGGTCTAGTGCCTCTGTTTTTGTTTATGAGAAAAACAGTTATAGTGATTTGCCAGAAACCATTGAAATTCCTTTACTTAAAAAAGGGGAGCGCTTTCAACTTACTTGGTATGGAAATTTAAATTTTAAATATGGAATGAGATGGGGCAGAATGCATAAAGGCCTTGATTTGTTTTTGCGCACCGGCGACTCTGTAGTTGCCGCTTTTGATGGCGTTGTAAGGTATGCGCAATTTAATTCGGGCGGTTTTGGCAATTGCGTAGTGGTAAGACACACCAATGGCTTAGAAACCGTATATGCACACCTTAGTAAAATTATGGTATCTGTAAATCAATATGTACAAGGAGGTGAAACAGTTGGTTTAGGTGGCACCACTGGAAACTCTAGCGGACCACATTTGCATTTTGAAACCAGGTATAAGGACTTTCCCATTGACCCAGAAACGTATTTTGACTTTAAAAACGGGAAGTTAATTTCAGATAAACTTGTTATTGATAAAAATAGTTTGTCCTCAGAAAGATATCCTTCGGGAGCTACTTCGAGTAAAAAGTATAGCAAGCGTTCAAAAGCGGGTTCTAAATCTAAATATGTAAAAAAAGGAAGTAAAAAGAACGTAAAAAAATCGGGAAAAAAATCAACCAAGTCTGGTAGTAAAAAATCCAGTACCAATAAAAAATCAAGCAAGTCCTCGAGCAGCAAAAAAGCGAGTAGCAAAAAAGCAAGCACCAACAAAAAATCAAAAAAGAAATAGCAATAAACAATGAAAACAAGTGGTAAATTAATTCAGCATATTGTATTAAGTTCAATCCTTCTTTTGGCAATTTCTTGTAAAGAAAACAAGGAAAAAAAGACAGTAGTAGAGGTTCAAGCAAAGCCCAAAATTCAATATGTAGTTGACACCTTTTATAACAACTACGCACAAAGAGTTGCAGCAATTGATACTACCCCGTTTAACGATATAGACGCTTCTTCATTAATTAGTTTCTCCACTGAACAACGCAATAAACTTAATCAGGTTATTGAAAACAGACTAAGTTTAATTACAAGCTGGAACAAGGACAATATGGCTAGAAACAAAACAGCAGATACTAGCTTTGTGTTTTATCCTTTTTCGGGGGCCGACTTCATTCACGTTTATTACTTATACCCGAATGCGAATGAATATTTCATGTCCGCTATCGAAAAAGCAGGAAGTGTAATTGATATCAATACATTAAATAAAAACGATTTTTTTGAATACCTAAGGGACTTTGATACAGTGATGAGAGATATTTACATGAGAAGTTATTTTATTACAAAAAACATGGAAGCAGACTTTGGTAAAAAAACAAAAATCAGTGGTGTTTTACCCATTCTATTGTGGTCTGCAGCAAAAACGAATCATGATGTTTTATCGGTTAAGTATTTTATTTTAGACGATAGTGCAAATAAAAAATACGTCAACTATGATAGTCTTTCAAAAACGAGGCTAAGCGTTGAGATAAAATTATTTGATAAAACCAATCAAAAATTTCAGGTATTAAATTATTTCTGTACGGATTTGTCCAACCAGGGCTTAACCGCCAATTCAAAATCGTTGCGATTTATGAAAAATTATGTTTCTAATGCTTCCAATGGTTTTGTAAAATCAGCTTCTTATTTAATGCATTATTACAATCAATTTGGCGTAATTCAAAATCTAGTGCTTTCTAAAAATAAATATTTAGTGCAAGATGATACAGGCATACCATTTTCAAGGTTTAGTGCAGAAAAATGGAATTATGAATTTTTTGGAAAATATGAAAAACCCATTAAAGATTTCACAGATAGTTTGTACCAACCTAATTTGGATCGTGCCTACAAAAATGAAAAATACTATAAAGGCGAATTGAAATTTTCTTTGGGATATCATTGGAGTAGTAAAAATCAAAATCAAATGGTATTCATTAAAAAGTAACTTATTTACTTTTTTAAATTTGTGGCAGATACTCCCTAATTATTGTTAAAACGGCCTATTTATTGAATTCTGAATTGATTTTTTACTAAATTTAGTATCAATTCTAAGTTTAATGCCGCAAACACCTCAATCCAGCCCCTTGGGCTTGAATACCTATCAAGGCCCATGGCAAGCCCAACAAGTCAAGCACTTGTTGAACCGAACCTTGTTTGGGGCTAAGATGGCCGACATTAATTATTTTAGTACTAAAACGGTGGTACAAGCGGTGGACGAGCTTTTAAATGTACCGACCACTCAGCCTTCTCCTCCCTTAAACGATTATACTACCACGAATGTGATAGACCCAAATGTACCCCTAGGTAGTACCTGGGTAAATGACAATACAGTAGATGGGACCCTTAATTTTCATAGAATTCTTAGTTATAAAAGATGGCTTATCAGTAATTGGGTGGGACAGGAAAGAAATATTAGAGAAAAGCTAACTGTTTTTTGGAGCAACCATTTTGGTACTGAAACCGAAGCCATTGCTTATCCAACCTTAATTTACAAACATCATCAAATTTTAAGGATTAATTGTGTTGGAAATTATAAACAAATGCTGCGCACAGTCACTACCGATCCTGGGATGCTTAGGAATTTAAATGGCTACTTAAATACTAAAACTGCTCCTGATGAAAACTTTGCGCGTGAATTACAAGAACTCTATACAGTAGGAAAAGAAGGGGGTACAAAATATACCGAGGACGATGTTAAAACTGCTGCTAGGGCTTTAACTGGATGGAGACTTGATGCCAATTTTAATGCAATCTTCGATCCAGCAAGACACGATACAGCCAATAAAACATTTTCTGCATTTTACAATAACACGACCATCACTGGTAAAACGGGTGCTAATGGTGCCACCGAGACCGATGAGTTGTTGAATATGCTTTTTTTAAAAACGGAATTAGCTACAAATATTTGTCGAAAGCTTTATCGCTATTTTGTTTATTACTATATAGATAATAATGTAGAAAATAAAATTATTACGCCACTAGCCAATGCATTCATTGCGAATAATTTTGAAATAAAACCGATATTAAAATTATTATTACAAAGCGAACATTTTTACGACACGCTTTATATAGGTTGTCAAATTAAAAGCCCAGTGGATCAGGTAACTGGTTTTTTAAGACAATATGAAATTGCTTTTCCAGATGCCATCACCAATACAGTAGATGCATACTCTCTTTATAATAACATGTTGAATCAATTGGTTAGTATGGGTCAAAACCCTGTGGATCCGCCAAATGTAGCAGGGTGGCCAGCTTATTATCAGTCTCCCGATTTCAATGAACTTTGGATTAATGCCGATACCTTACCTAAGCGTAATAAATTTACCGATTTAATGTTAGAAACGGGGTACACTAAGAACGGCAAAAAAATAATGGTGAATACCATCAATTTTGTAAAAACAATTTCAACCAATCCAGCTGATCCCAACATTTTAATAAATGATTTATTTTCTTTTTTAGTTTCTACTGAAATTTCACCGACATTAAAAACTACTTTAAAATCACAAATATTATTATCGGGTCAGGCAAGTGATTATTATTGGACCAATGCATGGAATGCCTACCTTACTGTACCGACTACCATCAACTTTAATATTGTGAATACCAGATTAAAGTCGTTATTGAAATACATCATGAATTTACCAGACTATCAACTACAATAAAATGAAAAGAAGAAATTTTATAAGAAATAGTTTGGCCTTAATGACTCCTACGCTAATTGGAGGTACGCCTATTCATGTTTTACAGGATCATCCTTTGTTGGATAGTGCTACATTAGCCACTTCTGCTAACGACAAAGTATTAGTGATTATTCAACTTAGCGGAGGTAATGATGGATTAAATACAGTCATACCAATAAGTGAATACAGTAATTATTACAAAGCAAGAACCAATATTGCTATACCTGAAAATAAAATCCTTAAGTTAACAGGCAATGATGCAACAGGGTTACATCCTAACATGACTGGCTTACAAAATTTATTTAACGATGGTAAATTAAATATTGTGCAGTCGGTGGGCTATCCACAACCTAATTTTTCGCATTTTAGGTCCACTGATATTTGGATGTCCGGATCGGATAGTGATGAATATTTGAACACGGGTTGGGCAGGTCGTTTATTAAATAACGAAAATCCGGGTTATCCCGACAATTACCCTACTGCGGAAAAACCCGATCCATTGGCCATTCAAATTGGTTCCTTAACTACCTTAACCTGTCAAGGCCCTACGGTAAATATGGCATTGAGTATTTCAGATCCTAGCTCCTTTTATAATTTAATTGATGGAACAGATGCCACCGTTCCGAATACCAATTCAGGATATGAATTAAGTTTTTTACGGAGCGTAGCAAAATTAACCAATCAATATACGGCCAGAATTAAAGCGGCTTCAGATAGCGTAAAACAACAGGTTACTTATCCCAATAATTATTTAGCGTCTCAATTAAAAATTGTAGCTAGGTTAATTAAGGGTGGCTTGCAAACCAAAGTGTATATGGTGAACTATGGCGGTTTTGATACCCATTCGGGTCAAGCCGTAGCATCTGATACAACCACCGGAGTGCATGCTAATTTATTAAAAGTACTCTCTGATTCAATAGCCGCTTTTCAATCAGATATGAGCGGTTTGGAAATTGAAGACCGAGTGATAGGGATGACTTATTCTGAATTTGGCCGCCGCATTAAATCCAATGATAGCGGTGGTACCGACCATGGTTCCGCAGCACCCTTGTTTTTATTTGGGAAAAATGTGAGAGGGGGCGTTTTTGGAAATAATCCAAACATACCTGCTACTGTAAATGTCAATGACAATGTGCCGTATCAATATGATTTTAGAACAGTGTACAATAGCATTTTACAAAATTGGTTCTGTGTTTCTGCTACTGCCCAAACAGAAATTTTGACAAAACAATATCCTACACTTCCTTTAATTAATGCAAGTGTTTGTGGAAGCAATGATAAGGATTCCACTTTTGCGAAGGAAGCACTTATTTATAATTACCCCAATCCGTTTACTAGCGTTACAAAAATTGAATTTAAAACCAAGGGGGGGCATACTTTATTACAGTTGTTGGATGGATCAGGTACCATTATGAGATTGTTAGTAGAAGCCACGTATAACTATGCAGGGATGAATAGTTATAATTTATATGGCAGCGGCTTACCTACAGGGGTATATTATTTACGTTTACAAAACGAAGATAAAATTTACGTTAAACCAATTATTAAAATGTAAAAGCCCCGCAATTGTTTGCAGGGCTTTTCAATGTTTTTACCTATTGTGTAATTACAATTTCTTAAATCATATTATACCCTATAGTAGTCGGCTTTCCAATTTTGTATTGCCAGTTTAATTTCTTTGTTGGATAAATTTTCTTTTATCGCTCTATCCAATAAGGCCAAATATTCTGCATCGCTTGCAAAGCGAAGTGCAATAATTTGACTTATTTTTAATTCAGTAGGTAAGGCCTTGCCAGTCATGATATAATAACGAAGTGATTCTTCCGCCTTAATAGCACGGTCCTGTGCTTTAAGTGCAAAAACACGGGCATACCAAGCAATCAAAACAAAAATAACAGCAATTAACACAACAAGGGATGCCAAGTATTTATTTTCAGGCGTAGATTTTATTAAATAATTGATGGAACCTCCGAGTAAAGCAAATAGTAAGCCAAAAGTTACATAATGAAATCCGGGTACCATTTGTGCATGGTTTTTGAAATTTTGTTCTTGCATATAGAATGTTTTGTATAATGAAAGATAGGCAATGTCATGGAATTTGCCCATTTTTCATTTTCTCTTTTCTAAGTGTTTATTATTTAAGGAATAAGCTTCCTGGTTCCTTATATTTTTAAACCTTGTGGCTTGTATTTTGTTAACTTGCATAACTATGATAGGCCATCGTTTTCTAAATTTTATTCCCGGTGAAAATGCCAAAACAAAATTTGAGCAAATGCTGGATATATTCACCCAATTACTCAATTATACCAGTGGTGATGCAAGTGAGGCATTGGATTGGATGAATCAATTGGACCGTACCCATAAATTTACGGATGACAATTATGGGGTGGGTGATTTTATAGAGGACCTCAAAAAAAATGGGTACTTAAAAGAAAATCCACAGGATGGAAAATTTGCCATAACTGCAAAAACAGAGCAAACCATTCGCCAAAAAAGTTTGGAGGAAATTTTCGGCAAGTTAAAAAAAGCAAAACAGGGAAATCATAGTACTACCAAAGCAGGGCCAACGGGCGACATTAATTCAGATACCCGTTCCTTTCAGTTTGGTGATTTAATGGAACAGATTGATTTTACAGAGAGTATAAAAAATGCACAAATAAATAGAGGTGTAGATGCATTTTCCATGCAGGAGGATGACTTAGTCATTAGAGAAGCCGATTTTAAAACACAAACTTCTACTGTGTTGATGATTGATATTTCGCACTCGATGATTTTATATGGTGAGGATAGAATTACGCCTGCCAAAAAAGTAGCGATGGCATTGTGTGAGCTCATTACTAAAAAATATCCCAAAGATACGATTGACATTGTGGTGTTTGGTAATGATGCATGGCAGGTAGAAATTAAAGACCTACCTTATTTACAAGTGGGCCCTTATCATACCAATACGGTGGCTGGGCTTGAGTTAGCCATGGATATTTTGCGTAAGCGTAAAACTGCCAACAAGCAAATATTTATGATTACCGATGGGAAGCCTACTTGTTTAAAAATTGGCGGTAAATATTATAAAAATAGTTTTGGATTAGATCGCAAAGTGGTGAATCGATGTATAAATTTGGCGGGGCAGTGCAAGAAATTAAAAATTCCCATTACAACTTTTATGATTGCCTCTGATCCTTATTTACAAAAATTTGTAGAAGAATTTACCGAGATGAATAATGGCAAAGCTTATTTTGCTTCATTGGATAATTTAGGAAGTTTTATTTTTAATGATTTTGAAAGTGGCAAACGAAAAACAGTTTATTAATTATGAGTAAGAAAATAGATATACAAAAAATCCTAACCCTGGGAGATTTAAAAAAATCGGGCTACCAACCAAAGTCCATTAAAGACGAAGTAAGGGATAATTTAATTGCCAGTATTCAAAATAAAGAAAATGCTTTTGAAGGTATTTTGGGTTATGAGGATACCGTAATCCCCGATGTAGAACGTGCTTTATTAAGCCGACACAATATTTTGTTTTTAGGATTGCGAGGCCAGGCAAAAACCAGGATGGCGCGTCAAATGGTAGACTTGCTGGATGAATATATTCCAACAGTTGCCGGTAGTGAAGTGAATGATGATCCCTTACAACCC
>JACCDH010946459.1_pt1 | contig 12751 bp, 12 predicted proteins | sample 7442481 | NCBI WGS metagenome assembly JACCDH01 (sample SAMN15323433, study PRJNA562643) | freshwater metagenome | isolation source: river surface water | place: USA:Blue River Watershed | collected 2017-08-15
CGAAATAAGTGGAAACTGGTAGTTGGCTTGCGGCCTGCTGCAGTTGAAGACTTAAATCAGACATGGGTGACCTGACCTAGAGACTCCCCCTATGAAGGGGCAGGGACAAAGCGCCAAATCCGAAGATGCGGGCGCAAAAAACGGCAGGAACTGGCCTGCCGGGGAACCGGCGATTGTACCCGCTGGGCCATGGCTTGCCCGGCCACGGTGCCTCAGTGCATGCGGGGCTGATTTGTCCTTGATGCAGGCATGGCTGTCAGTTTGGCTCAGGGGAAGCGCCTAAAATCGGTCTTTTTTGCGGACACCCCATGCCCAAGGCTTCCAACACCGAGACTTCTGACGCTGCCAAGGCCCTGCCGGCCACTTACGAGGCGGCATTGTCGGAGCTGGAGCAACTGGTGGCGCAGCTGGAGTCGGGCCAAATGCCCTTGGACCAGTTGCTCTCGGGCTACCAGCGCGGGGCCAGTTTGCTGGGCTTTTGCCGCGACAAGCTGCAGGCGGTGGAAGACCAAATCAAGGTGCTGGACAACGGCCAACTCAAACCCTGGACTGGCGCATGATCGGCTCATTTGACTTGAAAGCCTGGATGCAGCCGCATCTGGCGCGTGTGGAAGTGGCCCTGGCCGAGGGCATTGCCCAGCCTTCGCCGGCCGATTTGGGCGAGGCCATGCGCTACGCCGTGCTGGACGGCGGCAAACGCCTGCGCCCCTTGCTGGTGCTGGCCACGGCAGAAGCGGTGGGCGGCGACATGGCAGCGGCCTTGCGCGCAGCCTGCGCCATCGAGCTGATCCATGCTTACTCATTGGTGCACGACGACATGCCCTGCATGGACAACGACGTGCTGCGCCGGGGCAAGCCCACGGTGCATGTGCAGTTTGGCGAGGCCCAGGCCTTGCTGGCGGGCGATGCTTTGCAGACCCTGGCGTTTGAACTTCTCACCCCACAAGACGGCAGCGTGAGCCCTCAGGTGCAAGCTGCCTGTGTGGGTTTGCTGGCCCGTGCCTCGGGCTACCAGGGCATGGCCGGCGGCCAGGCGATCGACTTGGCCAGCGTGGGCCACCGCTTGACCGAGGCGCAGCTGCGCCAAATGCACCGCCTCAAAACCGGGGCCTTGCTGCTGTGCAGCGTGCAGATGGGCGCGGCCTGCGGCGCGGCGGTGTCGGCTTCTGTGCATGCAGCGCTGCAGCATTTTGGCGAGGCCATGGGCCTGGCGTTTCAGGTGGTGGACGACATCTTGGACGTGACGGCCGACTCGGCCACCCTGGGCAAGACGGCGGGCAAAGACGCCGCTGCTGACAAACCCACTTATGTGGCGCTGATGGGCCTGGCGCCCGCACAGCGCCTGGCCGACGAGCTGGCGGCGCAAGCCGCTCAAGCTTTGCAAGACACCGGTTTGCCCACCGAACGCCTGGCCGCTTTGCGCGCCCTGTGCGACATGGTGGTGCAACGCACCCATTGAAGCCATGAGCGAATTTCTCCACGCCATCCAGTCACCGGCCGATTTGCGCCAGATCCCGCGCAGCGATTTGCCCACCGTGGCCAAGGAGCTGCGCGCATGCGTGCTCGACAACGTGTCCAAAACCGGCGGCCACCTGAGCTCGAACCTGGGCACGGTGGAGCTGACGCTGGCGCTGCATTACGTGTTCAACACCCCCGAAGACCGCATCGTGTGGGACGTGGGGCACCAGACCTATCCGCACAAAATTTTGACGGGCCGCCGCGAGCGCATGCCCACGCTGCGCCAGTTGAACGGTTTGTCGGGCTTTCCGCGCCGCGACGAGAGCGAGTACGACACCTTTGGTGTGGGGCATTCCTCCACCAGCATTTCGGCGGCGCTGGGCATGGCGCTGGCTGCACGGCAAAAAGGCGAGTCGCGCCATTCGATCGCCGTGATTGGCGACGGCGCGATGACCGCCGGCATGGCTTTTGAAGCGCTCAACAATGCGGGCGTCGAAGAGTGCAAGCTGCTGGTGATCCTGAACGACAACGACATGTCGATCAGCCCGCCGGTGGGCGCTTTGAACCGCTACTTGGCGCAGCTGATGAGCGGCAAGTTTTATTCGGCCGCTAAAAATGTGGGCAAAAACGTGCTCAAGAACGCACCGCCCTTGTTCGAGCTGGCCAAGCGCCTCGAAGAACACGCCAAGGGCATGGTGGTGCCGGCCACGCTGTTTGAGAAATTTGGCTTCAACTACATCGGTCCCATCGATGGGCACGATCTGGAGTCGCTGATCCCGACGCTGGAAAACATCAAGCACCTGGACGGCCCACAGTTCTTGCACGTGGTGACCAAAAAAGGTCAGGGCTACAAGCTGGCCGAGGCCGATCCGGTGGCCTACCACGGGCCCGGCAAGTTCGACCCTGCGGTGGGTCTGGTGCCATCGACCACCCCCGCCAAAACCACCTTCACCCAGGTGTTTGGCCAGTGGCTGTGCGACATGGCGCAGCAAGACAAGCGCTTGGTGGGCATCACGCCCGCCATGCGCGAGGGCTCGGGCATGGTGGAGTTCCACCGCCGCTTTCCCGATCGCTATTACGACGCGGGCATTGCCGAGCAGCATGCCGTCACGTTTGCCGCAGGCATGGCCTGCGAAGGCCTCAAGCCGGTGGTGGCGATTTACTCGACCTTCTTGCAGCGGGCCTATGACCAGCTGATCCACGATGTGGCTTTGCAAAACCTGCCGGTGGTGTTTGCCATTGACCGCGCAGGACTTGTGGGTGCCGATGGCGCCACGCACGCAGGCGCCTACGACATCGCTTTCATTCGCTGCATCCCCAACATGAGCCTGGCTTGCCCCGCCGACGAGCGCGAGTGCCGCCAGCTTTTGAGCACGGCGTATGCGCAAAACCACCCGGTGGCGGTGCGTTACCCACGTGGTGCGGGCGTGGGCGCTGTGCCCGATGCCGACCTGAACCCTTTGCCTTTGGGCAAAGCCGAAATCCGCCGACAAGGCCAGGGCATCGCCATCTTGGCTTTTGGTTCTTTGCTGGCGCCTGCTTTGAAGGCCGCCGAGGCCCTGAACGCCACGGTGGTCAACATGCGTTGGGTCAAACCGCTGGACACCGAGCTGCTGGCGCAGGTGGCCCAAGACCACCCCCAACTGGTCACGCTCGAAGAAGGCAGCATCATGGGCGGCGCAGGCAGCGCCGTGACCGAGGCCTTGCAGCAGCTGGGCTTGGTGCGGCCGGTTTTGCAACTGGGCTTGCCCGATGTGTTCATCGAGCACGGCGACCACGCCCAACTGCTGGCCGCTCAGGGGCTGGACGCGGCGGGCATCGAAGCGTCCATCCGCCAGCGCTTTGCCTTGTGAAACGATTTCAAACCTTTTGAATTCGTTTCAGCTTGGGCTGCAAGCTCGCATTGATGGGGGTTTTGACAGATTCGAGAGGGTAATCCCCAACGGGTTGGCCTGTTTGGAGTTCCTACAATAGCCGCTGACTCGAAAACCACCCGTGGTTTTCGGGGCTTGTTTGCAATCTTCAACAGGAGTTACTCCATGGATCGTCGTTCCATCATCAAAAACGCTGGCTTGGCCGGTGTGTTGGCTGCCGGTGCTGCACCTGCGCTTGTCCACGCTCAGGCCAACCTGCGTTGGCGCCTCACTTCTGCCTTCCCCAAGGCACTGGACACCATTTACGGTGCGGCTGAAACTTTCGCAAAGAAAGTCAAAGAACTGTCCGGTGGCAAGTTTGAAATTTCTGTGCACGCTGCAGGTGAATTGGTGCCAACACCCGGCTTGGTGGATGCTGTTAAGAACGGCACCGTGGAAATGGGCCACACTGCGCCTTACTACTACTTCGGCAAAGACGAAACTTTCGCCTTGGGTTGCGCCATTCCTTTTGGTCTGAACAGCCGCCAAATGTCTGCTTGGATGTATGACGGCAACGGCTTGAAGCTGATGCGTGAGTTCTACAAGCAGTACGACATCATGAGCTTCCCCATGGGCAACACAGGCGCCCAAATGGGTGGTTGGTTCCGCAAGGAAATCAAGACCGTCAACGATTACAAAGGCTTGAAATTCCGCGTGGGCGGTTTTGCTGGCAAAGTGATTGAGCGTTTGGGCGGTGTGCCCCAAAACATTCCTGGCGGCGAGATTTACCAAGCGCTGGAAAAAGGCACGATCGATGCCGCCGAGTGGGTAGGTCCATACGACGACCAGAAGCTGGGCTTCTTCAAAGTGGCGCCTTTCTACCACTACCCAGGCTGGTGGGAAGGTGGTCCTCAGCTGGACTTGTACATCAACCAAAAGGCTTATGACAGCCTGTCGCCCGAGTACAAAGCCATTGTGGAATGTGCAGCTGCCTACGCTCACACCGAAATGCAAGCCAAGTACGATGCCCGTAACCCTGGTGCTTTGAAGCAACTTGTGGCCAACAAAGCCAAACTGGTTGCCTTCCCCAAGCCTGTGATGGATGCGGCCTTCAAAGAGTCCATGGCGCTGTACAGCGAGTTGTCGGCCAAAAACCCCAACTGGAAAAAAGTCTACGAAGACTATTCCAAGTTCCGTGCCGAGTCCAACCTGTGGTTCCGTTTCACCGAAGCGCGTTTCGACAGCTTCATGCAAGGCGCTAAGCTGTAATCAACGACATAGGCACTGTCTTTGACAGTGCCCTCTCGATGAGACCAACCCCACCCTGTAAAAAGGTTGGGGTTTTTTGTTTTTTGAAATAGCTTCACCCCACTTGGGTAAATTTCAAGTCATCACGGTTTACCCCGCAGGGGAATTGACTTACAGCGACTTACAATCGCGCCTGATTCAAACAACGGAGATGCCAATGGGCTTCCTACAACAGTGTTCTCACTGGATTGACGCGCTCAATCTGAAGGTGGGCAAATTCACAGGCTGGCTGATCTTGGTGACCACGGCCATCAGCGCTGGCAATGCGATTGTGCGCAAAATTTTCGATACGAGTTCCAACTCCTTGTTGGAAATTCAGTGGTATTTGTTTGCGGGTGTGTTTTTGCTGGGCGCTGGTTACGGCTTGCTGCGCAATTCACATGTGCGCATTGACTTTATTTCAAGCCGACTGACCGATCGCGCCCGCAATTGGATTGACTTTTGGGGCTTCGCCTTGGTGTTGACACCCTTTTGCTTGATATCGATTTATCTCTCCTGGCCCTTGTTTGTTCAGGCCTTGCTGAGCGGCGAGATGTCTCAAAACGCGGGTGGCTTGGTTCGTTGGCCAGCATACGCTTTGATTCCTTTGGGCTTTTTCCTGTTGCAGTTGCAAGGCCTGTCAGAGATGGTCAAGCGTTGGACTTTCCTGCAGGGACAGGGCCCCGATGTGTTGTCCACAGAAGAAGCACTCTCGGACGACCAGAAGCGTGCCGCTGAACTCGAAAAAATGACCCAAGCACAGGGAGACCGTTGATGGAAGCCTCGTTCCTCGCACAACAATTTGTGCCGCTCATGTTTGTGGGCCTGTTCATGCTTTTGCTCACGGGCTTTCCCGTGGCATTTGCTTTGGCCGCTTGCGGCTTGGGTTTTGGTTTCATTGGCATGGAAGCTGGTTTGTTTCCGGCATCCATGTTCCAGGCTTTGCCCTTGCGGATCTTCGGGATCATGCAAAACGACACGCTTTTGGCGATCCCATTTTTTACCTTCATGGGCATCATTCTTGAACGCTCAGGCATGGCCGAAGATTTGCTGGAAACCGTCGGTCAGGTCTTTGGACCCGTTCGTGGTGGTGTGGCCATTGCGGTCATTTTGGTAGGCGCCTTGTTGGCAGCCACCACGGGTGTTGTCGCTGCAGCCGTCATTTCGATGGGCTTGATTTCCTTGCCCATCATGCTGCGATACGGCTACAGCCGCACCATTGCGACTGGCACCATCACGGCATCTGGCACTTTGGCGCAAGCCATTCCCCCATCTTTGGTGCTGATTGTGTTGGCTGACCAATTGGGTCGCTCGGTGGGTGACATGTATGCCGGCGCTTTGATCCCCGGTTTGTTGTTGGTTGGTTTGTACATTCTGTTCATTGTGGTGGTGGCGCTCGTCAAGCCTGACATGGTGCCGGCATTGCCACCCGAAGCACGCATTTACCGTGAAGACAATGGCGCCTCGGGTCACCGCTCCTTGCTTATCTTGTTGGCCTTGTGTGCTGTGATTGGTTATGGATGGGCTCAGGTCCACGACCAAATCATTGGTGGCATGACGGGTCGCACGCAGCCTGCTGCTGGAGATGAAATCATCATCATGTCGATGACGGTGGCCTCTTTGACGGGTTTGGCCCTGTCCATCGTCAACCGTGTCACCAAAATGGGTTTGCTTTCCAAGTTGGCAGAGCAAGTCACATTTGTGCTGATGCCTCCGCTGATCCTGATCTTCTTGGTCTTGGGAACTATTTTCTTGGGCGTGGCGACACCGACTGAAGGTGGTGCCATGGGGGCCTTGGGTGCCGTGGTGCTGGCCTTGGTCAAGCGCAAGTTTTCCATGGACCTGACGCGTCAAGCGCTCGACAGCACGGCCAAACTGGCTTCATTTGTGTTGTTCATTTTGATTGGTTCGACGGTGTTCAGTTTCACTTTCAATGCGGCCGATGGTCACATTTGGGTGGAGCACTTGTTCAAGGACATGCCTGGTGGCGCGATTGGCTTCTTGATCGTGGTCAACCTCTTGATCTTCATTTTGGGTTGCTTCATCGATTTCTTTGAAATTGCCTTCATCGTGATCCCTTTGTTGGCCCCAGTTGCTGAAAAGATTTTGCCCGGCATGGTGCCTGGCATGACACCTGATCAGGCCATGATTTGGTTTGGTGTGATCATTGCCATGAACTTGCAAACGTCCTTTTTGACGCCGCCGTTTGGCTTTGCGCTGTTCTATTTGCGCAGTGTGGCGCCCAAGAACGATTACAAAGACCGCGTCACTGGGGCTTTGATTCCATCGGTCAAAACCACTGAAATCTACAAGGGCTCGATCGCTTTCATCGGTCTTCAGTTGATCATGGTGGCTGCCGTCATCATGTATCCCGGCTTGGTCACAGGCGGCATGGAAGAGGGCACCAAACTCGATGCCAGTGAGGTGATGCAGCAATTGGAAAGCTCTTCCAATGCGGGTGAGACAGGTGCCGACGATGCGCTCAAACCCGATGATTCTGCAGAAGACGCCAACAGCCAGAAGTCGGATGACGATGCGCTCAAAGCGTTGATGGGCACAGAGCCTAAAAAGTAAGACGCTTTTCTTTTCGCCACAAAAAACCGCGCCTAGGCGCGGTTTTTTGCATTTTGGACCCACTCAGTCATCCGCGGATCGATGAGGCCACCAAGGCAGCCGCTGCTTGAGCGATTGGATGCGGCCGCAGTCGCCGGGCGTGGCGTAACCGGCCAATTGTGTGACCTGCTCTTGCCAACCTTGCGACTGCAAGATCTGGCGCAGCTGCAAGATGGCCGGGGTGTCCAGCGCACTTTTCAGGCAGACCAGCCAATAGTTTTCTGGCGCCAGGGGCACAAAGTCCAGGCCTTGGGCCAGCGCCGCCGAGGCGATGCCCAAACCGACATCGGCCTGACCTGCGGCAATGCTGGCGGCCACGGCGGCGTGCGAGCTTTCTTCCAGGTCGTAGCCTTGGATGGAGGCGCCAGACAGGCCCGCGCTTTGCAGCCATTGGTCCAGCAAAAGCCGCGTGCCCGTGCCCAGCGCCCGGTTGACCAAGCGCACACCGGGGCGACTCAGGTCTTGTAAATGGAGCAAATTCAAGGGGTTGCCCGGGCGCACCATCAGGCCTTGTTCGCGGCGTGCAAAGCTGATCAGCTTGTGCTGTCCGCGCTTGAGCAACGGTCGGTAGGTGCGGGCCACCAGCGAGTCGGCGTCGGGCTCGACCGGGGCATGAAAGCCGGCCACTCGGCAGCGGCCTTCGTTCAGGGCGCGGATCGCGTCTACGCTGCCGCAAAAGCGCATGTCCAAGTGCAGGGCTTGGCGGGCGCAGTGGTTTTGCAGCCTGACCAAAGCGTCGTCATGGCTGGCATAAAGCGTCAGCAAATGGCTGTCCGGGTCAAAGGCCACGGCGAAGGTTTTTTCCAGCTCGGCTTGCAGGGCATTGATCTGCGGCGTCAGCCGCGCTTGGGCTTGCCGTTCGGCCCACAACAGCTTGTCGGCAAACTCGGTCAGTTGTGCGGCTTGGCCTTTTTCCCAAATGATCAAGGGCTGGCGCAGCGTTTCTTCCCAGCGCTTGAGTTCCCCCCACACATGGCGATACGACAAGCCCAAGGCCTTGGCGGCAGCCGAGATCGAGCCCGCGCTGCGCACGGCTTGCAGCAGATCCATCAAGGGGTTGCGCAGCGGCGAGGTCGAATCGCTGGCCTTGGCTTGAAGGGACTCGGGGCTCCAGTGGTAGGAAAGGTCAATGTGTCGCACGGCCCTAGTGTGCATCAAGAAATGACGCCCCTCATGCATGGGTTGAGCTGCGTGGCTGCGCCCTATGCACGGCGTTTCATAGCGGAGAACACGGAGGGTCAACAGCCCATGGCTCGGGTAGCATCCACCGCTTGTCATGAACACCCTCTACGACAGCGCCGCCACGGCGCTGAACCTCATCTTCCAAATGGACCCGGCCTTGTGGGCTGTGGTGTCACGGTCTTTGGCCGTGAGCGCCACCGCCTGCCTGCTGGCCTATGGCTTGGGCGTGGTGCTGGGGGCTTGGTTGGCGGTGGCCCGGTTTGCCGGGCGGGGTGCTGTGCTGGTGGTCCTGAACACCTCGCTGGCTTTGCCTTCGGTGGTGGTGGGTTTGCTGGTGTATCTGCTGCTCTCGCGCACCGGACCTTTGGGGTTTTTGGGTTGGCTGTTCAGCTTCAAGGCGATGGTCATCGCGCAAGTGATTTTGGTGGTGCCGGTGGTCACGGCCCTCACGCGGCAAGTGGTCGAAGATGTGGAAGTGCAGCACGGCGAGCAATGGGCCTCGCTGGGCGCGGGGCCTGTTTTGCGCGGTTTGCTCTTGGCCTGGGACGAGCGCTACGCCTTGCTCACCATTGGGGTGGCGGCTTTTGGTCGCGCCATTTCGGAGGTGGGCGCGGTGATGATCGTGGGCGGCAACATCGATGGCTTCACCCGCGTGATGACCACCGCCATTGCCTTGGAGACCAGCAAGGGCGATTTGCCTTTGGCGCTGGGCTTGGGCTTGGTGCTGTTGGCCGTGGTGCTCTTGCTGAATCTGCTGGCCGCGGTGCTGCGCTATTGGGGGCAACGCCAAACCGGGCAAGCCGTGGCCGCCACCAAAGGGTGGGTCGCATGAACAGCCGCGCTGTGGTTCAGTTGCAAAACGCTGGCGTGAAGCTGGGGGCCGCCACCGTGCTGACGGGCATCGATCTGCGCATTGCGCCGGGTGAGCGCGTGGCCCTGTTGGGCTCCAACGGTTCGGGCAAGAGCACCTTGCTGCGCTTGTTGCAGGGGCTGTTGCCCTTGGCTTCGGGTCAGGTGCACAGAGACCCGAACAGACGTTTGGCCATGCTGTTTCAAAGGCCCCATTTGTTGCGCATCTCGGCCCTGAACAATGTGGCCTTGGGCATTTGGCTCGACCGCAGCTTGGGCTTGAGCTGGCACCAAGCCCGCGAGCGGGCGGTACAGGCTTTGCAGCGCGTGGGCCTGACGGCCGTGGCCCAGCAAGGCGGCCGTCAACTCTCGGGCGGTCAACAGCAACGCCTGGCCTTGGCCAGGGCCTGGGCGCGTCAGCCCGATGTGCTCTTGCTCGATGAGCCCACCGCCAGCTTGGACCCCTATGCCAAGCGCGAGGTGGAAAACCTGATTGCTGAATTTGCGCAAGGTGAGTCTTTGACCCTGATCTGGGCCAGCCACAACCTGGGCCAAGTCAAACGCTTGGCCTCTCGGGTGATTTACCTCGAGGCCGGTCGTGTCTTGGCCGACTTGCCGGTGGATGTGTTTTTCAATGCTTCGGCGCTGGCTGAGCACAGCCCCGAAGCCCATGCTTTTGTTCAAGGAGAACTCTCATGAAGATCCGTTCTGTTTTTCGCAGCGCTGTGTTGCTGGCGGCTTTGTCCTCGGTTGCCGCCTGGTCTCAGGCCCAGTCGATCGTGATGTCGTCCACCACATCGACCGAACAATCCGGTCTGTTTGCGCATCTGCTGCCCGCCTTCAAAAAGGCCAGCGGCATCGACATCAAAGTCGTGGCGTTGGGCACAGGGCAGGCGCTGGACATGGCACGTCGGGGTGACGCCGATGTGGTGTTTGTGCACGACCAGGTGGCCGAAGAAAAGTTTGTGGCCGATGGCTTTGGCCTCAAGCGCCAAGCGGTCATGTACAACGACTTTGTGCTGATTGGCCCCAAGGCTGATCCGGCCGGCACCAAGGGCAAGGACATCGTGTCGGCTTTGGGCAAAGTGTCTGCCAGCAACGCGGCTTTTGTGTCGCGGGGCGACAAGAGCGGCACCCACGCGGCCGAGTTGCGTTATTGGAAACTGGCCAATCTGGACGCGGCCAAAGGCAGCGGCTACCGTGAATGCGGTTGCGGAATGGGGCCTGCGCTCAACATCGCAGCCTCACAAGGCGCGTATGTGTTGGCCGATCGCGGCACTTGGCTGAACTTCAAAAACCGCGCCGATCTGGCGGTCTTGGTGGAGGGCGATCAGCGCTTGTTCAACCAGTACGGTGTGATGGTGGTCAACCCTGCCAAGCATGCCCACGTCAAGCAAGCCGATGCGCAAAAATTTGTGGATTGGGTGACCTCGCCTGCAGGCCAAGCCAACATCGCCGACTACAAGATCGGTGGCGAGCAGCTGTTCTTCCCGAACGCTGGCAAATAAGCCCTCAAAGAGAGGGCGAGTCACTCGCCCTTGGGGTTGCCCAGTTTGCGGTAAACCGTGGCGCGGCTGATGCCCAAGACCCGGGCGGCCTCGGCCACATTGCCCCGCGCTTGGGTGACGGCGTCTCGGATCATGTCGGTCTGCACATCCTTGAGCGCTTTCCCATGGCCTGGCATGGCTGTGCTGTGCGCAGCGAGGGCTTGCTTGCCGGGTCGAAAGGCCTGGGTTTGCAAGCGCAGGCCTGACCACAGCGGTAATTCTTGGGGGCTGTCTTGGCGGCTGGCGGCATCGAACAAGCCTTGCCAAGCGGTGGCAAACACATCGCTGGCGTGCAGCGCCTGACCGGCCGTCTCGGAGGGCAAAGACAGCATTTGCCGCGCCGTGGGGTTGGCGCCCAGGATGCGGCCGTCGGGGTCCAGGGTCAGCAGGCCGTCGCTGTCGTCACCGGGCTGATTGCCCGGCCAGTTCAGACGCAAGACCAGGGCGTGTGAGGAGGCCAAAAGCCAGCTGTTTTCGATGCTGCGGGCCGAGCGGCGCACCAGGTGTTTGAGCGCTGGGCGCTCCACGGTTTCGACGCCGGTCAAGTCGAGCATGCCTGCGCAAACCCCATCGGGCCCGAACACCGGCGCACCCGCGCAGCTGTAGACGCTGGTGTCATTGAAGAAATGCTCACCCCGGTGCAGCCACACCGGCTGCAACTGCGACAGCGCCGCGCTGATGGACGTGGTGCCCACCGATTTTTCGGACAGGTCCACCCCCACACGGGCGATCACATCGGCACGGCGGTCTTGCCGGTCCACGGGGCCGTGCACATCGACCACCACGCCCTCGGCGTTGGTCAAGATCGCAAAGTAACGGATATCGGCAATGGCCCGGGCCAGTTCGGCCAGCACCGGCTGCGCAGCCTGCACCAAGGGCCAGCTGGCTTCTTGCACGCGGCGCATCTGCTGGGCCGACACCGCATCGAAGCCCACTTTTTGCTCAGGCGCCAAGCCCATCGTCAGGCAGCGTTGCCAAGACTGCGTGACCCACTGAGCGACCCCAGTGCCTTGTGCGGCTTGACCATGAAACACCAGGTCCCGCGCTTGGTCGATGCGCGAGAGGCGGTCGTTGGCAGGGTGGGTCAGTGACATGTCAGGGTGTGTATCAAGTTGAGAATTGTTGATGCAGACCCTTCAGAAGCTAGGGTTTCTACCCAAGGTGTCGCGCAGAAGTCACATCAACAATGGCTATGCATTCTGATTCATAAGTGCGGCTTTGAAAAGGCTGCAACACCACCAGGAGATCCACATGCAGAAAGTCCTGCACATCAATCCGGACAAATGCACCGGCTGCTTGCAGTGCGAAATGGCCTGTTCTTTCGAGAACTACGGCACATACGCCACCTCCAAGTCCCGCATCAAGGTGTTTGATTTCCATCACACCGGCAAAAAAGTGCCCTACACCTGCACCCAGTGCGACGAAGCCTGGTGCCTGCACGCCTGCCCAGTGGAAGCCATCACCGTGGATAAGGCCACAGGCGCCAAGGTGGTCAACGAGTCCACCTGCGTGGGTTGCAAGGTTTGCACCATCGCTTGCCCGTTCGGCACCATCAACTATGTGCAGGAAACCGGCAAGGTGCAAAAGTGCGACCTGTGCGGTGGCGACCCGGCCTGTGCCGACGCCTGCCCGACCGGCGCCATCACCTTCGTCGATGCCAACTGGACCGGCATCGACAAAATGAAACAGTGGGCCGACAAGCTGGGCAATCAGCCCACAGCCGGTTAATCCCCCACCCACAAGGAGCATCAACATGTCTTGGGCTGGAAAAATTCTCCGCGTCAACCTGACAGCGGGCACCGTGAAATCTGAACCGCTGAACATGGAGTGGGCCAAGGCCTATCTGGGTTCTCGCGGACTGGGCAGCAAATACCTGATCAGCGAGGTCGACCCCAAAGTCGATCCGCTGTCACCGGACAACAAAATCATCTGGGCCACTGGCCCATTGACCGGCACCATGGC
>JACCDH011281998.1_pt1 | contig 12747 bp, 10 predicted proteins | sample 7442481 | NCBI WGS metagenome assembly JACCDH01 (sample SAMN15323433, study PRJNA562643) | freshwater metagenome | isolation source: river surface water | place: USA:Blue River Watershed | collected 2017-08-15
AAAGTTCTTACCCATCCTTTTGCATTTACTTCTTGAAGTGTCGTTGTACTGTTTAGTAAGTCTTTAACTTTTGTATGTTTCATTTTTATGGTATTGATATTAAAAATTGCCTTTAGTAAGTTGCAAATATAATTGTTTTTGTTTTTTTATTGAAGCTATTTCCCGCTATCCGCTGTATCTTTTTATTGCGTAGCCTTCGAGTACCTCAGTTTACTCAATAAAAAGGATGACGCTTCTATCGGGGCTAGCGTTACTGTTTTTCGAGATTGTCTATTTCTTCGTCAGAATGTTCAATGATATCGATTTTGGGTTCAATAAACTCCTGTTCGTTGGCCAAGGTTTTATTCAGCGTCAATACTAATGCTGGTAGCAACATTAAATTGGATAACATGCCAAATAATAAAGTCAATGAAATAAGTCCGCCTAACGCAATGGTACCTCCAAAACTGGATAACATAAATACCGAAAACCCAAAGAATAACACGATAGAAGTATAAAACATGCTTAACCCAGATTCGTTAAAGGTAGCATAGACCGATTTTCGGATTTTCCAATGGTTTTTCTTTAGCTCCTCACGGTATTGAGCTAAAAAGCGTAGTGTATCATCTACGGATAAACCAAATGCGATTCCGAAAACTAAAATTGTTGAGGGTTTTAAAGGGATATTCATAAATCCCATAATTCCAGCCGTTAACAACAAGGGCAACAAATTGGGTATGATTGAAACCAAAACCATTTTGAACGAGCGAAACATAAATGCTACTAATAATGCCGTCAAGAAAAATGCAAAAACCAAGGAAGATAGTAGGTTGTCCAAAAGATAGCCTGTCCCTTTTTGGAATACCAAAGCTTTTCCAGTAATCGTTACATGATAGCGATCAGGCGGAAATAATTTATTTGCTTTTTTTCTAATTTCGTCTTCAATTTCAGGGATTTTACCACCATTTTCATCACGCATGAATGTAGTAATACGAGCATATTGTCCTGTAGAGTCCACATAACTCTTCATCAAATTGTCTTTGTTATTTTTAGTCGCGTTTTTGGCATACGACAAAATAAAAGATTGTTCTTGCGAAGTAGGTAATTCATAATAATCAGGATTGCCATTATAATAGGCTTGTTTAGAGTATTTTACCAAATTAACTATAGACATCGTTTTGGATAATTCTGGAATTTCTTCAATAGTTTGCTCTAATTCTTCCATTCGCTTAAGGGTAGATAACTTCATTACTCCCTTTTTACGTTTGGTATCAATCATAATCTCTAAAGGCATTACCCCATCAAATTCTCTTTCGAAAAAAACAATATCTTCAAAAAAAGGTTCTTTTTTAGGCATGTCCTCAATTAAGCTTCCTGAGATTCGCATTTGGAATACTCCAATAATCCCAACAACGAGTAATACAATAGCTACAACATAAATGGAGAAACGATTGTATTTTACATTGCGTAATATCCATTCCATAAAACGTTTTACAGAACCACGATCTAAATGTTTTGTGTGTCGGTCTATTGGAGCGGGGATGTAGCTGTGAAAAATAGGAATCACAATGATGCATAAAAAGAATAATCCAATAATATTGATAGAAGTAACTACTCCAAACTCTAACAAAAGCTGATTGTTAGAAGCTACAAAAGTGGCAAAACCAATTGCAGTAGTTACGTTTGTCATTAATGTTGCCATTCCAATTTTTGTTGTAACGCGTTGTAACGCTTTTGCTTTGTTGCCGTGTACTTTGTATTCTTGATGGTACTTATTGGTCAAGAAAATACAATTTGGGATGCCAATTACAATGATTAACGAAGGTACTAAGGCAGTTAAAACCGTAATTTCATAATTGAATAAGCCTAAGAATCCAAAAGACCACATTACTCCAATAATTACAATAATAATGGAGATAAGAGTAGCTCTAAAACTTCTAAAGAAGAAAAAGAAAAGTAATGAAGTAATTAATAAAGAAGCGCCAATGAAAAGGCCAATTTCTTTAACAATTGTTTCCGCATTTAAGGTTCTAATATAAGGCATACCAGAAACGCGTAAATCAATTTGGGTTTCTTTTTCGAAAGACTCAACGGCAGGCACTAAATGTTTTAGAACAAAATCTTTTCTAATTGGGGTGTTTACAATTTTTTTATCTAGGTAAATCGCAGATCGAATACTTCCTGATTTTTTATTAAAAAGGAGTCCTTCGTAAAATGGTAAATCATTAAAAAGTTCTTTTTTGACATGATTTAAGTGCGTTTTGTTTAATACTTGTTTAGGATTTAGTAAAGGAACTAATTCGAATTTTTGTAGTGAGTCGTTTCGCTGTAACCGTTGTAAATTATTGATGGATATAACTAGATCTACTGCCGGTTCTTTATTGATATCGTTCATCAATTTTGTCCATGCAGCAAATACTTTTGGACTAAAAAGAGCGTCATTTTTAACACCTATGATAATAAGGTTTCCTTCTTCCCCAAATTTATTTAGAAAGGCATTGTATTCTACATTGACTACATTATCATCAGGTAACATATTAGCCTCACTGTGTGTAAAATGAATGTTTTTCCACTGGGTAGCTAATAATCCGGTTAGTACTACCACTAATGATAGCATTAAAATTCTATTTCTTAGTACAATTCGGGCAAATAATTCCCAAAAACCTAAACTAAACCATTTAATCATTATTCCTTTTTTATTCGTAGCAAAGGTAGGTAAAGTGGGTTGATTTTTTTAGCTATAGGAGCAATTGATTTTGTTCTTTTTCTAAAAGGAAATGAAGGAAATATTAAATTTAAGTTACTATTTTTAATAGGATTATTATTTTTATATTTGGTTTTTACATCTTTGTATAATACAAAGTGATTCTAAAAAGTATGAAGAATTTTAAAAATGGCGCATTTTATATAGCTGTAACAGGGGGTTTTACTGCACTGATGTATTGGATTATTAGTGAAGGAGAACACCTTGAGGTTAATAAAACAATCTTAAAATCAGGGATTCAAAATGGTTCGTGGAATGATTTCATCGACTCTATACTTCATAACTTACAGGATCCATTAGCAATTCTTTTAGCTCAGATAGTTACGATTATTATTGTCGCTCGTTTTTTTGGTTGGATTTTTAAAAAAATAGGCCAACCAACAGTAATTGGAGAAATTATTGCTGGAATTGTTTTAGGTCCTTCGTTATTAGGAATTTATTTTCCCGAATTCTCATCTATACTATTTCCAACAGAGTCTTTAGGCAATCTGAAATTTTTAAGTCAGATTGGTTTGATTCTTTTCATGTTTGTTATAGGAATGGAATTAGACTTAAAAGTTTTAAAAAATAAGGCTAACGAGGCTGTCGTAATTAGTCACGCTAGTATTGTTATCCCGTTTACATTAGGAATTGGTTTAGCTTATTTTGTGTACAATCGTTTTGCTCCTGAGGGAGTGAAGTTTTTATCGTTTAGTCTATTTATGGGAATTGCAATGAGTATAACAGCTTTTCCAGTATTAGCTCGAATTGTTCAAGAACGCGGGTTGCATAAAACAAAACTAGGAGCGATTGCCATCACTTGTGCTGCTGCTGATGATATTACAGCCTGGAGTTTGTTAGCAGTAGTAATTGCAGTTGTTAAAGCAGATAATTTTGCAAGTTCTCTCTATATTATTGGATTGGCAGCTTTATATGTAGTGACAATGTTGTTTGTAGTAAAACCATTCTTAAAACGAATAGGTGATTTATATGCAACAAAAGATACCTTGGTAAAACCAGTTGTAGCTATCTTTTTTCTTACCTTGATTATTTCTTCTTATGCTACTGAAGTGATTGGAATTCATGCTTTATTTGGCGCATTTATGACGGGTGCAATTATGCCAGATGTGCCTAAATTCAGAACCATTTTTATAGAAAAAGTAGAAGATGTTTCTTTAATATTGTTGTTGCCATTATTTTTTGTTTTTACCGGGTTAAAAACGGAAATAGGCTTAATTAATGATCCGTACTTATGGAAAATAACAGGGTTTATTATCCTAGTGGCCGTTGTTGGAAAGTTTTTTGGAAGTGCTTTAGCAGCAAAATTTGTGGGACAATCTTGGTCAGATAGTTTAACTATTGGAGCTTTGATGAATACCAGAGGGTTAATGGAATTGATTGTTCTAAATATTGGTTTGGAATTAAAAGTATTAACTCCAGAAGTATTTACAATGATGGTAATTATGGCTTTAGTAACTACTTTTATGACAGGGCCAGCTTTAGATTTCATTAATTTTATTTTCAAAAATAAAGAAGCCATTGTCCCTGAAATTGTGGTGAATAATAAGTATAAAGTTTTAATTTCTTTTGGGAATAATGAAAAAGGTAAGTCACTATTGCGTTTAGCAAATAGTTTGACAAAAAAGCAAAAAAAATCAGCCTCAATCACTGCTATGCACTTGTATTTGAGCGACGAAATGCACACATTCAATACCGAAGAAATTGAGAAAGATAGTTTTGTTCCAATCCTAGAAGAGTCTAAAGTGTTGAATCAAGAAATAGACACATTGTTTAAAGCAACAATGGATATTGAAACTGAAATTGCAGATGTGGCTAATCAAGGAGATTATGATTTGTTGTTAGTTGGCCTAGGGAAGTCTATTTTTGAAGGAACTATTTTAGGTAAGGTGATTGGGTTTACTACTCGAATTATTAATCCGGATCGTTTGATTGATAAGTTTACGGGGAAAGAGGGCCTTTTTGAAAACTCTCCTTTTGATGAAAGAACGCGTCAGATAATTTCTAAAACTAAAATGCCTTTGGGAATTTTGATTGATAAAGATTTACAAAGCGTAAACAATGTGTTTGTACCAATATTTACCTCCGAAGATTCGTTCTTATTGGATTATGCTCAAAAATTAATCTACAATAACAATTCAAAAGTTGAGATACTTGATGTAAATGGAGATATACATACTAATTTTGTAGTACAAAGTGCACTAGAATCGTTGGAACAAAAATACCCTAAAAATATTGCATTGATGGAAGATAGAATTGTAAAGAAAGAATTTTTAGCCAATCAAGACATGATGATTATTAGTTTAGAAAGCTGGAAAGCTTTGGTTGATTCAAGAAGCGTTTGGTTAAGTGGAGTTCCATCGGTATTAATTTTAAAACCCTAAGTCTAAGATATAGCTTATCTTGATAGCTATATTGTCTTCAAATTTAAGTAGCTGATTAGGGCCGTAACGATAAAAACCTACTAAGCCAAGTCCCTTATAAATTTGGTTTAACTCAATACCTGACTCAAAATACCCCTTGTTAAGTGTTTTATATGCTAGTCCTGAATGGCGTTCATTATGGTCTAGATTTCCCCAAGCCATTCTTGAAACAAAAACAAAAGAGGGTTTTATTTTCTTAAATAGTGTGATGCGATGAAAGCCGTGTTTGAATTGTAGGTAGGCATATTCACTCGAGAAAAATTCATTGTAGTACATTGTTTCAAAACTGTTTTTTCCCGCAAAAGTAATTCGTTGTAAGATGGTTTCTTTAGTAATATTGTTTGGAGAAATACTATACAAGTGTGTTAAAGGGATTTCGCCAAAAGCGTAACCAGCTTGAAACAATATAGATGTTTTGTTTCCATTAAGATATTGTTTCTCATATTCAGTTTTAAAGTCGATCTTTCCAAAATCGAAATCATTTTGGATGATATGAGGAATTGATTTTGTGAATTGGAATGTAAATTTTGGAAAACGTTTTTCTACTTCAACTCTTCCCGAAGGGGTTTGCATATAATCGCTAAATGGATTCCAACGTAATGAAACCATAGCTGTAGTCATAGAATAATTAGTGTATGATTTTCCGTTAAATAAAAAAGCGTAGTTAAATCTAGGTGCAATTGTAGTTGTGGCAATTTCCCAAACACTCTCTGTTTTTGGAATCAATTTGGTTTCAATAAAAGCCTTCCAATTTTTGAAATTATAAAAAGTGCTAATATTTAAAGGTCTTGGGTCGTAAATTTTAAAACCTCTCTTGTCAATTGAAAAAATGGTACTTGCAATTTCTCTTACATCGTCAGTATAAGCAATTCCCACCCAAGAGTTAGTTTGCTCTCCTAGTAGAGTTCCAATCCCTAAATTGTATTTAAAATTTCCATCTTTGGTACCGTAAGCAGTATAGCCTTCGAGTTTAATAATTTTTGAAAAATGATCATTTGTTATTCCTCCTAGTCCTATTCGGAACCCTTCATAATTGTTGAAACTAAAAAATTTTCTTAAATCTAGATCAACCGGACCAGCGGGAATAAAACCATTAATTAGTCGTCGACCAACGGTGATTTTTAATTCAATTTGGTTTTTTTGGGCAATGCTGTCTAATACAGAATATGTTTTTTGGCTTCTATAATCTAAACTGTCTTTCCGGTAGGTATTCCAAAACTCATTTGGCCTGTCTATAGCTTCTTTTTTTATCTCAAGGGCAATAGCACTTTTTTTGATTTCGATAGATTGATTTATAATAAGGTCAAAATGGGTGCTTTTTGAAAGGAGATAAATAAAATCAGAGGCTTGTTTTTTTCTGGGTTTAAAATCTTTATCTGCATTGCCTTGAAATTGAATACTTCCTCCTAATAACTTGATATCGTCATCATTATTGCCTTTGACAATTTTAAATGATTTATTGGCTGGAAACCAAATTTTTTCCTTTGGGAGGTAAGTAAATTCATGAATTCCAGTAATATCTAATACACCTCTTACGCGCATAATTGCTTTGGCTATTCCATAATTACTTTTGTCAATGTACAATACCCCTTCTAGTCCTCCAATCTTTTTTTTCCTTTTGAAATGAATCATATATACCTCCCGTCCTTGGATGTTGGTAGAATCTAGTAGTTGGTATTTGTATTCTTTTAATGCATTATTTTCAATTGGGCTGTTGTATTTTGTTTCAAATAGTTCATAATTAGAATCGTATATGGAAAAAGATTGGAGTTTAAAACCTAATATTTCATAAATAGGCTGTTTTAATCCCGCCATTTTTGTTCCTAAAATAGTCTCTTTTATGATACCTTCTTTATATTGGAACAAAGACACTTTTTCGGTTTGAAACAAATGCTGTTTCTGAATCATTTTTTTGAATTTATAATTCGAAGAATCTGATTTAACGCTGTTTTTACTAGTGATTAAAGTATCGATTTTAGCACTAATTGAATCAGGATTGGCTGTAATTACTAATGAATTATAACATTTGAATTCAAAAGCACTTACGCGTTGTTGCGGATTATTTTGATCTTTTAAAGCGATTGTTTTTCTTATAATAGCTACTGCTGGATTTTCTTGCGGAATGATTACTTCTTGCAAATCATTGGTGTTTTGTTGTAAGTAAACAAGATAAAACGTCTTTTCTTTTTCAATTAAGATTCTTTTTTTATCATAGCCAATGTAAGAAATGGAAAACTCGTTTATCGGAGTTATGGAAGAGATAGTAAATTTACCATCTACATCAGCAATAGTATTGTTGCCCAAAGGAGTTATGACAGAGGCAAATGACAATACTTTAGCAGTTGCTGCATCTTTCACAATTCCATTCAATTGAAATTGTGCTTTCACGCTAAGCGAACAGACCAAAATAAACCAATACCAATATTTCATAAAGACAAACTTAATTTTGAGTAGAACAAAAGTAAGCATAAAAAAATCCGCCGTAACATTCAGGCGGATTTTAATTATAAAAGCAAAAAGCGTTTAGACTTTCATGATTTCTGCTTCTTTTTCTACAAGAAGTTCGTCTATTTTTTTGATGTAGGCATTCGTTAAGTTTTGAACATCGTCTTCGGCACTTTTACAAATATCTTCAGAAGTTCCGTCTTTCTCTAATTTTTTAATTTCGGTATTAGCGTCTTTACGTGCATTTCTAATTCCGATTTTTGCATCTTCTGCCTCAGCTTTTGCTTGTTTTGCTAATTCGCGTCGTCTTTCTTCTGTCAACGGCGGAACGCTGATAATTACGACATCTCCATTGTTCATAGGATTGAATCCTAAATTAGCCATCATGATTGCTTTTTCAATGGCTTGCAACATATTCTTTTCAAAAGGTTGTAATGTAATTGTTCTTGCATCAGGAACACTGATTTTTGACACCTGAGAAAGTGGTGTGGCTGAACCATAGTAGTCAACAAAAACGCTTCCTAACATCGCAGGAGAAGCTTTTCCAGCACGGATATTTAAAAATGATTTTCCTAAATGTGCAATAGAACCTTCCATAGATTCTTTGGTACTATCTAATATGAATTCAATTTCTTCAGTCATTTTTTTGATTATTTAGATGGGTAGATTGCTTAGGTTTATAGATTCTTTTGGTCTAACAATCTAAGAAGTCTAATCTGTCTTTTTTATTAAATATTTACTACTGTTCCTATGTTTTCGCCTTCGCAAATTTTAATTAGGTTGCCTTCTTTGTTCATGTCAAATACTACAATTGGTAGTTTGTTTTCCTGGCTCAATGTGAAAGCGGTTGTATCCATTACATTCAATCCTTTGCTCAACACATCTTCAAAAGATATGTAATCAAATTTTACTGCGCTAGCATTTTTTTCAGGATCAGAATCATACACACCATCTACGCGAGTTCCTTTTAAAATTACGTCTGCATTGACTTCAATTCCGCGTAAAACAGCGGCAGTATCTGTTGTAAAGTAAGGGTTTCCTGTCCCTGCTCCAAAAATTACAATTCTTCCTTTTTCAAGATGACGAACAGCTCTTCTTTTGATATAAGGCTCCGCAATAGATTCCATTTTTAAGGCAGTTTGCAAACGGGTTTTCATTCCTTTGTCTTCCAAAGCGCCTTGTAATGCCATTCCGTTAATAACGGTAGCTAGCATTCCCATATAATCGCCTTGTACACGATCCATACCTGAACTTACTCCAGCAACACCTCTAAAAATATTTCCTCCACCAATTACAATGGCAATTTCAACTCCTTTATCATGAATTTGTTTGATTTCGTCAGCATATTCTGCCAATCTTTTCGGGTCAATTCCGTAGTTTAAATCGCCCATTAAAGCTTCGCCACTTAATTTCAGAAGAATTCTATTGTATTTCATGAGTTAGTTGAGTTATTTGATGCAAATATAGTTATATTCTGATTTTTTAAAATAGTGTTTTAAAAAATAATTTGAGAGGATTTTTTGGGCTTAAGTAATAAAAGTCACTTTCTGACTTACTTTATAAAAGTATCTTCGCGGGTATAAAATAGATTCTATGAAAACTGTTATTGCTCAGGCTTTGTTCAAAAGTCATTCGTATTTAGAATATAGAAAATTAATGGCTGATTTATTGAAAGAAGGAAAATCGACCGCTGTAGAACAAACCGAAGAACGGACGCATTATAGTGAATTGAACGAGACACGGATGCATCGTTTGGACAAAACAATGAAAATAACAGAAGCAAATAGTGCCAAATTAAAGACTTTAAAGAAAAAGTATCTTTGGTTGGTACTTACTGAAAGTTGGTGTGGCGATGCGGCTCAAATTTTGCCAATTCTCAACAAAATGGCTTTGGAATCCGACCAAAAAATAGAATTGAAATTAGTGTTACGTGATGAAAATGAAGATTTGATGAATCATTTTTTGACCAATAAAGGCAAAGCGATTCCGAAATTGATTAGTATTGATAAAGCCACGGGAGCGGTAGTAGGAAACTGGGGGCCAAGACCTCAAGGAGCTATTGATTTTATTGAAAGTTATAAAGAAAAGTTTGGAGCCATTGATGAAACCGCTAAAACCGAATTACAGTTGTGGTATTTGCACGACAAAGGGGTTAGTACTCAAAATGAGATTATTCAGTTACTTCAGAGTTTCGAATAGATTGCTCAAATCCTTCTGGGGTTAGTGCGTTTTGTACGTTGTAATCGCCAATTTTAGTGCGGCGCAAGGCAGTTAAATGTGATCCGGACTGCATCGCTTTTCCAAAATCAAATGCTAAGGACCGAATGTAAGTTCCTTTGCTGCACACTACTCTAAAATCAATTTCTGGTAAGTCGATTCGGGTAATTTCAAATTCGTAAATGGTCGTTTTTCTAGAATCAATTTCGACTTCAACACCTGCTCTTGCGTGTTCGTATAAGCGCGTTCCTTCCTTTTTTATAGCTGAAAAAACAGGTGGCTTTTGGTCAATTTCGCCTAAAAATTGTTCAACGGTATTGTGAATCAAAGCTTCATCAATATGGGCGGTAGGGTAGGTTTGGTCGATTTCGGTTTCTAAATCATAGGAAGGTGTTGTAGCTCCAATGAAAAAAGTACCTGTGTATTCTTTAGGTTGTGCCTGAATTTCGGTGATTTTTTTGGTGAATTTTCCTGTACAAATAATCAACAGACCAGTGGCCAAAGGGTCTAAGGTTCCTGCGTGGCCAATTTTGAATTTTTTTGGTAAATCAAATTGACGTTTTAAAATGTATTTCAATTTGTTCACCGCTTGAAAAGAAGACCAAGTCAAGGGTTTGTCAATCAAAAGAACTTGACCATTCAAAAAATCTTCGGCTTTCATTAAATAATAGTCAAGGGATGAATAAAAAAGTGGATAACCAATAAAATAATTCCAGCGATGATTCGGTAATATCCAAAAAGTTTAAAGCCTCGTCTACTCAAAAACCCAATAAATGTTTTGATGGCTAAAAGAGCCACAATAAAAGCAACTACATTACCGATAATTAAATAATTAATTTGGTCGTGAGTCAATACAAATCCATCTTTATAAAAGTCATAACATTTCTTTACAGTAGCGCCTAACATCGTTGGAACTGCTAAAAAAAATGAAAATTCAGCTGCCGAAGTACGGGCTAATTTTTGAGACATACCTCCCACAATTGTCGCTCCACTTCTAGATACTCCTGGAATCATTGCAATACATTGGAACAATCCAATTTTTAAGGCTTTTAAATAGGTGATTTCTGTTTCTTGTGAATTGTTGAACCAATCGTCTACCTTTAGTAATAGGATTCCTCCAATTAAAAGGGATACAGCAACAGTAACTGGATTTTCAAGCAAAGCGTCTATTTTTTTGCTGAAAAGCAAGCCTAGAACTACCGCAGGTATAAAAGCAACAAGAAGTTTAAAATAAAAATCAAAAGACTGAAAAAAGCGTTTGAAATAAAGCACTACTACCGAAAGGATAGCGCCTAATTGTATTACGATAGTGAAAAGTTTAGTGAATTCGTCATGTTCAATCCCAAAGAAAGAAGAGGCAATAATCATGTGTCCGGTAGACGAAACTGGTAAAAACTCTGTAATACCTTCAATTATGGCAAGTAGAATGGCTTGTAATGTATTCATTTATGCCTTTTTTGGATTTTTTAAAATAGCATAAATGGTAATTCCAAAACCGATTAGAACAGTTGTAGGTGCTAAACGAATGCGTCTAAAACTAAAAATATCTTCGTTAAACACATTAGGATTATCACTTCCGCCACCTGACATCAGAATAAATCCCAACGCAATTACTGCGATACCAATCAGTAAGATTTTGTAATTTACTTTTTCAAAAAGAAATTCTTGTTTGTGTTCGCTATTGTTTTTCATTGATGTTGAAAATTATATTTAGAATTAGCGACTTGAATTTGGTAAACTAACCAAATAACCAAATCAACAAATACACTTTTTTAATACAAATCGTCTGTTCGTAAATTCAAGAAACGTTGTGTTGCAAAATAAGTACTCAACCAAGTAATCAACACTCCGATTCCAAATACAGCAATCAAAACTAAAGCGATCAACAATTGGTCGTCAAGAATTCCAAGGTCTGGGAAATTGTTTTCCAAATAAATTAAGACTCCAATCAGCGCTAAAATAGCTAAACCAGCACCAATCATTCCAAGACGTATACTTCGAATCACAAATGGTTTTCTAATAAAAGCTTTGGTAGCTCCTACCATTTGCATGGTTTTGATGATAAATCGGTTAGAGTGAATCGATAAACGCAACGAACTATTAATAAGTAAAACAGCAATAATGGTAAAGAATCCACTGATGATAAGAATCCACATACTTACTTTCTTGATGTTGTCATTGACTAAATTAACCAATTGTTTGTCGTATACAATATCAGAAATCATAGGGTTTCTTCGCAATTGACTTTCTACTTTAGCGATACTGTCTTTGTAAACATAGTCGGCTTTTAAATGAATGTCAAATGAGTTTTGTAATGGATTTTCGCCAAGAAATGTCACAAAATCTTCCCCAATGATGTCGGTATGTTGTTTTGCAGCTGCTTCTTTTGAAACGTATTCAAATGTTTTTGCAAATGGTGCTCTTTTTAATTCGGCATTAAAGGATTTGATAATGGTATCATTTGCTTCGCTTTTGAAAAATACGGTCATAGCAATGTTTTCTCTAAAATCATCTGCTAATTTTTTAGAGTTAATGATGAAAAGTCCAAGGATACCTAGTAAAAATAATACTAAAAATACACTTAAAACCACTGAAAAATAAGAAGAGATTAAACGGCGTTTTTGAAATTTATCGTAAGAAGAACTCATAGTTTATCAAAATTATTGGGTAAAAATAATAAAGAATTTCTTTATTTAAACTTAATATCGTTCAAAGTTTTAACTTTCGTACAATAAACGTAAATTTGGCAGCTGAAATTGTAAAAGTTGTACCAACTTTTCCTTTTTTATTTTAAAATCAACCCATTTTCAGTTACAGTAAGGACTGAGATAAATTTAGTTTACCATGAAATACAATCCGAACGAAATTGAAGCGAAATGGCAAAAGTATTGGGCAGAGAATCAAACTTTTGCAGCGCAAAAT
>JACCDH010150131.1_pt1 | contig 12745 bp, 10 predicted proteins | sample 7442481 | NCBI WGS metagenome assembly JACCDH01 (sample SAMN15323433, study PRJNA562643) | freshwater metagenome | isolation source: river surface water | place: USA:Blue River Watershed | collected 2017-08-15
CCTTGGCCAGACCAGCGCGCTGCCCGCTTCGCCGGAAGCTGCCGTGCTGGACTATGTTCCCAATCCGCGCCCCGGTGCGCTGTATCTGGCGCGCTTTGCTGCGCCGGAATTCACGTCGCTTTGCCCGGTCACCGGCCAGCCCGATTTTGCGCATCTGGTGATCGACTATGCCCCCGGCAAGACGATCGTGGAATCGAAGAGCCTCAAGCTGTTCCTCGGTTCATTCCGTAATCACGCCGGATTCCACGAGGATGTGACTGTCGGCATCGGCCAGCGCCTGTTTGACGAAATGCAGCCGCGTTGGCTGCGCATCGGCGGCTACTGGTACCCGCGCGGTGGCATTCCGATCGACGTGTTCTGGCAAAGCGGCACGCCGCCGGAAGGGCTGTGGGTGCCGGATCAGGGCGTGGCGGGCTACCGCGGCCGCGGCTAACCCACCCCTTTCGTTTTACCGCGTTCCCAGTCCGCGGGCGATGATCCCGCGCAGGATCTCGCGCGTGCCGCCGCGCAGCGACCAGCTGGGCGCGTTGTGAACGATGTTCGCCAGCACCGATGCATAGGCCCCGGCCGCACGCGGATCGGGTTCAACGTCAACCAGTTCGCGGGCAATATCGGGCAGGGCCTGCTCGAACAGCGCGCCCACATCCTTGACGATGGCGGCCTGCAGGTTGGCGTTCTGGTGTTCCTGCAGCATCCCGGCGACCGAGCGTGACAGGCGGCGCAGCACAGCCAGCCGGGCGGTGACGCGGCCCACGGTGATCTGTGCAGCATCGCTATCGCGGCCCTTCAGCACTTCGATCAGCTGGACCATCAGCTCGATCGAGGAGAGGAAACGTTCGGGGCCGGAGCGTTCGAACGCCAGCTCGCTCATCACCTGATCCCAGCCCTGGCCTTCTTCGCCCAGCAGCATGTCGGCAGGGACAATCGCGTCCTCGAAATGCATCTCGTTGAAGTGGTGCTGGCCCGCCAGGTCGATGATCGGCTTGATCGTCAGGCCGGGGGTATTCTTCAGGTCAACCAGCAGCTGGCTGGTGCCAAGATGGCGATCAGCCGGGGTGCCGCTGGTGCGGCAGAACAGGATGACATAGTCCGCCTCGTGCGCGAAGCTGGTCCAGACCTTGGTCCCGGTAACGCGGTAGACATCGCCGTCCTTCACCGCCTTGGTGCGGGTGGCGGCAAGGTCGGAACCCGAATCCGGCTCGCTCATCCCGATCCCGAAGGATAGTTCCCCCGCCGCGATGCGCGGCAGGAAGGCCTGCTTCTGGGCTTCGGTGCCGAACTTGAGGATCGACGGGCCCGACTGGCGGTCAGCAATCCAGTGCGCGCCTACGGGAGCGCCTGCGGCCAGGCATTCCTCAACAATCACGGCGCGTTCAAAGGCGCTGCGTTCATGCCCGCCGTACTGCTTTGGCCAGGTCATGCCGAGATAGCCGGCCTGCCCCATCGCCCGGCTGAAGCCGCGGTCATAGCCGTACCAGTTGTCGCTGCGCTGGCACGGAGTGCGATCCTTCAGCTGCTGGTCAAGGAACGCGCGGAACTCGGCGCGAAGGGCGATAACCGCGTCGGTGTCAGCCGGCGGGGCGGGAAACGGAATTGCGCTCATAGTGCAGTCACCATCGGCCAATAGCCCGGGCCGCCCGCGGCCAGCGCGGCGGAACCCAGCAGTTTCGCCCAAGATACCTGGCCGCCGAACTCGTCGCGCCAGGCCCACAGGGCAGTGGTGTAAAGGTGGAGCCGGTGCTCGCGGGTGAACCCGATCGCGCCGTGCATCTGGGTGGCAATCGCGGCCCCGGCGGTTGCGGCTTCGCGGGCGCGCAGGGTGCCGGCGGCCACGCCCAGCAGGTCATGGCGGGCAAGGGCTTCCCCGGCCAGGTCAGCCGCGGCGGTGGCACAGGCCAGTTCGCCCGCCAGCTTGGCCAGCTCATGCTGCACGACCTGGTTCTTCTGCAGCGGCTTGCCGAATTGAACGCGGGTGGCGGTGTGGTTCAGCGTCATGTCCAGCGCCGCCTCGAGCGCCCCGGCAATCTGGTAGGCACGCACGGTTGCACCCGATGCCAGCGGGCACCAGGGCAGCACGGCTTCGGCGTCGATCGTCCAGTCGATCGCCAGCGTCGGGCGCGGATGGAAGTTTGCGGAGGTGCCAGTCTCGGCAATGGTCCAGCCAGAGCGCGGTACACGATAGAGCTTGTCTCCCACCCCAAGTGCCAGGCAATCGAGGTGCTCGCCCCAGGCGATGCGGGCGACAGTGCCGGTCAGGCGGCCATTGCTGAGCGTCAGGTCATCGGCGCGGGCCAGACCAGCGGCACCTGCGGCCAGCGGCAGGCCGGCCGCGGCAAACAGCTGGTTGGCGGCCATCGTCTCGGCCACGGGGAGCGGCATGGCGTGGCTGCCAAGCAGACGCAGCGCTTCGCCGGCTTCGGCAAAGGACAGGCCGAACCCGCCCTGATCCTCGGTCAGCAGGGCCAAGGGCAGGCCCATTTCCTCAACTTCGGCCCACAGCGCAGGCTGCCACTGCCCCTCGCGCGCGGCGGCTTGCGCGGCATCGTCCAGCGAGCGCTCAAACAACCGCGTGATCATTTCTGCAAGCATCTGACGACCGTCCCTGCGAATGTTATATGGTGCCGGCTGCAGGGATCGAACCCGCGACCCCCTGATTACAAATCAGGTGCTCTACCAACTGAGCTAAGCCGGCAACGTGGTCTTTGTGCTGGTGTCCTTTGCGTCAGGCCGCGCCAAAGGTCCACCCCTCTGTTTGGGCAATTTCGGGTGTCAGGTCCGCGGGGCTCCACAGCGCCGGATTATGCGCTGCGGTACGCAGCCAGGCCGCGGTGATCAGGGCATCGGCGGCATGGTCGGTAATGGCGCCTGTTCCTGCAACGGGGGCAGACCCCAGCGCGGTGAGTGCGGCATTCAAATCCGCATGGTCACGAATCTTCGAAGCGCCAGTGCGCCGGCCCGCGGCCCGCGCGGCGATCGTGGTGTAAATTTCGCACACCACCGAGCCACTCTCGGGCAGCGGATCAATCGGCCAGACCGGCAGGCGGCCTTGCAGCCGGTGGAGCAGCCGCATCCCCGTCAGGCTCGATTTGCCGACCTGCGCCGCGCCGATCAGGTTGAAGTTGGAATAGGGGCGGCAGCCCATGGCCTCCTGCACGCGTTCGGTCACGCGAAAGCGGCCGCGTCCCCCGCCGAACAGGTCACCCTCGCGCCCGCCATGCCGCCGAAAGTGGCGGGCGGCTTCGGGGTGATCGACCAGGCTGCTGGCCGATAGGTGGGCATCATCGGCGCAAACGCGGTCAATCAGCGCCCACAGCGCGCGCGCCGTGTCCGGGCTTTCGGTCCAGCCGGGGAAAAAGTCGCCAGCATCGGCATGGGCCAGGCTGATTCCCATGTCGAAGCCGACTATGGTGTTATCGGGCAGTTCGCTGAGCAGCCAGTCGAGCACTTCGGGGCGCGACCAGCGATGGCCGGGGCGGACCAGTTGCGGCGCAGCGCGGCCCGAACTGCACAGGGCGATTGCGATGCCGTGATGCCGCTCTCCCGCCGCGCCTGACCAGTCAATCGCAACGAATGTCTCAAACCGAGGGGTTGTCATTCCCCGCGCAGCTCGCGGCGCTTCTTATCCCAGTATTCAAGCCGTTTGAGGACTTCGCGCTCAAACCCACGTTCGACCGGGCGGTAATATTCCTGCGCGCCCATTCCCTCGGGCCAGTAATCGGCGCCGGAAAAGCCGTCTTCGGCCTCGTGGTCATAGGCATAGCCTTGACCATAGCCGATGTCCTTCATCAGCTTGGTCGGGGCATTGAGGATATGCGCGGGGGGGGAGAGCGAACCGGTTTCCTTCGCGCTCTTCCACGCCTCCTTCTGCGCCACATAGGCCGCATTCGATTTGGGTGCAGTGGCAAGGTAGAGGCAGGCCTGGACGATCGCCAGTTCGCCTTCTGGGCTTCCCAGGAACTGATAGGCTTCCTTGGCGGCAAGACACTGGGTCAGCGCCTGCGGATCGGCCAGGCCGATATCCTCGCTGGCAAAGCGCACCAACCGCCGCAGCACGTACAGCGGCTCTTCTCCCGCAGTCAGCATCCGCGCCATGTAATAGAGCGAAGCCTGCGGATCAGAGCCGCGCAGCGCCTTGTGGAGCGCCGAAATCAGGTTGTAGTGTCCGTCACGGTCCTTGTCATAGACTGCCACGCGGCGCTGCAGGAAAGCCCCAAGGCCGGCCGGATCGAGCGGCGCCGGGATCTTGGCGTTGTAAAGCGTTTCGGCCTGGTTGAGCAGGAACCGGCCATCGCCATCGGCGCTTGCCACCAGCGCCTCGCGCGCATCCGGCGTCAAGGGAAGCGGGCCAGCGAGAGCCTCGGCGCGGGTCAGCAGTTCATCGAGCGCGCGGGCATCGAGCCGGTGCAGGATCAGCACCTGCGCGCGGGACAGCAGCGCGGCGTTGAGCGCGAACGACGGGTTCTCGGTCGTCGCACCCACCAGGGTGACGGTGCCCTTCTCGACAAAGGGCAGGAAGCCATCCTGCTGCGCGCGGTTGAAGCGGTGGATCTCATCCACGAACAGCAATGTCCGCTGCCCCATCTTTGCGGCGGTCTCAGCCTCGGCAAAGGCCTTCTTGAGATCGGCCACGCCCGAGAATACCGCGCTGACCGAAACGAACCGCATCCCCACGGCATCGGCCAGCAGCCGCGCGGTGCTGGTCTTGCCGGTGCCGGGCGGGCCCCACAGGATCATGCTGGAGAGGCGCCCCGCCGCAACCATCCGCCCGATCGCGCCTTCGGGCCCGGTCAGATGTTCCTGCCCGATGACTTCGCCCAGATGGCGCGGCCGCAGCCGATCAGCCAGCGGGGCATCCTCGCGGAGTTCGTCGGGGCTCTCCGGGGGCAGGTCGTCGGCGAAAAGGTCGGCCATGGGGGCAGCATAGGCCAGTTTCGCGGGCGCGTTAACCGCCAATCCCTGCAGCTTCCCCGGGATATTGCCGATCCTGCTGCCTGTGATACCCTTCGGTTTCCCGCAATGGGATGGGAGTACAGCCATGAATAACAAGGCAAGTGCCGCCGCACCGGGCTGGCAATATTGGGCCGTGGCCGTGATCGGGTTCCTGTGGAACTGCATCGGCGCCTATCTCTACGTGCTGACGAAGCAGGAGGATCCGGCGATCATGGCCGGGGTGCCCTTGGCGATGCAGGACTATGTCGCCAATATGCCGATCTGGGCGCATATCGGCTGGTCGCTGGGCATCTGGGGCTCGTTTGCCGGATCGGTCCTGATGCTGCTGCGCTCTCGCTGGGCGGTCCCGGCATTCGTGGTTTCGCTGCTTGGCGCGCTGGTCAGCTTTGCCGGACAGGCGCGGGCCGGCGTGCTTGAACCGGTTCAGCCAGTGATGATCCTGGCGGTTATCGCTCTGCTGCTGTGGTTCTGCCGCCGCTCGCAGCGGGCAGGAATCCTGCGCTGACGGCTTAACCCCGGTTCAGCGCGGCCTTCTGGCGGATCAGCCGGATATAGGTATCGGCGACAACCTGGTTGATCTGATCCCACGAGAAGTCGCGGCTGCGCCGTTCGCCCGCTTCGCCATGGGTGCGGCGCAGGTCGGCATCTTCGATGTAGACCTGCAGCGCATCGGCGAATTGGGAAACCGCACCGGGCCGGATCAGCCGGCCTGAGCGGCCATTGGCGACCAGGTTCTGGCTGCCCGTTGCCGCCGCGGCGACCACCGGCAGGCCGCTGGCCATGGCTTCCAGGCTGACATTGCCAAAGGTTTCGGTGGTGGAGGGGAAGAACAGCACGTCCATGCTGGCCACGGCCTTGCCCAGGTCCTTGCCCGCCATGAAGCCGGCGAAGACCGCCTGCGGCAGCCGGGCTTCCAGCCAGGGCCGCGCCGGGCCATCGCCCACGATCAGCGTGCGGTGCTTGATACCCTTGCGGCGCAGTTCGTCGATCGTATCGGAAAAGACATCCAGGCCCTTTTCCATCACCAGCCGGCTGTGAAAGCCAACCAGTACCTCGTCATCGCCGATCCCCAGGCTGCGACGCCATTCCATCGACCGGTGCGCCGGATCGAAAATCTCGCGATCCACCCCGCGCGACCAGATATCGATATCATAGTTCATCCGCTGGTCGCGCAGGACCTGGGCCATCGATTCAGAGGGCGCAACCAGCGCGTCGCAGCGGCGATAGAGGCGGCGCAGCACGGCTTCGACCACCGGTTCGATCCACGCCATGTTGTAATAGCGGAAATAGGTTTCGAACCGGGTGTGGACCGATGCCAGCACCGGAACGTTCCTGTCCCGCGCCCAGCTGACCGCACGATGGGCCGCGAAATCGGGGGAGGAAATCTGCACCACATTGGGATCGAACGCCTTCAGATCGGCGCGCACCCGCGGGCTGAGCATCAGGGGGACGCGGTATTCCCCGCGGCCGGGAAAAGCGAACGACGGCACGCCCACCAGATCTCCCGTTGCGGGAAAGGCTGGCTCATCAACCTTTGGCGCATAGACCCGCACCGCGGCACCCTGGCGCAGCAAATAGCCAACCAGCCGGTTCAGCGCCTGGTTCGCGCCATCGCGGACGTAATTGTAATTGCCGCTAAACAGGGCAATCCGAAGGTCGCTGGTCTCCATGCACCAGCCCCTAGCCGATTGCTGCGGCAGGCGCGAGTCAGCTGCGCGCCAGCGGAAGGATCAGGACGAAGGTTGTCCCCACCTCGGTGGATGCCAGCGCAAGCTGGCCATAGCCGTTTTCCGCCAGCGCGCGGGCGATCGGCAGGCCAAGGCCCGTGCCGCCATCAGCCCGCTTGCTGGTGAAGAAGGGATCGAACACCCGATCGCGATCAGCCTCTGGGATGCCGGGGCCGTCGTCGGCAAGCGCGATGCGCATTTCGCCATCGGCCAATGTTGCGGCGATCTTCAACTGGCTCGCTCCGGCTTGGCGCGCGTTTTCGGCCAGGGTGGTAACGATCGCCTCCAGCGCGCCGCCGTCGATCGCCAGCGGCGGAAGATCCCCGGGAAGGTCGGACAATATTGCAAAGCCATCGCGCTGCAGCGCTTCGGCCGCTGCGGTGATCACTTGCGCCAGGTCAGCCCGCGCAGCCGGATCGGAGCGGTCCATGTCGGCCTTGGCCAGTTCCATCAACCGGCTGACCAGCCGCGATAGCCGCCCGGCATCGGCGGCCATGTTGCCAAGGAAGCGTTGGCGTTCATCTTCAGCCATGGTCGCGCTGTGATCCTGCAGGAGTTCGATCCCGCCCGACAGGCCTGCCAGCGGGGTCTTGAACTCGTGGCTCAGCGCCGCGGCAAAATCTCGCAGATAGCGCGAGCGCCGGGCAATCGCCGCCGACATCGCCGCAAAATCATCGTAAAGGCTGCCGATCTCGCGCACTTCCAGCGTCGGGCGCGGGGGAGCCGTGTGGCGGCCCTGCGCCAGCGCCCGGCTCGCACGGCTGAGCCGCTCGACCGGGCTGACAATGGCCCGTGCCAGCACCGCGGTCAGCACCAACAGCAGCGAAAAGATTACGGCCACGCCCAGCGCAATCTTGCCGCGATCCTCCCACATGCCGCGGAACAGGGCCCGCGGCGACCGTGAGACCAGCACCGCACCAACCACCTTGCCGCGCACCATGATCGGTCGCGCCTGATGCATCCGGATCGAGGTGGCGCGGCTGATCCAGTCGAGCGGCGTATCGCGCAGATAGGCGTCATTATGCCGCAGCACGGTGCGCGGCACACCAGACAGCGCGCTGCGCACCTCTGGCACGGCCGCCAGGCTCAGGCCCTTGTCGCGCCCGTTCAGCAGCAGCCCGTGCTGATCGAGCAGCAGGATCGAGGCCAGCGTAGCCCGCTTGGTCTCGGCGACGGCCGGGGCAATCCGCGCGGCGACCATTTGCGCGACCGGATCGACGCGGGCGGCGCTGGTGCTGGCGGCGGGCCGTTCCGGCAGGACAGGCGATGACCGCAGGTCCACGCCCGTGGGCACATCGTCAAAACTCTCACGCGGGTCGTCCGGCTCGTCGATCGGAGCAACCGCTGCGGGACCGGGCCAGAGCAGCGCCGCACTGGCGGCAATGGCCGCGCTTTGCGCCGTGAGTTCGGCTTCGGTCCGCCGGATCAGGGCGTTTTCGTAAACCCGCAGGCCCAAGGCCGCGATGCCGGGCAGTGCAGCCACGAACAGCATCGTCCCGAACAGCAGCCAGCGCAGCCGCGGCACCGGCCAGAGCCGCAGGGCAAGGCGGCGCAAGTGTTCGATCATGCCGGAGTGCAGGGGCCGAGCCGGTAACCCACCCCCGCGCGCGTTTCGACCAGGCTGTCGCACCCGGCCTCGGCAAATTTGCGGCGCAGGTTGCGAACGTGGCTGTCGATCGTCCGATCAGTGATCGCAAAGCCTGGGCCGTGCAGCCGGTCAATCAGCTCATCGCGGGAGAAAAAGCGCGTTGGCGCAGCGGCAAGGGTCCGCAGCAGGGTAAACTCGGTTACCGTCAACGCCACATCGCCGCCCTGCCAGCGGGCCGCCCAGCCATCAAGATCAAGCGCCAGCCCGCCGCGGCCAAGCGGATCGGCCCCGGGGGCGGCCTGGCGCACCGAACGGCGCAGGATCGCCTGCGCGCGGGCAACCACTTCGCGCGGGGAAAAGGGTTTGATCACATAGTCGTCCGCACCCAGCTCGATTCCCAGCACGCGGTCCAGCTCTTCATCGCGGCTGGACAGGAACAGGATCGGCAGGTCCGAACTGGCGCGCAGGCGGCGGCAGACTTCCAGCCCGTCCATCCGCGGCATGTTGATATCCAGCACCACCAGGTCCGGCGGATCGCGGCCAACCATGGCCAGGGCATCCTCACCGTCGCCGGCTTCCGCCGTGGCAATTCCCGCCTTGTCGAAAGCGAAGACCAGCACCTCGCGGATATGCGGGTCATCATCAACGATCAGGACGCGGCGGTTCATGGCCTTGCCTTGTGCCGGTTCCGGCCCGCCAGTCAACCGGGCGCGCCCACTGGAGCCGGTGCGGCCTGATAGGGCACGCCAGAACAATCGAAGCGCTGTCCCGGATAGTCGCGCACCGGGCCGACCAAAGCCTCGGCCCGCGTCAGGCGGCGCTGGCCAAGCAGGGTCCAGCCCCCTTCATGCAGCAGCTGGGCTTGGCGGTATTGCACCATCTGGCGCAGCGTCTTGACCCGCGCCGACAACACAGGCTCAAGCGGGCGGCCTTCCAGTTCGATCAGCGGCAGCAGCGATGACGTGCCCAGTTCGGCGAGATAGCACAGGTCGATGCCCGCGCCGGTGCCATCCACCTCGCGGGCGTGGCGCACGTTCCACTGCGCGGCCAGCGCGCCGGTATCGACAAAGGCATAGCCCAGCAGCAGTGCACCCACGGCAGCGCAATTGGCATTGATCAGCCAGGCGCCAGACTTTTCCTTCAGCAACCGCCACAGGATAATCCCCAGACCCAGCGCTACCAGCGCCATCCAGGCCAGCGCCGCAATCCGCAGCCGGGTCAGCGAATAGGCATCGATGTAATCGCAAAGGCGCAGCATCGCAGAGGCGACCAGCACCACATTCTGCCCGATCCACAGCATGATCAGGCGCCTGACCAGCGGGCTGGCGGCGGTCTGCGATCCCGGGCGCATTGTCACCAGCACGAACAATCCGGCCAGCAGCGCCGTAAGCACCAGCGGATAGGCACCGCGGTGAGCATAGTCGGCCATGGTCATCCCCTGCGGCAGCGGCACCAGGCCCCACAGCCAGGCCAGGTCCATCGCGTTCTGCATTGCAAACAGCAGATTGAAGAGCACCAGGCTGAGCAGGACCGAGACCGGGCTGACGCCCGGCAGGCGAAGCTCGCCCGAGCCGCCGAAGGTGCCAAACATCGGCGTGGCCCGGCGTGGCCGCAGCACCCCCCAGCTGATCACCGAAACCACGCCCCAGAAAGCGATCCGTTCGAAGGCCAGGTCAGCAGGCAGGGTCAGCGAGAGGCTGGCGAAGAAGCCTTCGATCACCGGGTTGGCCGATGCGAATAGCGTCAGGATTACTGCGGATCCGGCCAGCGGCAGGATCAGCGCGGGCAGGGTGCGGCGCAGGCCCTGTACCGCAGCAGGCTTGCGGCGGTGGACGCGGGCGAGCTTGAACAGGTCGATCAGCGGGCCGAACAGCGCCCTGAAGCCGTGCGCAAACAAACGCTGCGCCCAGCGCCAGCCATCATCGAAGCGGGCGGTGCCCGGCAGCAGGATCGCCAAGCCCAGGGCGATCCAGAACAGCAGGAAGGGCAGGATCGTGGCGTCGATGGCCATTGCCCCTGCCATCAACACGGCCAGGCCCAGCGCCGCCAGAGCCCGCCGGTCACGCCGCAGCGCCGGCATTGCCAGCCCGGCGGCAAGCGCCAGGGCAGCACCGAACAGTCCCAGCCAGCCATGGCTGTGCCCGCCTTGATAGAACACCCAGTCCGCCAGCGCGACCAGCACGGCGGCTAGTAGCAGCTTGATCCAGAACCCGCGGTGAAGGACGCCGCCCATGCAAAATCTCCCGTGATTGCGGGATCGTTTCTAGCGCAGCACGGCGCTGAGCATACTGGCGCTGGCGTGGCCATGGTGTGCAGATTTGGTGCAGGCGGGAACAGGCCTAGGCCTGCTCCGCCCACAGTCATGCGATCAAGCCTGCGGTGGGCCCTTGCGGTGGGGCTTGGGCTTGCCCTTGAACGGCGGACGACCGCCGCCGGGACGGGGGCCGCGATCATTGCCGCGGTTGCCCGGATGGCCGCCACGATTTTCGCTGCGCGGGCGGTTTTCGCGGGCGGCATCCCGCGGGGTTTCGGGGGAGAGGTCGATCGTGATCCCGCTCTCATCCTCGCTGCCGGGCTGAGCCGTGCGAGCCACCGCGGCGCGGAACTTGGCTTCGAGGGCGCGCGGGATCTGGAAGAAAGTTTCGTTCGCGGCGATGCGGATCGCGCCGATCTCGTTGCGGGTTACATGGCCGCGACGGCACAGCAGCGGCAGCAGCCAGCGCGGATCGGCGTTGTGGCGGCGGCCAATGTCCATGCGGAACCAGACGGTGTCGTCAAAGCCTTCGCGGTGGTGGACCGGCCGCGCCTGCCCATCGGGCTTGGTGCGCGCCGACATGTCGATCAGCTCTTCGGGTTCGGGCAGGCGGCTGGCATGGGCGCGAACCAGCGCCAGCGCCAGGTCTTCCGGGCCCATCGTTGCCAGCAGGCGGCCCGCCAGCTCGCTTTCGGCCTCGCTCGGTTCGATTGGCGCGGTCAGCGTGGCGATCAGGCGCTCGTGATCCTGGGCGCGGATCGCCTCGGGGCCGGGGACCTCGATCCAATCGGCGTCGATCCGGGCGCCGCGCAGCATCATTTCGACCCGGCGGCGGCGCGGATAGGGAACGATCAGAACGGCGGTGCCCTTCTTGCCGGCACGGCCGGTCCGGCCTGAACGGTGCTGAAGCGCTTCGGCATCACGCGGGATCTCGACGTGGATCACCAGACTGAGGGAAGCGATGTCGATCCCGCGCGCGGCAACATCGGTCGCCACGCAAACGCGGGCGCGCTTGTCGCGCAGGGCTTGCAACGCGTGGTTGCGCTCATTCTGGCTGTGCTCACCCGACAGGGCAACCGCCGCAAAGCCGCGCTCAACCAGCGTGGCGTGGAGGTGCCGCACATTGTCGCGCGTGGCGCAGAACAGGATCGCCGTTTCTGCCTCGTGAAAGCGCAGCAGGTTGACCACGGCGTTTTCGATGTCTGAGGGCGAAACAGTTACCGCCTGATAGGCAATGTCGCCATGGCCCTGCTCGTCACCCACGGTGGAGATCCGCAGCGCGTCGTTCTGATAGCGCTTGGCAAGCGCCACGATCGGCTTGGGCAGGGTGGCCGAAAACAAAAGGGTGCGCCGCTCTGACGGGGTGGCGTCGAGCAGTTCCTCAAGGTCTTCGCGAAAGCCCATGTCGAGCATTTCGTCAGCTTCGTCGAGGACGACGAAGTTGAGTGCCGACAGGTCAAGCGCGCCGCGTTCCAGGTGATCGCGCAGGCGGCCCGGCGTGCCGACCACGAAATGGGCGCCCTGATACAGCGCGCGCCGCTCACGCGAGGGATCCATCCCGCCAACGCAGGTGGTGACCACTGCACCAGTCCCGGCAAAGAGCCAGGTCAGTTCGCGGCTGACCTGCAAGGCCAGTTCGCGGGTGGGGGCAACGACCAGGCCCAGCGGTGCTGCAGCCCTGGGCAGGGCCTGCCCATCGCCGAGCAATTGCGCACCCATGGCAAGGCCAAAGGCAACCGTCTTGCCCGAACCGGTCCGGGCCGAGACCACCAGGTCGCGGCCTTCGGCTTCGGGTTCGATCACTGCCGCCTGAACGGCGGTCAGCGCAGTATAGCCCCGCGCGGTGAGCGCGGTGGCAAGGGCGGCGGGGAGGGCGGCAAATGGCGCGGCTGACGCTGCACCAGGCAGCGAGCCTGATTGTGCCATAGGGGTTACGCCATTTCCTTCTTGCGCGACGCCTTCTTCCGCTCATGCGGATCGAGGATCGCCTTGCGCAGCCGGACCGACTGCGGGGTCACTTCGACCATTTCGTCATCGTCGATATAGGCAATTGCCTGTTCGAGCGTCATGATCCGCGGCGGCGTGAGGCGGATTGCGTCATCCTTACCGGTCGAGCGGAAGTTGGTCAGCTGCTTCGACTTCATCGGATTGACTTCAAGGTCTTCGGGCTTGGCGTTTTCGCCGATGATCATGCCCTCATAGATCTTGTCCTGCGGACGTACGAAC
>JACCDH011271164.1_pt1 | contig 12744 bp, 12 predicted proteins | sample 7442481 | NCBI WGS metagenome assembly JACCDH01 (sample SAMN15323433, study PRJNA562643) | freshwater metagenome | isolation source: river surface water | place: USA:Blue River Watershed | collected 2017-08-15
ACGCCTATATTCGTTGGTATAACGAGGACCGAATCAAAGTTTCATTGGGGTCACTCAGTCCCATCCAATACCGAAAGAGCTTGGGACTTGCTGCATAAACCAGTCCAAGAATTTAGCTGCACCCCCACTGGCTCAGTTTGGCTGATGAATCAACAGACATTATGCGCCACAACTTGGACTGCAACAACACGGACGCGGCTACGCCTTGGGACGCGAGTTCGATTCCGTTTTTGGGGATTGAACCGGCGTCCGCAAAAAACGGCCGGGGGCGATTACAGTGGGAAGATTCAGCTACGAATCATCGCCATGAGGCCGATGGCAACCACCACGCCGATGACGCCGGAGGCAGCAACTGCGCCCCACGTTCCTAGCTTCGGTTTCAGCCAGTAGTAGCAGCCAAAGGTAACCAGTCCGCCGACAAGGCCGAACACCTTGACGATGATGACTGCAACAATGGAGGGCAACAGCCAGTCCCATGATCCGGACTTCTTTTCGGGTGTGGCCGCTGTTGCTGCTGCGGGTGCTATGGGCGCAGACGTCTGGGGCTGTGACGGCGCGTTGGGGTCTTCGTATGCCATTAGTTCCTCCTTTGTTGGAAATTACTTGCCTGCCGCGTTCAGTGCGCTTATCAGGATCAGCACGGCAAATACAGCGGCCGTACACGCGATTGCGCGGAATACTCCCCACTTCTTGTGGAGTACCACGGCGCTGGTGGATGTATCCCACAGAGTCGTGCCGGTCTTCGTAAGCCGCCGATACGCGAACAATTGCGTGAATAGTGCGACAAACGGAATGCCGAACCCCACGCCCTGAACGAAGACCAGAAATGAACGGTTCAACGCCTCCGAAAAGGTCAACAAGTCACCGCCAGGGTGTGCAACTCGGATGCTGAACAGCCACTTTGCCGGGGTAGTCCCGAACAAGGAGAGAAGCAAGGCCTCTGCGGGCAACCAGATCAGATACAAGACGACGCTTGCGACGATCGGGTTCTCTATGGCCTTTGCAAAGCCGGCGGCTTGTTCGGGCATCGTGGCACTCAATGCAAATATCAACAGCAGGAACAGCATGAGCCCCGAAGTACAGATATCAACCGTGCGCGCAAACAACCGCCTCCACGGGTGATGCCGCCCTCCAAGGAAGGTTTTGCTCTGATCAACGGATGCGTTTGATTGTCGGAAGGCATCGCCGGGTCTGGACGACGGTACGTTGGGATCTTCGTAGGCCATAACGGTTTCTGCTCTTGTTATCGAATCACGATGCTGCTCTTCAATCGGTTTTGCGCGGCGGCCGCTTGCGGATCACTCTCGATGTACGAAAGCGTGATTAGGGCTTTTTCAGCACCCAGCGGAACATGGTATTGAGTCACCCTCATTGTTTCCGCTGGATTGGCTGTGGAGGTGCGTCCGTAGCTGATGATTAAAGCGGTTTGACCGCCAAACGGTTCGACAGCAAAACTTGGTCGCCCGACTTCCCTCACACCATTCTTGGCCAAGCCCGCCCACATCGTCGGCGACTCCTCTCGCCAGGTATCGGCCAAATCCCTCAGTACCTGCTGCTTGTTGGACTGAACTTCTTGCCGGACATCTGCCTGTGTGATTGGGGGCTCCATCGGGATGAAAGACACCCTGACCATCGTCCGTGACGGTGCTGGGTAGGATTGCGCAGCAAGTGAGGCTGTGTGCAGCGTTGGAATCCCGACGAGCCTCTCTCCAAGCTCTTTAACGCGCTTCCGTTGTTCCGCATCGCTGATCGTCCAATCGCTCGGAATTTCGAGCTGGACTCGCCCCTTGACGTTGAGCTTGGTGTAACCAACTGACTGCGCAGCAACCGACAGGGTGGCAGAAGCCAGAAAGCAGAAGCTCACGGCGGAAAGTATTTTTCTTGCTTTGTTCATCTTAGTTCTCGGTGAGGAGGCTATTCAGCAATTCCTGCTGGACAGCTTGCAACCGGCCACGGCTCTGCGGTGAGCCGGTACCTTCATAAACGTTGATCGACAGCGGGAGGGAGTTAAGGAGCGTGATTGCGCTGATCCCCGTAACCGGTCGGCTGGTTTCCCCAACCGTCATGTACATTCGCATGGAAAAATAGACAGCATTTCCGTCCCGTCCAATCGGCTCAATCTTCATGTCGGACAGGCTGATGTCGCTGTTCTCGAACGAAGCCTTCAGCCTTTGATTGAGTTCGGCGGCATTCACCCGTGGACTCGACTTGGAAAGGCCGGACAGGAATAGCTCTCGTGGCATCTCGATTCTCTGGAAATTCCCCTTCGGTCCGATAAGCTGGATTTGCAGCCAGTGATCCAGCATATCTCTGCGCCCCTTCCGGTAGTCATCCAGTTCGGAGCAACGGACTGCCGCATGCACGAGTCGAGAGCCTTCGCCGAGGGAGCGCCGCGCCAAGTCCATCAGCTCCACTTCGCGCGCCGATTTGCCTGGCGTGCAGTAGCCGCTCGGATTCGAGAACACGACCTGCTGGCCGAGCACGTCAACGGATTCCGATGCTGCGCTGCGCTGGATAACTGCCTCTTGGACAGGCTGCTGTCTCGGCGTGACTGGCGCAGGAGGTGGTGGTTGATAGACGGGGGCGGCTTTAGCAGGTGTTTGCGCAACCGGGGGCGTCGTCGAACGGGATGACTCGTGCTTGGCCGAGTTGACGAAAATAATGAGCAGAAGCCCAATTCCCAACCCAATGCCGACCATCCATTTGCCAGTGGTCACATCGGAAGAATTGTCGCTCTTTTTCTTGGGTGGTTGCGGCGCGGCGGGTGCAACCGGTGCTTCCTCGGCACTCGTGGGCGGAGGCTCCGGAGGCGGTGGGTTGCTCGGCGGCGGCGGGGCGACTTCGGGCGCAGGTTCGCTGGCAGGACGGCTATCTTCGACATCAGAAACGAGTGTCGAAAGACCGGAGAAGCCTGTAGCGTTTCCCTTTTGTTTGTCGTCAGCCACGGCCCGTCATCTCCATTTCAAAGCCGCACCTTGGTGTAGACGCCTTCGACCATGCAGTCGTTGCCATCTTTGAAGCGGAGTCTTCCAAAGCCGGAGTTCGCAATGGTCAGGTAAGCCTCCTCGCCAAGGGCAAGAGACAGGCAGCTCGACGTTTTGATGTATGAGCTGGTTCCAAAAACCTCATACCAATCGTCGTCATCATGGCTGACCGTCACCACGTATTTCCCCGGCTTCTGCTTCGACACGCCATAGACCGCTTTCACGTCACATTTGTCCTTGCTGTCGAAGAAAATCACCTCGCCGCCGTAGCCGGACGTTTTGAAGATCGCCTCTTCGGAGTAGGCATAGACGTAGCAGTAGCGCGTCTGGATGATGATGTCTTTGCCGTCGATTTTGTAAACGTTTCTGCCCTTGCGGGTCAAGTTCACCTCGTAATTCTCGGCTAGCGCTGGCGCTGCCTGGAGGCACATCAATGCCGTAAGTACCGCCAGAAGGGTCTTCCTCATCGCCATCACCTATTGGGATTGGAAGCTCGACAACCGGCTTTTCACAAGGTCGAGCTTGGCCTTGTGGGCCAGCGGCCTGTTGAAAACGCGGTTCTGGATCTGGTCGGACACCTTGCTGATGGCGATGTACGCCATGCTCAGCCCCGATTCGCGTTCCGATCCCTTCTTCTCGACGAAGTCGTAGGGGAAGTTTTCGCAGAATTTGTGGAAGCCGGAAAACTGGGCAACATCCTTCGTGAACCGGAAGCCATCCGGTGTGAGACGTGAGCGCCGGGGATGGTAAAGATCGACGAACAGGATGAACCACTCAGCTCCGTTGAATGACACCGCCTCGAACACGTCCACCGTGCCGATGGCACCGAGACGATGGAAGATGATGCGCTGGCCGGACTGGGTTTCGAGTTTGGACAGATAGGCCAGTTGACCGATTGGCCCGTTCACCGGAATCGGATTCGTCTCGGAGAAACCAAACGGGCCTGTGCCGTTCGGGTCTTTGTCGTAGGCCGGAGCGGACTCCAGCATCGCCTTCATCGCAGGATGAACGAGTTCCAGTTGAAACGCCTCGTCATCAAGGATGCGGTGTATGTGCGCCAGTGCTTCACGCAGCGCCTTGTCTTCCTTGTTACCTCCGAATAAGTTGGAAAGAAATCCCATAACGTTGCCTCCCTGAACTCTCGCTAAATCACTGCAACAATTCACTCAAACGGCGCAGCCCCGGCTTCTTGAACGCCATGCGAATGGCTTGTTCCAGAATGTGGGTGTTTGCCCCGTGAATGTAGGAAATCCCGGCGTTGACCTTCTTGTCGTCTTTGGCTCCGATGCAGAACGAACCATCGGCGCTCCACACATGGATTTGGCTCCATGAGCAGCGCACTCTCTCGTTGGAACCTAGGAACTTGCGCTTTACCAGCGTGACGCCATCGTCGTGCAGAAGTGCGTCGCCGAAGTGAAGGTCGCGCCCTTCCTTCAAGGCTTCGAGCATCTCAGTAAGCAGACGCACGCAGACTGCACGCCAGAGCTTGTCAGTAAACGTGCTGTAAATGTCCTTCTTCTTCAGTTCCACGACTGCTTCGGAATTGCGGCTGCCAAACGCAATCGTGTAGGTCGTACCAGTCGGAATGCCGTTGACCGAATGGCTGATGCCTCCCCAACGAACGCGTGTGATTGAGTCGAGCGGGAAGTTCTGACCCTTCCAGGAAACGCCTTCGGGGGAAATGCTCAACACATCCTTGAACATCACGCCGATCTCGGCGCGGTAAGTGATTTCGCGCGCCCACTCGTCTCTTCTCGCGGTGGCCTGCTTACGTTGCTGGAAGATGTCCGCAAGCGCATCGGCATCTTGCTCAACCCGATCTGCAACGTCGGGAACCTCGGAAAAAAGTTCCTGAATCAGACTGGTCAGTCGCTGAGACTGCGCCAGCATGTCATGCTGGTTGAATAGATCGATGGCGAGGCTACGAATCTCATACGCCAAGTCACGGCTTGCTTCGTGGTCGATGCCGCGCGCTTTCGAACTCAGTTGAATAGGCTGCGCGATCTTGTCCCAATTACGTGCAACCGCATCGAGCTTGTCCACGTAGGTCTTGACGGCGGCTTCGCCGGAGCCAGCGTGCTCTCTGGCAACCTTGATGAGTTTATGGACGTTCTCGGCCTCTTTTTGCAGAACGCCTTGGGTTTCCACCTCGTAGCTGTCCACGAGGTCATCTATCAGACCCGGCGCATGATCCTCTCCGCCAGATGTCACGCCATCGACCGTTTCGGTCATCACATGGATGAGGGTCATAGGCGGTAGCCTGTCGAGCGCATCCTTGATGGCACCACGGCAGTACCGCTTGCGCTCGGTGAGCTCGGCTTCGATCTGGTCGAGTGCGCGCACTTCCGGAAAGCCAGATACTGCGCGATCCTCATTGATGTCGCGCAGGACATCCTCCGGGCTTAGCTCCTCGGCAAGGTAGGCGGTCTCCATGATGAACTCCGCCAAGTCATCTGCATCATGTGCACCATCCACAGACTCGAACGCTGCGGCCAGCAAGTTCAGATGTGCCAGCGTAGGCAGACCAGACTCTTCACGAATCGCCATTGGGTCTTGCAGCAGACTCTCAACCAGTTGGGATGCCCTACGAGGCGAGACGCCTGGCAGCCATGCCATCTCCACACTCAAGCGGCTGCGAGGATTGGTGAGATCAGATCGCGCCTTCTGACAAACGTCGTGATCTAGCTCCAGCGACTTCTCTTCGGCAAGCTCGACGATGCGTCTGCGGTCGTCGCGTGTCGTCACGCCCAAGACGGCAAACGGGGAATGATGCATGGCCGTCTTGGTGAGGCGACGTTCCGGCTTGATCGGCCGTGGCGTTGAAGGCGTTCGCTGTGGGGCTGCAGAAGGGGCTGGTGGAGACTGACGCGTTGCTGCTGTGCTTGATGACGCTGGTTGCGTACCGAGCATCGCCATAAGCTGAGGGTCCTTCAAGGCTTCTTGAGCCTGAGCCAATGCTTCAGGAGGGATCGAAAGCCTTAAATGATTTTGAAGTTCATGGCTGTAATGTGCAAGCTGTGATCTGGACGAGAGATGATCAGTTAAGACGAGTGACAAAGCGAGTTCGCTACTCGTTTGAGGGGTTGAATTGCATTTGGTGCAGGCCAAAAACCCTCTTGCCTTTTCATTCCCGCACCTAAAACAAATTGCTAGTCCCATATGAGTTCCCATCAATCCCTTCCAGAATAGAGCCTTGCGTCTATTCCTGTTTTTTCTGAATCTTCTTTTGTCGCACCGTTGATGTAGATGTATAAGTCATCCCCATCAATGCAAAGCCGATCTTTTTGGATATCCGTGATGAGAAATTTATTTTCGACCATCACAACTCACCTGGAAGCTTCCAATTTCCAACACTCGTCACCAACCTCTTTATAGCCGGAATTGCATGCCCAGCCCTTGGCGTTGCCGCTGTAGTGAAAAGAGTTTTGTGGCTTGTTTATATACGCGCAGTCATTACCTGTATCGCGATAGCCGGAGTTGCATGCCCAACCTTTAGCGTTGCCGCTGTAATGAAAAGAGTTTTGTGGCTTGTCGATGTATACGCAGTCACTGCCCGTATCCCGATAGCCGGAATTGCATGCCCAGCCCTTGGTGTTGCCGCTGTAGTGAAAAGAGTTTTGTGGCTTGTTTATATATGCGCAGTCATTGCCTGTATCGCGATAGCCGGAGTTGCATGCCCAACCTTTAGCGTTGCCGCTGTAATGAAAAGAGTTTTGTGGCTTGTCGATGTATACGCAGTCATTGCCCGTATCCCGATAGCCGGAATTGCATGCCCAGCCCTTGGCGTTGCCACTGTACGGAAATGAATTGGCAGGAATGATGATCTTATTATTTGAACCGTCCCTGATAGGGCCTTTCTCTGAAGGCGCAACCGATAAGGGTGGCGATGACTTAGCTGGCGGCACAGAGTTACTGAAGTTTGGGGGAGCTTGCTCTAGTTGAAGCAGCAACGCCTGGTCTGCCACACCGGTCGCGGCCAAACCTCTGTTTTGCTGAAATGCGATGATGGCCGAACGAGTACCTCGCCCCATCAAACCGTCAGCATTTCCAGCTTCATAACCGAGTTCATTGAGCTTGCGCTGGATGGCCTGCACCGTTGCATCCGGTGCAGGGCGGGACGGTGCAGGCGTCGACAGCGAGCCAGCGGCCGGACGAGCGAACCGACTCCTTCCCTCAGACTGAAGCTGGCTCCGGTACGGCTCTATGTCTCCTCGCGTACTTTCCAGCGCGCCTCGCCGATAGCGGAAACTTCCGCAACGGCTGTTGTAGTCGGCTACCATCGCATTGAACCGGTCCACATCCGAATCGATGTAGTTGTTGACTGCGGACTTCGCGCCTTCCAAGCGAATGTCCTCGGCCAAGCAGTAGCGGATCTGAGCCGTTGAAAACACCAAGTCTTGCCCGACTGGAGGTATTGATTCCTGTGGGCGAGATGGCGCTTGCGGTTTAGCAGGCGGTGAGTAACTTGGCGTCGCTGTCTGCGAGGGCGGCGAGTAGGCCGGAGCTGGAGAAGTCGAGCTCTTGTCAGACTGTCCGATGAACCAGAGCACGCCGATGACGGCGGCAATACCCAACACCCACTTGCCGCCGGACGATCCAGAGGATGACGGCTGCGCAGGCTCTTGATACGTTTGATGTGGTTGGCTCGGCTGCGGTTGAACGGCCTGCGGGTCGGGGCGCTCGGTACCCGGGGCAGATGCAGCAGGTTCCGTTTTTGGAGCAGGAGGCGGCGTCGTATCCACTTCGGATACGAGCGAGGAAAGGCCTGCGAAGCCTTTGCCTTCTACCTTCTTGTGTTCTTCTTCTCCCCCCGTCACTACCTTCTCCCTTTAAACGAATCCGATGCGCCGCTTGGTATCGCCACCTTCGCGCTCCCGCGCGGGTGATGCATGGAGCGCGGACAAAAGGCTGGCCTGATCCAGTTTTTCTTTGCCAGATCGCGCCGCGAGCCTCGCACCTTCGCGCACAACAAAAGAGACGTCGGACAAGGGTCTCCCAGCCAGCTCCTTCGCCAGCGGCTTGGAATTCACGTCCGACTCCTTAGGCAAGGAGGAGAGCAAATTGTCCAGAAGCGACTGCACTTCAGTCTCGCTGGCGAAATCCACCTTGACTACGTGATCGAAACGTCCTCGACGCTGAATGGCCGGGTCGATCATTTCGATACGGTTGGTCATGGCGATAATGAGCACGTCGTTCTTCACCGCCTCCGGAATGCGACGCAGGAATTCGGCCACCTCCTCGACGCGGTGATGACCCGAACCCATCTCGCGGTCGGCAAGGAAGGCTTCCATCTCGTCGATCACGAGGACGGACGGCGCGTTCTCCATCGCCTTGTCGAACACCTGTGCGACCTTCTTGCTGGTCTCGTGGATGTAGGGGCTAGCGACGCTTGAGGCATCGATCTGGAAACTTGGCCAGCCGAGGAAGTCCACCAGCCGGTCTACCGCGAAGGTTTTTCCGCAACCCGGAGGGCCGTGCAGGATTACCGCTGACGGGAACTCAATCCCGAGCGCTTTGTAGCGGTCGCGGTGCAAGATGATGTCGACGATGTGCTCGTTGAAGAAGGCTGCCAGTTCGGGACGCCCGGCGAGTTCGAAGACCTTGTTGGGCTCCGGCTCGGCGCGCTTGACTTGCTCCACCTTATCGACTGGGGTTGCTTCCGCATTTTCGACAGAAGCCTTGGGCTTGTGCTCCATCGGGATGACTTCAGCGACTTTGAAGCCGGCCGCTTGAACGACATCTTTCAAATGGCTCGCACCGAGCCAGCTCATGGACTGCCGCAGCCGACGAAAAGATGTGGCCGGAATGTTCGTGCCGCCCGTCAGCCAGTAGCCGAGGACGACATCGTCGCCAGTTCTGGAACTGATGCTGTAAGTAGGTAGCAGTCGCGTGATTTTCTCGATGTAGAGAGCGTCTTGCAGCGGGGAGTCCACGTCGATGTCGCGCGTTGCCTTCAATGCCAGGGCGAAGGAAAGCGCCTCGGCCTTGGTGTCGGGAGACTTCGCTTCGCTGACGGGGTGCAGAGTCTGGCTCGGTCCACAGGAGATCGACCGCAGCTGGCGGTCGCCGAACTGAGATGCGATGAGCGTGCCGTCTTCAATCAGCCCCGCATCCAGCCAACGCTCCACCAGCGTATCCAATGCGACGAGAGCCCGACCGCCACCCATCGTTTCGTAGATCTGCCAATCCGCGCCCTCGAACAGCGCGACACGAACCTTCGCGCCATCTGGCAGCTTGAATCCGATAGGGAGCCATGCATCAAGGGCCATAAGATCAACTCCGAACGATATTGGCACCTGCCATCATGTCGTCGTCACCCGCAGAGCCGACTCTGATCGAGTCGAGGTTGACAACGACCGCGCGCAATTTGTCGATGTCGTTGGCCTTGAGTGCTTCAGATCCGACCGCCACGAGCTGCGCGTGCTCTCTGGCATCGGGGAAGAGGTAGGTGTCTTGCGCGAGCCACTTGAAGCGTTCGATCACGAACCAGTCCTGGCGCCACAAGATCATGAAGTTGCGACCGCGCAGATCATCCAGGTGCGACTCGAAGTCGCTACTGTTGTTTTCAAGTGCGCGCTGTGCTGTCTTCACCAAGTTGTCAAAGGACGAGGCCTCGGTGGGGCGGGCGTGCTGGCGGACAACCTTGTCGAAGAAGTCAACCGCTTTGTCCAGTTCGAGCTGGCGGATGTCCTTCAGATGCTCTTTGCGCGTTAGCGCCAGTAGGCGCTTGGCTTCCTGCACGTTGTCCATCGCTTGTTTGGCAGTCTCCGGGTCAGCCTCGCCGGACTTGATGGTTCCTGCCGACTCCAGCTTTTCGCGCGCTTGTTCTAGGCGCGGGTCATCGACCTTCGATGCCATCTCGTCGAGGCGCTGCAAGGTCTGCTCCGACTGCTCCTGAATGTTCTTCGCTTGACTGGTGTAGTCGAGCTTGCCTTCTTGACTGGAGTAGAAGTTGCGTCCGCTTTGGAAAGAACCGCTGATGGAGGGAACTGACACCTCCAAGATGATGTTGCCGGAGTCGAGCACTTCGAACTCGCAGATCATCTCCGCGCCTGCAGCGATGACGCCGTCGTCGAAGTCCGTACCCTTGATCTCAAACATGCCGATGAAGCGATTGTCGTTGATGGGGTCGGAGATTTCGCCTTCCCACAGCTTGAACTTGATCGAACCGGCGCTTCCGGCCTTGAGCGACTCGCCCGCTTTGAAGGACTTCTTGCCCTTCTTGGGCAACTGGTCGCCCTCTCGCACGAGGTAGTCGAGGATCAAGCGCCCACCGACCTTGTCGCGGGCCTCCACGCCAATAGAGTGCGATGCCGGGATTGCGTCGATGCTGGCGGCGGTGCGCGCGATGACAATTTTGTCCTCGTGCAAGGCAACGGGAGCGCCGTTCGAGTCAAACACGAACACCTTGAAGATGTTGTCGCCGGGCTTGGCCAGGCTGAGTTCAACGCTTGCGCCGTCCTTCAGCGCGACGCGGCCAGACGACCAGCCCGTGTCGAGGCTGTCGATCTGGAACTCAATGCCAGCGGGGGCACGCGACAACTTGGCGACTATCTTGGCTCTCGGCTCCGGTGTGCGCGCGATGTAGTTGAACGAAAGGTCTAGCGCACCACCGGCGCTGATTGCGCCACGGGAACTCTTGCGCCCACGGTTTTGAGAAGCCCAGTCGATGGATTCGGCGAACACCGCCGCACCCTCGGCAACTGCCGTCATCGGGTTGACGTCGGTGGAAGGCGCAACACCAAGCTCGAAGGCGACTTTGTCGCGCAGCGGCTTGTAGTGTGTGGGGCCGCCCACGAACACGACGCGCTCGACATCGTGCGGGCTCAACCCGGCCTTTTCGAGCGTCTCGCGGGCGGACTGGATGGACTCTTCCACCTTGGGCGCGATCAGTGCGTCATACCGTTTGCGATCAATCGTGATGTCGATGTAAATCTCCTCACCGGCCTGATCTCGGACGCCCAACTCGGTTTCCGGAAGACTGACGACGGTTTCCTCCTTCTGAGACAACTCGATCTTGGCCTTCTCTGCTGCCCACGTAGCCATTCGCAGCAGTGATTTGAACTGCGGATTCGCGGACAAGTCCTCTGGCAGATCGAAGTTCTCCATCAGCCAGGGCTTGACGATGTTGTCGAACAAGATGCGGTCGAAGTCACGCCCGCCGCACATGGCGATGCCGCCGTGGGCAAGCAGGTTCACTCGACCGGCGATGCTTTCCGCGATGGCGATGTCGAGCGTGCCGCCGCCAAGGTCATAAACGACGAACACGCCGTCGTTCTTGCGCTGGCGCATGACGCTCATTACGGCGGCCACTGGCTCCTGCATCAGTGCAACACGGCCCAGACCTGCCGCGTCAGCAGCGGCCATCGTTGCGTCCTTTTGCATCTGGTTGAACGCGGCTGGAACCGTAATGACGGTGCCAGTGTCCCCGTCACCGCGTATCTCCTCCGGCAGGTAGCCAAAGAGCGAGCGCAACACCTCGGCGGAGCATTCCTCCGGCGTCATAGTGAGGTTGACGGCGGGCAGTTTCACGGGTGTGCTCGTGCCCATCAGCCGCTTGAACAGCACCGCAGCGTTATCGGGGTTCTTCGCAGCGCTGTTGTAGGCGCGCGAGCCGACGTACTTGTTTCCGCGCCGGTCGATGAAGATGGCAGACGGGGTGACGTCGTGCTGCTCCGGGCTCTTGTAGAGGTGAATCTTCTCCCCGTCGAACGAGCAGATGGCACTGTTGGTCGTGCCGAGGTCAATGCCGACGTATTTCATGCTTCCACCTTCCTGAGCATCACCGTGCCTTGTTTACGTAGACCCGTCGGCCCCATGATGATCGGCTCAAGCATCTGATCGACGAGCAGCACGTCGTCTGGGCCGAAGTCGCCCAAGTTCAAGGCGGATGCCGCCATCCCTGGGTCGTAGGGTTGCCCTTCGACGTTGACCAGCTTGAGGCCATTCGAGTCGAGGTTCTCCTCGACCTTCTTTTGGAAGTAGCGAAGCTGGTTGATGTAGCGGCCTGACTCGCCCGCGTCTAGTTTGCTGACCACCTTGCCGAACAGACGCGAGAAGCGCCAACTTTCGACAGCAATGTCGATCAGCGACTGTTCCATCTGTTCGTTGCCCTCATTTGCTTGGGTCATCCGCCTCTCCTTGATCTCCCGCCCGGCCAGGTCGCCCATCGCCCGACTGCTGCTGAATCCATTGATTGATTTCGGCTTTGGAAAACCGCCACGTCCCGCCAACCTTGAAAGCGGGGATCTTCTTGGCTGCTGCCAGCCGGTAGATCGTCCGCTCCGTGACCTTCAGGTAGTCGGCGACCTGCTTGATGGTGAGGATCTCGCCGTCGCTGGTACTTATAGACATGGTGATGGTCATTTTTTGGCAATCCAATGCATGATAGTGCAAACTTTTCAAGTTTGGAATGACAAGTGGCTACATCCTGTGCCCTTCTGAGCGGCTACTTGGAAGATTAACCATTGGCGGTGAGTTTGATTCCGTGTTTTGGGATTGAACCGGCGTCCGCAAAGGGGGCGGACCCGACAGTGGGGTGCCAAAAGAGAGCGATCAGCGTAGAATCATCTCGGATAGGTGCTTGCGGGAACTTATTGCAGCCGTATTAGGCCGCGTGGCGTCGCCTCAGCTCCACCATATGCAAGCAAAAAAGCCGCTGGGTTAATACCCAGCGGCTTTTCTTTTTGGGTGGTTGGGCTTGCCCTGGTGGGGCTGATCAGGCTTGAGCAGCCGCAGTTTTGTTGTTGTCCTGCGTGTG
>JACCDH011443663.1_pt1 | contig 12741 bp, 12 predicted proteins | sample 7442481 | NCBI WGS metagenome assembly JACCDH01 (sample SAMN15323433, study PRJNA562643) | freshwater metagenome | isolation source: river surface water | place: USA:Blue River Watershed | collected 2017-08-15
AATCTAGACCTGCGCAAAAGTGATCACCTTCGCCATAGATAACTGCTGCTTTGGCTTCATTCGGTAAGTTTTGAAATACATCGCGCAGGGCTTCCACCAAGCCGTCGCTCAGTGCGTTGCGCTTTGCTGGACGGCTTAAACGCACCACAGCCACAGCATCTTGCATCTCGAAATGAATGCCATTAGTTTGAGCGCGTTGCAATAAAGGATGGAGATTTATAGTCATGATGGCAATGTCTAAAAAGGCCTAGATTTAGGGCCAAGAATGATGAAAATGGTTATTATACATAACCAAATTATAAAATGGATTATGAGCTATTAAGAGATAGGCCTTAATGCCCTTAAGGACAAAATGCGTTAAAAAGAGAGTTAACTACTCAAGCTAAAAATAAATCGTAAAAAAATTGGAATTGGTTTTACAAATCATTTTAGAAATCTAAATATTTACCTTTTTAAGTTCAGTAAGCTAGAAAAATCAAAAGGCTTTAGTATTTTTAAAATGATCAGCTGTATATCAATGGTGCAAAGTAAAAGAACTTTTGATAAACAAGCGTTGTGATGATGTGACTTGAGTTGGATTGAAACTCGGTGATGAGAATTTAAGTGCGTAGATTTGTTAAACCGTAGGAGTAATAGCGGTTTAGTTTTTTAAAAAATAAATTCGACGTTTATTTCGAAGTTCTTTTTAGGATGGAGAAAAAATTTCGCTCTTTAAAAAATAGAGATAAACGTCATACAGATCAATTAGTTAAATTTTAGAAGCCGCAAACCTCATTTTGATTCATTCTTTTCAGCGTGCTCTTGTTTTGCTCGCTTGCGCTGTTCCTTACGAACGTCCCTGATTTGGTGGATGCCGAACATCAGCACCAGAAAAAATATCCCTAGCTCAATCCACATAGCGCCTCCTTTTTTTCTTAAGTTTAAGTTAACCATACATTACTTTAAACCTATTATTTGTACACTGTCGAATTCTCTTCATTAAAAGAATTATTTGAACATCACCGTTGAACTGGTATGAGAGCGTTTTCTTTAGAATACATACACCGTTCTAGTCCCTTACGAGCGATTAAGAAGTGTTTAGTGTTTGTGCTCCATTAAAAATCAGGCTACACAATAAGGTTCGATAGTTAACTCTGCAGATTGCAAAGTTTTCTCAAAAGATTAGTCCGTAAAGAGATGATTAGCGAGGCAGCTCGATCCAGTTTTCTGTCTGAAGTGCGGGTACGCGCTCGAATTCCCTTAGGTTGTTTGTGACAAGCACAAGTCCTTCGCTGCGAGCATGGGCTGCAATATGTAGATCATTGACTCCGATAGTCTGCCCTTGTGTCTCAAGCGATGCACGGATGGATCCATAATGCTGTGCAGCCTTAGAGGTGTAGGGCAGTACTTCAAGACGGCTGGTGAAGTCGTCAATGACGCGAAGGTTGTCAGCCATGTGTTTGCTCTTCTCCGCTCCGTGGCAGAGTTCAGCAAGTGTGATGCTGGAGATGGCCATCCTACCTGTGTGCTGATTGAAGATATGCAGCACTTCTGGTGGGCGACGCTTGATCACGTAGATGACGATGTTCGTATCAAGCAGATAGCGAATCATTCTAAGGATTCTCGCTCGGATTGATCCTGACTAGCACGCTCTGGTAGGAAATCCTCGCTAACCTGTGGACCGCTAAGAAAGAAGCTGTCCCAACTGCTGTCAACTGGCGAGATGATTCGTTCGTTGCCGACAGCACGCACCTGCACCCGCTTGACGTTCTCGGGTAGACGAAGTTCGGAGGGCAGGCGAACAGCTTGGGTACGGTTATTAATGAAGACTGTGGAAATGGTCATTCTGACCTCCGGATAGTAAGCGTATATGGCGCCAGTATATGGCACTTTTACGGAGGGTTCAAGTCTTTCACGCCAAGCACAGTCGTGGCGATTCTTGTCCGATTCTGACTCACATTGCTTCGATTCGCTCTTTCCCGTGATGGTAGTGCTGCGTGTCGCGATGCCGATAAAGCTCGAATAAATGGCTTTAGTCTATAGATCAAATATGGATCAACACCAGATGATTATCACCAACCGAAGTGGATGAATATTTGGAATAAAGTTGTTTGAAAAGCTGAAATTTACTGGTATTACTTGTTTAAGTTATGCGATAAAACTTACAAACAAAATGCAAAAAGCCCGCAAACTTTCATTTGCGGGCTTTCGTATTTCTTGGCTCCCCGACCTGGACTCGAACCAGGGACCTGCGGATTAACAGCTACACAGGCGCCTTAAAATACTATTAAAATCAATGACTTATAGTAAAAAAACGATTTTGTGTAATAAACTGTGTAATTGAATCAAAAGTTGCATAATGCAACTTTTCGGTGATTTGGTCCAAATTTGGGATTGATGACGGTAAAAATCGCTTTATAAATGAAATCAGTATTGAGTATGAAAATCAAAGCACAAAAAAATTATTGAGGCTGAAGATTTTATTTGTGCATTGGTATGGATTAGAAATATAAGGGAAGTTAGATTAACTGTCTAAGCTTGCGATATACCGAAATATAGGAAAGTGCTCACTACTTGGACTTTCTTCAATTTCATGACGATGGAAAAATTTTAGACGCAGCACTCTGGCAGAAATTTGCGTAATTGCACAGTATATGAATTTCCGCATCCTTAAGGCGAGAGTGCATATTGATGGATTAGAAGAACAAATAAAATTATTCAATTTAGCAGTCAGCTGCATTGGTATTGCTTGAATGAAACGATGGTTTCTTCTAGCAAAGTTAACTTCAATCCATTCATTACCTAGTATCATCACAAATTAAAATAATTAATCGCTAAATTCAAAGCCGTTTGATGTGTGATAAAGAGGTATTACTATGGAGTAAGAAGAAATAAGATTTATTTTTATAAAAACACCTCAACTAAGACACCGTTTTAAGAGTATTAACTCAAAGCATATTTCTCCTGTAATTAAGCGTGAGGTATATACAGCTAAGAAGCTAGCTGATAATAATTATGAATTTGAAGGGCGCTCATATTCTGGTACAGTAAGTTATGAAGATTTTTCAGGTTGCAATCGAAGAAGGTTATATTTCGCTAATTACTGATTAGCAAAGAGATTGAGGGAGAGGAGACATAATTAAAACATTATCTCAATTAAGCAGAAAAAATTATAAGACTGCTTTTGCGGATATCTGCATATGCCACCAAATTAAATGGTGGCATTTTTATTTGTTTCGATAAATCAAGTAAGAATATACAAGCGAATACTAGTTTGCTATCTAGCTGATTGCTAAAATCATAACCAAGCCTTAGTATTCAAGTCATTTCAAAATAATTCTGTATATTGCTAACCATAGAAATACCAAGTAAAGCAAGTATTTTATTAGTGAGATAAAGTATTTCTAATAATGTATTTGCAAAGCTGAAACTAATATTAAGCGCATTAATTTAATGGATTACTAATATGAATGAGTTTTTTGATAAAACCAAGCAAGAGATAAGAGCTAAAAAAGAATTTGTATATCAGCAATGGAGAAAAGTGCTGTGCCAAGCAGTAGTTGATACAGATATTAGTGACAATCAAAACCAACCAGCAAGCATCACATCAGAGCAAATAAGAGCTGTATTTAACAACGGCTACAAAATGGCAATGTTGCAAACTAGGGAATCATTAAAAGCTGAACTTTACGAATCCATCAATATTGATGAAAAGCGTGTAATTGAACGTTTGTTAACAGAAGTGGAAGATAGACTTGCCACAAGCAAATGCTTAGTATCTTTTGGTAAAGAAGCAGATAAAGAGTTGTTAAGTCAGTCGTTTAGACGAGAAGCAGAATTTTCACGCTACTTAAGCGAATCACTTAGCACTTGGGATGTTATGGATATGTAGTGGTTACTAAAATCATAATCACTAAATCAACAACCAAAATAGTACAAATGAAGTACTACGAACTAAGCAATCACTCCCCAAAGCAAAACCACAAGCACTTAAAACTGCGTACAAGCCCTACAGCAGCATAAAACACACAAGCGAATATCCATACAGCTTAGATTAATTCACGCAGCTTGTAGGGCTTGTAAATTCTAGCAATTTTCAAGCGCACAAAAATCATATAGCTGATTTATCCACAGCTTCTGTGCATAACTAGTATTGATAGTAAACAAAAATAGCCCAAACACTTGATGCTATCGCTGTGCACACCAATTAAGCAGCTATGAAATAGCTAATCCTGCAAAATCAACAACCAAATTCCTAACAAATCAGCAACGAATTAGCTAAATATAAAAATCAAAGCTAATACACAAAACATTTGATTATGAATATTTACATACATAACCTGTTGATTATTGGAAGGATTTTGAATTGACGAAAAATACGCAAAAAGAGGTAGGAAAAGATAAGCAAAGAAATTACGCTTTACGCATAGCAAAGTTTTGGTTAGGGGAGAAGCAAACTATGCCCAAGCAAGCAAAAACACTTACACAGCAAAATTTGAAACAAGTATTAGATTACGTAGCAGTACACAAACACGCACTACGCAATCGCACTATGCTGCTTTGCACACACTACGCAGGTATGCGTGTTGGCGAAGTAGCTAACTTACGTTATGCAGATGTAATAGATGCAGCGGGCGCTATACGAGATGAAATAGCATTAACACCAGAGCAGACTAAGGGCAGACACGCACGTACTGTATTTGTTAATGCCAAACTCAAACGCGAGCTTGAAACTTATGTTCGCAATCACAAACCCACAAATCCTACAGACAGTTTGTTTTATACACAAAAACGAGCAATAACTGGATTTACACCAAACACCTTAGCGCAGTACTTTCACTACCTATACAAACGTGCAGGTATCACTGGTGGTAGTTCGCACAGCGGTAGACGTACATTTATTACCAACCTAGCAGCAAAAGGGGTTGGGGTGCGTGTGCTAATGAGTTTGGCGGGACATAGAAACATAGGAACTACGCAAGCCTACATTGATGTCAACGATGATATGAAGCGTAGAGCAGTGGAGTTGGTTTGATTGAGTATCGTGTAACACGACATCTGTAAAAATGAATGATTTTATAACTCAACTAACTATGCTTGCAGGATAACAAGTGTAAAGCAGTGGGGTTGGTATAAGAAGTAAATTAATTAGTATAGTTGCAAGATTTCAAATTATCTTCACAAATATTTCTCATTAACAATCTAAATGGTTTAGCATGAATAAACAAGAATAATAAAGCTAAATCAATAGATTGCTTATCTCATAAAACTAAAATTTATAACAATAAAAAATTTTGCAGCATAAAACAACTCTGAAAGAGAGGTCTCTGTATGCCAGCAAATAAATCTGTTTTATTGTTTTATCAAATCAATCAAGTCACAATTTACGCCAAAGATTTTGACGAAATATGGAATAAGTACATATCGTCAAAAAGTGACGAGGCTAGATGTATAAATGCAATTCAATTTGATATTCCAGCTTCAAAATTATTCAGCTTGATACAAGAGCGGAGAATAGCAGATAAATTTTTTTGCGAATTGCAAACAGAATATGAAAAAGGAGCAAATGTCGTTTTCGTTGTGCCACTGAATTCAAATCCAATTGGTGGATTTTTTCTTAATAAGCTCATTTCGCATTAGTAAGACAATGGATTATCGTGAGTCGGTCAAGATTAAAATAGTACAAAATTAGAAGTTCTGCAGGTCAGCATAAAATAATTTTTAATCAATTATTGTATTATTTTTTATTAGTTGATAGAAAAAATTTTAACTTAGCCTGAAATATAATTATGTAATTGTTCAATTAAATGCTTTTGTTCTGCAATCATAACAAACAGTACATCACCGATAGAGACCATACCAATAATTTTGTTGTCATTCATAACTGGCAAATGACGGATGCGCATATCCGTCATAATTTGCATGCACTCATCCATTTTCTGTTCGGGACTGATGGTAATGAATTCTGAAGTCATAACATCTTGAATCAAAGTATCACGAGTTTGTCTACCCTTTAATTCCACTCTTCTTGCATAATCACGCTCAGAGAATATGCCGACCATATTCTCACCAGACAAGACTGGTAAAGCGCCGATATTATTTGTCGCCATGATATCTAGCGCTTCCCATACTGTCTTATTCTTTTGAACGGTGTGTAGAGATCTTGGTGATCTTTCTAAAAAGGTCTTGATGGTTTGCATTTGTACCCCTTAGTCTTAGGTTAATTTGTTTAACAATAAAGCGATATTTTGACTATTTTTTGGTGTTATAAATACTTACTAGAAAAAAGTATTCTGCAGATTTTTTAAAAAAAGAAAATGTTATGTAAAAATTTAAATATAGAGGATGAATTTTATAAAAAACCGATATCTTGAATTGTATCGATTTGATTTAGTATGGTAATTGACCTAATTATTATGGTAATTGACCTATTTATTATGGTATCAAACGTCGATTTCAGGATATAGAACGTTTCATTTCTGATGTAGATTAACAAAATATATCTTATTCAATTTGCTTTTGAATATCAAATAAAATAATTTGTGGAAAGTAGAAAATAAAATGCCATTGGCGATAACACCAATGGCATTTTTACATACATAATTTATTTAATATTTACTATATAAGCTTTAAATTCTTTTTTACCTACATTTTTGACAGCATGAGCAGCCATTTCTTCCGGCTTATCTAAATAGGCAGTATCGCCGGCTTTAAATTGTTTTTTAACAATTTTGCCGTCAGGGTAAATTCGTTCGATTTCTCCACCTGTTATGTAGTAAACGGCTCTGACTGGTCTGGTGGTGCTGGGAAAAGTCGCTCCTGGTTTAACTGCGACTAGTACCCCAGATGCTTTGTCACTGTTGAATAAAGTTTTTACATCAACACCTTTTACATCTTCGGCATTTACTGAGTTAATTCCTAGAATCAGAATAGAAGTAGTGATAATCAAACTAATTATTTTTTTCATAACATCTCCTTGAAAAGTAAAAATTACAATGCCACGGTTGCACCTAATAACCTATCATGAAATTACTTTAATTTGGATACATGACATGATAATTAAAGCTGGATTCTCATTTCCTTCTTATGAATCAATTCCTGATAATTATATTATTTTTATAAATAATTTTATCTATTAATGGTGCGTTTAAATAAAAGTGATACAGTTGTATAAAACTTTTTTCTTATTAAGCTGAGTTATAAATCAAAACTGATAACTTCGATTCATCTTGCAGTAGGCTGGAGCAATCCAATTGCTTGTGTTGCAGGACTCTCTTGTCTTACGTGCTTAAAATTAAAACCTAAATTAGGAATTAATTTTCATATAATTGATTAATTATTTCCTTATCTACTTCTCTAACAGGAAGATCGAAAACTATTCCTCCTGATTTAAATCCCAAAACGCGATCAGCCAAATAAGGTAACAATGCAGTATTGTGCACGATAGTAATCAGCGTTGAATTCTTTGCAGATTTTATAAGTAAGTCACACATATCTAATGCTGCTCCTGGATCAAGTGCTGCAGTGGGTTCGTCAGCAAGGATTAACTTTGGTTGTTGCATTAACATACGTGCTATGGCAATACGTTGTCTTTCTCCTCCTGACAGTTTATCAACACGCTTACAGGCATGGTCTTGTAGGCCCACTGCATCTAAAGCTTGATGGGCTAATTCAATATCAGAATCAGAGTAGTAGCCTAATATCGATTGCCACCCAGATATTCGTCCTAAGCATCCAATTAAAACATTATCTAAAGTAGATAGTCGGCTGACTAAATGTAGGCCTTGTAAAATTTGACCAATTTCTTTTCTTAATGAGCGTAAATGTATTGCAGATAAATTATTCTCTAGATGATGATCAAGTACATTTAATTTTCCGGATGAAATTTGCATGAATCCAGATACAAGTTTAAAGAATGTAGACTTGCCAGCGCCATTATGTCCCAAGATTGCAATTCGTTCGCCTTGTTTTATATTTAGATTGTCAATAGCTAAGATAGTGCTACCTGATACATTACAGGTCAACTCTTGAGCGTGAATGTAGGTCGAGTTCATAGCAATGCAGTTCTAATTTTTTGACTAAGATTATTAAAACTATAAACTAACAAGAATACGACTATTAATACAGTTGATAAACGCCCCCATTGGAATAAGGATGTGGCCTCAGTAATAAGTTGTCCTAAGCCGCCCGCGCCAATGATGCCAAGTATGGTGGAATCACGAATATTAAATTCCCATATGTAGAGATGACTCGAGACAAACTGCGGTAATACTGCAGGTAATACTGCGTGTCTAAAAACCTGTATTCTATTTGCGCCTACGCTGCGAACCGCATCAATGGCCCCCATATCTAGCGATTCAATAGCTTCAGCAAATAGTTTGCCGTAAGTTCCAGTAGAGTGAAATGCAATTGCTAAGATGCCTGCTGTAGGTCCTAGTCCTATAATGCCAACAATGACTAATCCAAATACCAAAGTGTGTATAGATCGAGAGATATCTAGCAGTCCTTGAGCTACAGCGCTGAATAAGCGTGGTGCTCCTAAATTTTTCGCTGCGATAATCGCAATGGGTAAAGCAAAGAGTGCTGCTAATAGTGAGCCTAGCGTAGCAATACGTAGCGTAGTCCATGTCGCTCTTGCCAAACCAACTAAATAGTTTTTTTCTACTTCCTGGCGATTTTCAACTCGTAACACTTTACCGTCATCACTTTTATACTCAAGATGTGTATCGCCCAACCATGTATCTATAAAACTAGGGCGTATAAAATCTTGTGTAGTTTTAATTAGGTTGGCTATAGGATTTCTTCCCAAAGAAAGCTCATGCTCAGAAATCAAGGAACTTAAACAAATAAAAATCAATAAAACATAAGCTAAACCTAACGCAATAAAGCTAAATTTATGACGTGGCGTAGGGTTAATTTTTATTGTATTAACTCTTTGTATGCTCATCTTGCTTGTAATTTTCCAGTTGCAAGTGCGGCATCGCGGATAGGTTTGTAAAAGTTATTTTCTTTGATTACAAATCCAGTGTAATGAGGTGGTAGTAACTCTGGTTTGCTTTTTAATGCTTCGCCGATATTTTCGAGAGCAGACTGTAATTTACTAATTAAGGCTTTATCGTTTTGTAGATTTTTACTAACGGCAAACGCGTCATTTGGTAAAGGGGGAGACTGCCAAATAATCAATGATTGTGAAGCCTTAATAAGGCCTTGTTCAATCATCGAATTTCTATTTCTATTGTAGTCTGCACCTGCATCAAGATTTCCTTGAGTGACTTGTGTCTCAATTGCTTGATGTGAAGTATGGATAGTTTTTGAAAAATAAGTTTCGGTATTTATTCCTTGATTCATGAAGTAGTGAAAAGGGATTAGATAACCTGATGTTGAACCCTTATCCCCAAAAGCGAAAGTTTTACCTTTTAAATCTGCAACAGATTTTATGCCAGATTGGGGATGGGTAATAATTATGGAGTAATACTCAGGTTTTCCGTCATAAAGTATAGATGCAATTACTTGTGCGCCTGACTGATGATTTGCAAGCACATATCCCCAAGGGCCTAATAGAGCGATATCTGTCTCGCCGTTAGCTAACGATTTTGCTAACCCTTCCCAGCTATCTACAGTTCGTAATTCAATTTTGCGGTTTAATTTCGCTGATAAATAATTTGCTAGAGGACGATATGTAGCATCGTTTTTATCTTTATCAGGCTGGAACATTCCTATTCCAAATTTAAGTACATCCTCTTCCGCATATGCTAGATGTGTATACAGTAGGTAAAAAAGAAATAATAAAAACTTTGATAGTTTTTTCATACTACTCCTCTTTAAATTTTTTAATTTAATTAATAAACTTTAATGTAAGCATATGAGAGAAAAAATTATTTAATATAAAAATCTAAATTTATTTAAACTGTTGAAAAAGTTTGTTATCAGATCAAGATACTTACAGTCTTAAGCATGTAATAGTGAATTCTTAAATCTTAAATCGTAAACATGCTGTTACTTAGTGCTGCTTTTGAGTTTAACTGCTTATTGAGATTTTGGCTCAAGATTTTCTATGCCAAATCAAAATTGTATTTACTCGATATTATTTAGAAATAAATTCTGAAACAAATTCAAAAATATTTTGCTTATTAATATAAGATTAATTAGTGAGACTTAATGACTTATTTTTTATATTTCTAAAATGACAGCATAATTACTGCCTGTTGTGAGTAATTATTGAATTTTTTCAAAAAAATAACTGTAAAACTATTTTGCAGCAAATACTTTCATTTCATTTTAAATTCATGTACAAACATGAATTGAAGAATTTTTACATAAGAAATAAATTATCAATAAGATAATTACTTCGATAATAGCGAGATGACTCGTAAGAGGTTCCAATATGGAGACGCATTTGGACCACGATAAGAAAAAACATATTGAGACTATTATGCGTTTGGCCGAGCAATCGCGTCCGAATGAGTCTGTGCTCACGCAAGATGATGTCATTAGAAATTCATGGATGCGCTGTATTCATGAACATAAGCTAGATCCCACACGATCGCAAGATGCGATTATTCTTCCTTATCATCAGTTACGTGAACATCAAGATCAAATTGATGATTTTTTACATATTGCACGTCATGGTTTAGAGACTCTTTACCATCAAGTGACAGGTTTAGGTTATGCAGTTTTACTTACAGATGCGCATGGCGTCACAGTCGATTTTATAGGTGATATTCAACTCGATAAAAGTCTAAGAAAAGCAGGTTTATATCTGGGATCAAATTGGAATGAAATGGTGGCAGGTACCTGTGGAGTAGGCACCTGCATTACGACTGGTGAAGCATTAACCGTGCATTTGAATGATCATTTTGATGCTACGCACATTCCTCTCACTTGTACAGCGGCCCCTATTTTCGATCCGCAAGGTAAATTGAAAGCAGTATTAGATATTTCTGCACTTACTTCACCGCATGATAAAGAAAGCCAGCATTTAGCATTACAGCTAGTAAAAATGTTTGCGCATCAAATTGAGACCGCACATTTTTTACACCGTTTTACTCATGATTGGATATTACGATTATCTCTAGCGCCAGAATTTTTAGAAGTTTATCCTGAGTTTTTAGTCGCAATTGATTCTGCAGGAAAAATTATTGGACATAACCGTCGTGCCCAACTTCTGTTTTGTGAAGATGGTGAAACCAATTTAATTGGACGCTCTATAGATCAAATTTTAAATTTAGCGATCGATGAATTACCACGATTTGTCTCTGCTAAGCCAGCGGATAGACGTGCTGTTCGCATCCATGGCTCGCAAAAATTATTATTTGTTTCTGCACTTCCACCGATAAAAATACAAATAGGAAGCCATGCGGCTAAAGCTGAAATAGCTATACCCGCACCACTGGCTGCTTTGTCGGGTGGTGATACTTCATTAGATAGGCAGATCGATCGTGCAGCTAAATTAGTAAATTCACCGATTAGTATTTTAATTACCGGTGAAACTGGTAGTGGTAAAGAGTTTTTTGCAAAAGCTTTGCATAAGAGTAGTGAGCGGCGTGATGGACCATTCATACCAGTGAATTGTGCTGCAATTCCTGAGAGCTTGATTGAGAGTGAATTATTTGGTTATATAGCGGGTAGTTTTTCTGGGGCTGCAACCAAGGGTAAGCGCGGTTTAATTCAAGAAGCAGATGGCGGCACTTTATTTCTTGATGAAATAGGGGATATGCCTAAACCATTACAAGCACGCTTGCTGCGTGTTTTATCTGAGCGTGAAGTTTTGCCGATTGGTGCTACTCAAGCAGCACCTGTAAATATAAGAGTTGTCGCTGCGACGCATTGTGATCTTGAGAATTTAGTGGTTGCAGGATTATTCCGCGATGATTTGTACTATCGCTTATGTGGTGCACATTTCACCTTGCCACCACTGCGTGAGCGCAAGGATATGGCATGGGTGATTGATCGCGTGTTGGCGATTAATGCTAAACAGAATGCGAGTCCTTTTGTGCCTGAGCTTGATGAAGAAGCACGTAAAATATTAATGCGACATCGTTGGCCTGGAAATCTGCGTGAGCTAAATAATGTGATCGCATTTGCGACTTCTGTCTCTACCGAGAAGTTGATTTCAGCTGAAGATTTGCCTGAGTACTTATTCAGTGCAGAGCGCTTCTCAGAATTGGATTTGCCGGTTGATACAGACTCGGTCTTTGATCATGAGAAATCGCGCCTACTCGCTTTGTTGAGAAGCTGTAGCTGGAATGTCACTGCAGCTGCCCAGCAAATGGGTATTTCTCGAGTCACGATTTATAAAAAAATGAAACGCTATAACGTCAAGCCTCCTATCTGAGTTGTTATTTTTAGAATGGCTTGTAAGTACTTTGTTTACAAGTGTAAACACCCGACTCTTTACAGCCGTTAGTCTGTTTACAGTTAGCTCTTATGAGACTCATTCCCCCTTGTTTAGCAACGTTTCGCAAGTCATTGTAATAACTAGATATTCTTTTTCCCTCCGTTTATTCATTGCAGTGCAGCATTTATTTTCATGCTGGCACAGTCATTGCAATACTTATTTTTGCTAAATCTTTACAAATTTTTTTGTGTTGGTTTGGTTATAGAGCGACAACTACAAGCCACATTCAAGTAGAGCTAGCGCTATAAAAAAAAGTATCTTCCTAGTTACATGTGCACATAAAAAACAGGAGACAGAAATGACAGATAAACAACGGCCCTTTGGCGTCTCAATGACAGAGCGCGAATTTGATGAGTGTTTACCTG
>JACCDH011237735.1_pt1 | contig 12740 bp, 10 predicted proteins | sample 7442481 | NCBI WGS metagenome assembly JACCDH01 (sample SAMN15323433, study PRJNA562643) | freshwater metagenome | isolation source: river surface water | place: USA:Blue River Watershed | collected 2017-08-15
CTCGAAGAAGAAGCTGAGTTGCCCGACTTGATTATTGTCGATGGAGGGAAGGGCCAACTGAGTTCCGCCTGCGACGCATTAAAGGCTATTGGGCTATATGGTCAGATTCCGATCATCGGTATTGCTAAGCGATTGGAAGAAATCTATTTCCCAGAAGATAGTTTACCTGTATATATTGATAAAAAATCTGAGTCACTGAAGTTGATCCAACAATTGCGTGATGAAGCACATCGCTTTGGCATTACGGCTCATCGGAATAGACGAAGCAAAAACTTTTTGGTCAGCCAACTGGAGGAAATGGAGGGAATAGGAAAGCTTACAGCACAAAAACTCTTAAAACACTTTGGGACAATTCGTCAGATGTATGAGGCGCCGGTACAAGAATTAGAAAAAGTTGCAGGAAAAGCCAAAACACCCATGCTTCGAATGCAGATAAAAATTTGGCTAGATGAAAAGGCTTAATTTCTCGATTTGAAAGCGCCTAAATCAATGTGCTGAAATTGCCGATATGCTTGAATCACCAAAGCCAATGCTACTGTCATTTCACAAACGCCTACAACCAATACGAAAACTCCTAATAACAATCCTTGATTCGCCGGATCTTGACGCGAAAAAGCAATCAAATTCAAGTTGGCCGCATTCAACATTAGCTCGATCCCCATCAAAACAAAAATTGCATTTCGCTTGAGCAATAAAATGCTAAAGCCTATTGCAAATAGACAAGCCCCCGCCCACAAAAACAGAATTAAAGGAATTTCATTCATTGTGCTTCGCGATATAGGTAGCGCCAATCAAGGCAATCAATAAATAAATGCCAACCAATTCAAATGGCATAGCATAGTCGGTCAGTAAGGATATGCCAACAAAACTTAGTTTTGATTGGGGGTCGGCAATTTCAATGCCATAAAAAGTCCCACGAGCTAAAATAAATAATAATCCTGCAAGGACTGATATGCCCAATATGACGGGCCAGGCACGAGATGATTCTTCGGCAATTAATGTATTGCTTGACTTATCACCACGTCCTTTTTGCTGCGTCAGCATGATTCCAAATAATATTAATATCAACACGCCGCCCACGTAAATCATCAAATGCGAGACAGCCATTACATCTGCATATGCTAACACATAAAGTCCAGCAAGGCCAAGCATGGTCATAAACATGGCCAATGCAGCATGTAATATGTTCTTTGTCCATAGCATCACCAACGCACTTCCACAGGCAATGCACACCAAAACTAAGAAAGCTAATATCATCGGTGTCATGGAAGATCAGGATTAGACTTTGGACTATTAGACGATGGACTATTAGACGTTGGACTTTGGACGTTGGACGCTGGACCTTCGACTTCCACCTTCGGACTTTCCCCATCGGACTTCGGACTATCGGACTCCGGACTAGCGACTAGCGACTCTTGACTAGTGACTTTCTTAAAGCTCGGCTTGAATACCGGTCTCGGTTTAGACGTTGGACTTTGGACATTGGACGCTGGACCGTCGACTTCCACCTTCGGACTTTCCCCTTCGGACTCCGGACTATCGGACTTCGGACTATCGGACTCCGGACTAGCGACTAGCGACTCTTGACTAGCGACTAGCGACTCCGGACTAGCGACTAGCGACTCTTTCCCACTCCCCCCCGCCTTCATCGCCGCCTTCTCAGCCACAAACTGCTCATACAAACGACGCTTTTCGTCTGCCTCAGCAGGTGTTAAATTCGCAAAAGAAAAATTATGCTCCTTTACATCAAATACTGAAAAATCGTACTCTGAAGTCATCGTCAAGCATTCCGTCGGACAGACCGTGGTACATAAGCCACAGAAACAGCATTTTGACATATCGATGTCAAATTTGGCAGCATATAAACGAATGGGCGAACCATCGGATGTATGACCCACTAAGCCTGTTGCCTTTATGGGCTCAATTTCAATGCAATCCACGGGACAAACCTTCACACATTTATCACAGACAATGCAGTCGTCCATCTCATTGTCTAATTGGTAGCGCCCATTTACTGGGGTTGGAATCTGTAAAGTAGGATATTCCAAGGTCACAATTCCCTCCGATTGTTGGAAGTAACCAACATCTTGAATCTGATGTAGTGTTCGAAGCTTACGCGCATTCCAAGCATGCTTCCAAGTCAAGGCCATACCCATGCGCGTGCTCTGAATCACCTCGAAAATCTCCTTGAAATAGTTGCTTATAGCTGACATCCTAAAAATAAATGGCTGGGAATGATGATGGATCAGTCTCACGCATCATTTCATATACTGTATCGACTACATTTTCCACATTCGGCTTCGAGAAATAATCCCCGTCCGAACTATAAGCAGGCCGATGAGGCCGAGCGGCCAAACAACGTGCCGGGCTGTCTAACCATGTAAAAGCCCCTTGCTTATCCAATACTTCTTGCATCATATACGCTGACGCACCTCCCGGCATATCTTCATCCGCAAATAACACACGATGTGTCTTTTGTATCGATGTCAATATTTGGTGAAAACGATCGAAGGGCAATAATGTTTGAACATCTATTACTTCCACCGAAATCCCCATACCTGCCAATGCATCCGCCGCTTCCATCACAATCCGACACATAGAACCGTAGGTAACAATGGTCAAATCATTCCCCTCTCGCAAGATTTCTGGTACCCCTAATGGAACAACAATATCAAGCAAATTCGTTGGCATTGGTTCTTTCAAGCGATAGCCATTTAAACATTCAACGACCAAGCCTGGATCATCTCCGGCTAACAATGTCCGATACATCCCCGCCGCCTGAGTCATATTTCGTGGCACACAAAAATGTACGCCCCGCAATCCATTCAATAACACTGCCATCGGACTTCCTGAATGCCAAATGCCTTCTAAACGATGTCCACGTGTTCGAACAATCATAGGTGCTTTTTGGCCTCCCGCCGTCCGGTAATGCAGACAGGCCCAGTCGTCCGACAATATGGCAAAAGGATAAAGGATATAGTCCAAATATTGTATTTCCACAATCGGTCGCAAGCCACGCATGGAGGCTCCGATACCCTGACCCACAATACTTATTTCACGAATACCCGTATCCGTTACTTTCAAGGGGCCAAACTTTTCTTGAAGTCCCGCTAAGGTTTGATTCACATCTCCAATCTTACCCACATCTTCCCCCAAAATAAAGACCCGCGGATCCTCTAAGAATTTGGCAAAACTTTTATTCAAAATCTCACGGCCATCCACGAGATTTGGCTCCTTTTCATACGTAGCTTTAATCTCTTGAGCGAACAATGGACTATCCTTCGATTCACTCATCTGATGCGAACTGAACCTGCGATGATTACGTGCTTCTAGCTCGGCTAACCACTTACGTAGCAACTTAACGGCGGGTCCCTGGAAAAACCGAAACTCCCGCAATGCCTTACGCCCTGCTCGTACCAAATCACTGAAAATCGGATAAGGCAATTCATTTAATTCGGCCAAAATAGGCTCCAATAAACCCGGCTCATTGGTTGAATCATAGAGGTTTTTGGCAATACGTAAAAAAGACTTTTTATCGACATCAATCGCGGCCATGTAAGCAGCAAATGCTTCTTTCTGATATTTACGCGCCAAGACGGTTGCCTCCCCGTCAAACGCCTTTATTTCATCGGATGTAGCAAAACCTTGTTCAATGATCCATGTTTGAAAATGGAGATTGCAATCCGCTTCATGCTCAAATTGGAGACGCGCTGCCGACTTATATCGTTCATGCGAACCTGAGGCCGAGTGCCCCTGTGGTTGTGTACATTCAGTCACGTGAACTAAACAAGGTACCATCTCCTCCCGAGCCAGTTTAGCAGCCTTTTGATATGCCGCAACTAAACCCGGATAATCCCAAGCCTTCACCTGGATAATTTCCAGCCCTTTTTCCGTCGAAGTCCGCTGATAACCTGCTAAGGCCTTCGAAATAGACGATTTTGTTGTTTGATATTCAATCGGAACCGAAATACCATAGCCATCATCCCAAACTGAAAAAACAAGCGGAACTTGTAAAACACCAGCCGCATTAATGCATTCCAAATACATCCCCTCGGATGTTGATGCATCCCCGATCGTCGTAAAACAAACTTCTTGTCCGCCTTTGGAAAACAAGGTAGCATGCTCTTTTAAATCAGCGCGTTCTCGATAAAGTTTTGAGGCATACGCAATCCCAAGCGCTCGAGGTGCTTGGCCAGCTGTCGAGGAAATTCCTGCTACAGAATTGAAGCGGGCCGTTTGATCCAACCATTCCCCTGAATCGTCCAACCAGCGCGTTGCGTGATGGTTATTCATTTGTCGGCCTGCAGAATGTGGATCAAATTGTATATCCGGATGCCCATATAACTGAGCAAAATACTGCGGCCAAGTTAAATCCCCAATCGCCACACCAATCGTTTGATCCCGGTAATAACCTGAAATATAATCTCCCGTTTGCATCGAATTCGCCAATGCAAGCTGACACAATTCCTTTCCATCCCCGTAAATACCAAATTTTGCTCTACCTGAAAACACTTCCTTGCGAACAAGCAAACTGCAGGCCCTACTTAAAGCGGCCAAGCGATAATCATCTAACACCTTGGCAGGTTCAAATGAAATGTCAGGATTTGAAAAGATGTAATGCAAAGCCAACGGTTTCCTGGTAAATTTAACATGTAAAAATACAATAAAATAATTGGCAGCCAAATAAGAGTAAGGCCATTTATTTCACAAAAACTCGTTCATTTCTTTTGCCGAATCTCCACATTGTTTTAGATTTGCTTAAGTAGTAAACCAAATAAATCATAACCATGAAGAAATTTTTAGGCGTGTTAGCGCTCATCATTGGATTCGCATTCCAATCTAACGCTCAAGGTGCAATTAAATTCAAGTCTGAAAAACATGATTTCGGCAAAATCGTTGAAGGAACACAAGCAACTTATAGCTTCGAATTCACAAATACGGGAAAAACACCGGTCGTTATCTCAAATGTTCAACCATCTTGCGGTTGCACAACACCCGATTGGACACGTGAACCAATCATGCCAGGAAAAACAGGGAAAGTTACCGCTTCATACAACTCGACAGGTCGTCCGGGTAACTTTAACAAATCCATTACCGTTGTGAATAACGGGGAGGTTCAACAAATCCAATTGTTCATTCAAGGAACCGTAGAACCAAAGAAATAGGTTAACTTATTTTCATAAAAAAGGGACGTTCCATCGAGCGTCCCTTTTTTGTTTAATCATGATTTAACAGTGCTTTATTCCGAAGGCCATTAATCCAAGATGCGATTTTCAGGACATCCCCGGCTGGCACGTGACTCATAGGTGCCATCTCTGTCGCATATTCTGGCCAGTTTTGTGGATTAGGTTTGTAAACCAAGGCTAATATCTGCTTATCCGTGTAATTGCGTTTCGCAATATCCGAATAGGATGGCCCCACCACCTTCGCCTCCTTGGCATGACATGCTAAACAAGTATGTTTTTTCAATAAGGCCATCGCCTCCGCATCCGAAATCACCGTTGATTTTTTTTTAGGCTTAACAACAACAGCCTTTACCGCCACCGTCTCCACCAATCGATGCGATGCTTGAACCGCTAATTTACTGCCCGAAGGAATCTGATTCAAGGTGTAATATGCTGTTTCATGCAACAAAGGCTCGCCAGCTTCATTTCGAATACCTTCAAGCTTAAACTCATGTATGAAATATTGACGAAGACCTTCTATCACTAAACGTACCTTACGCTTGTCTGCTGAAACTTCAACACCAGAAATCTTCAAATTCATCAACTCAATGATAGGACTTCCATATTGGTGTTGGTATTTATAAATATACGAACGCAAAGCGTACGAAGCCGCTTTTTTAACCGAAGCAACATCAACCGACTGCGTAAAACTAATCTCAAAGCCATCCGATTTTGCTTGTATATCCTGAATCTCAAAAGGCATTTGACCGTTCCATAGCAAGCGCTGCAAACCGAATTCATCCTTCCCCGTAGAACCCCAGCCACGCGATGTCATCCCGACAAACAGCGATCCATCTAAGCCAAAACGCTCACGTAGAATTCCAGATTGAAATCCCTCCCGGTAATTAATACAAAATCCTTGATACACGCCATTCACCTTTTCTAAACCCATTCGCATAATCTTGGATTGCCCTTGATCTGCCACAAAATATTGCCCTGGGAAAGGACTAAATTTCCCACGCGTGGTATCCTGTAAGACATCTGATGTGGAGATTCCCATAATTGCATGTGGAAACCATACTGCCGGCAATTTCAAGTTCTTCACCTTGGTCGCCGCCTCATACATCGGCGCGCCATTATCTTGAATTTCTTCCAAGGTCAAACGGAAAGGGCTATTAGGCTCTTTGGCCCATTTCAATCCTCCTGGATTCCCCGCAAAATCCCCTTTTGCGAGGTGTGTCACCCGACCGGATCCAACCCAATCTCCCTGGTTTTCGCCATAAAAAATATCGCCATCTTGGTTAATGCTATAACCCGCTGGAGATCGCAAGCCTGCCGCAAAAGGCTCAAGTGTACCATCCGGGTGGATTTTTACCAACCAGCCACGCCATTTGGCAAATTTACCTTCCCCAAATCCAACCCAGGCTAGATTTAACGTGACGAGCATGTCCCCGTTTTTATCAAAAACAGGTCCATAGGTATATTCATGGTAATTTCCGGAAATGTCGAATTGGTAAATCGGCTCATACAAATCAGCAACACCGTCGCGATCAGTATCCGTAACTTTAGTCAATTCCCCACGCTGTGAACAATAAAATGCCCCATCACGGTAGGCTAAGCCCAAAACCTCATGCATACCGGAAGCAAATCGCTTGTAGTGGACTTGGTGATTTGTTAATTGATAGGGATTTTCGATAATCCATATCTCTCCCCGACGGGTACTGACAGCGATACGACCATCCGGCATGGTAGCCAATCCGCCAACTTCCAAATAAATTTCCTTGGGAATGGGGAGGGTCTTGATTTCATAATAATCTTGCTCCGACTTCGGAGTAGGTTTCTGCGCAATCGCACAAAAAGTCAATAATAATAATGCGAAAGTATAGTGTATATTTTTCATCAGCTTACCAGATCAATTGATATGAAACTTCATTTCCTTGCATCGGAATGCGTTGTTGTTTCAAGCCCTGTTTGGGACTTAAAACGGCTCCCTGACGCCCATCCCATTGCACAAAATAGGATTGCCCTTGCAGGCCAATTAGCTTGGTGCTAATTGTTGAAATTCCATGATAACTATTACCTAAAATGAGTTCGGTTGCGGACTGCATGGTGCTTGCCGACTTAAATGACAAGGTTCTCTCAAATCCTGATCCTGCGGTGTTTGGTCGAATATTATCCTCGATTGTGACATTCGCGGCAGGCCATTGATACATAAATATAGGCCGTCCATCTTTCAGGCGAAAGCCCTTGTACACCAATTCGGTGGAATCTGCTTGTGCTTGATGATCTAATACCAAAGGGAATTTTCCATCTAATACAATTGTCACACCGAGTGGCTCAGCTGTTTGCGGCTCACCCCGATCTTCCCACATTTGGGTGGCATTTAAAAACGGGCCACGCCAAACTTGAAGCATTGCCCCCTGCTTTAAATCGTAGGAATAATGCATTCCGGAAGGATCACCTACATGAATCACATGCGTCTTTTTCTTCCCATGATGCATCGCAAATGAACGTTGAAAGACAGGCTCAGCGTTTGCTTTCACTTCAATCACTCCCACAGCCTCTGGATCCAATAAAGAAGTTCGCTCATGTAGAGCAACTGTATGCGAACCGATACGCTTCACATACAAACCTAATGCTTGCGGTCCCCAAGGAAAATCTTTCACCTGAATAACTTCTAAGCGGTGTTTCCCAGCTTTCAAATTAGCCTTTGCAGAAACCATTTCAGAATACCAATGTGCTCCTTGATTCAATTCGATGCCATCAACTTTCACTACACCTGAACCCGTCCAATAAGACTGAAATTCATACGCATCCGACTCTGGAACATCTAATTCTGCTTGATAGTGAATTAAATAGTCATTTTTTGCCTTAATTACCTTGTAGGTTAATTTGTCCAATTTCCCAGACTCCACAGGTTTTGCCGTACCGATAATCGGCTCAGTGAATTTACCCGTGTAATAATCATAACGAACCTGCCCCATACGAATGGAGGGCTTGTCGTATGTTTCATAGCGGATGTTTTTAAATGCAACCTGCGTGTGATCCCCTTGAATTAAAATGGGTGCTGCTGCGACTTCTTGTGTGGAAACTGCCCCACGCGTCACACCTAACATTCCAATATTCTCATGGATTAAAATACCATTCAATACGACTTTTTTGAAAATGGCATTTTGGATTTTCTTGCCGTTGGCATCGAATCGAGGTGCCTGAAAATCAATTTCCATACTTTGCCACAAACCCGGGGCTTTCGATGCATTTTGCATGGGTGCATAACCTTCAAACCCTTCCTTCCCCTTTCCACGCGCATCCTCCCATCGTTCGTAAATCCCCCCACAATCCCCGTAATTTAATTGCTTTTTAGTCCAAGAATCAGCCAGTTGAACTTCATAACGCCCTTGAAGATATACACCTGAATTCCCCTTTTTAGGCAGCATGAAATCAAACATCAAATGAATATCGCCATGTGAAAATGCAAATGTCAAATCATCCGATCGTTTGTATTTGCCATTCCGAAGCGTATTTACTAAAACCCCTTGGCCGGTAGCGACCTGCAAAGATGTGTCGGAATAAGCAGCCTGTACGGCCCCTTCAATGGTCCAGTTGGCACTTGGATGCTGAAAAGAAGTTAAATCTTTTAGTATCACTTGTTGTTGGGCCAAGCAGGTCCAAGACAACAACGTGAGCAATAGTATGTTGCGCATAAGCTTTGTCAAATAGGTTCTTCGAGCAAATCTAACAAATTATTGTGAACAATTTCATCGGCACAAACAGGATACTGGTAGCATATTTCCCAAGAATATTTTGCAAATTGTTTACTTCGAATCCAAATTCAAGAATTCATGGCTAAAACTAGATTACTTTCAAAGCCCATTTTGCTCCATTTATTGTTTTGGATATGCTTGTTGGCATTGCCCATCTTGTTGGGACCTAACACACAGTCGCAGAATCCAGAGGAGGCTCATCGCCACATGTTGTGGAACCTTTTCTTTTTTGTTTTTGGCATAGCCTTTATCCCCATCTTTTATATCAATACCGAAATCTTGATTCCCAAGGTTTTAAAGCGCTATAATTTAATCAGCTACCTCTTATTGTTAGTCGTTGGGTATTTTATTATGGTCGCGATGAACGATTTAATATTTGATCTACTTTTTAAAGAATTAATGCCTCCCCAACGTCCTAGAGGCGGTGGAGGAGGCATGAAGCGATTCACCTACCTGCGCATCATTTTCCAATACCTTTTCATCATCGCGATCGGAATCAGTTATCGTTTTTTATCCGATAATATGAAGGAACAAGAAGAAAAAAAAGAAGAAGAAAACGAACGATTAAAATCAGAACTCTCTTTCTTACGTTCACAAATAAGTCCACATTTTATGTTCAACGTATTGAACAGCATCGTTTCGCTTTCCAGAAGAAAGCCAGAAAGTGTTGAGCCCGTGGTCATCAAATTGTCGGAATTAATGCGCTACATGATTTATGAAACTAGCGATTCCAAGGTCGCTATCAGCAAAGAATCGAATTACTTGGAATCCTACATCGAGTTACAGCGAATCCGTTTTGGTAACGACATTGAAATAGATTTCAATTCTGAAATTTCGGGAAATGCTGGAACAATCGAACCCATGTTACTTATTCCATTTGTAGAAAACGCATTCAAACATGGCGTAGGAATGATCGAAAAGCCACGCATCAGCATTGAATTGCACGACGATCCAAAGCAGTTACATTTTATCGTCAAAAACAAAATCAGCAATCAAGTTGCGGAGAAAAAAGATGAAAGCTCAGGGATCGGATTAACCAATGTTCGCAGAAGATTGGAATTGCTCTATCCAGAAAAACATGAACTCAACATCACAGAAAGTAATAATACCTATGTCGTAGATTTAATCATCAAACACAGTTAATACGATGGAAACGAAAGAAACATTTTCGGAAATCCCGAATACGATATTAAAATGCATCGCCATCGACGATGAAAGTTTGGCCTTAGACTTGGTGGAAGATAATATTGCCAAAGTTCCCTTTTTAAAGCTAGAGGCAAGGTGTCGAAATGCATTTGAAGCCATCGAATACTTAGAAAAAAACACTGTCGACCTCATTTTCCTCGACATACAAATGCCAGGGTTGACTGGTGTTCAGTTTTTGGAAGGATTGACCCAAAAGCCGATGGTTATTTTTGTGACGGCATACCAACAATACGCATTGGAAGGCTTCAACTTAGATGTGATCGACTATGTTTTGAAACCCATTTCCTTCGAACGATTTTTAAAAGCAAGCCATAAGGCGCTTGATTATTTCAAAAGCAAATTGGCCTTACAAGGAAATGTTTCGAAACTTGATGCGAAGGTGGATTATATTTTCATTCATGCAGATTATTCCTTGATGAAAATCATGTTGGAAGACATTTTGTATATCGAAGGTTTAAAAGATTACATCAAAATTCACGTACGTAATCAAAAATACCCCATTGTGTGTAGGAAGACAATGAAACTGATTAGTGAAAAACTGCCTTCCGACGAATTTTTACGCATTCATAAATCCTATATTGTCTCGCTAAAAAAGATCGAATCAATCCGAAATCAAAAGGTAAAAATTGGGGAAAATCACATTCCGTTAAGCGACAGCTATTCCGAGCAATTTTACCAGACCATCGGTTATCAAAAAGAATAATTACTTCAATTTGTTTTTACCAAAATGGTAATTTACTCCAAGCCAAGCGCGTAACAAGCCCGTTTCAATTTTGGAATCCGTATAAGGCGTGAATTCGAAGTTTACGCCCAAGTGCGGTAAAGAAGTAAACGGATAAGCACGAACACCCACACTTCCATAAAAGCCTTTTAACATCGAGGATTGATTAAAAACATTGGACATCCATCCAATATTTACACCACCACCCGTATAGAAAACGGCATCTTTAGTCTTGTAAACCGTCAGCATGGGGCCAAACTCAGATGTGAGGGCTGATGTGGCAGAATTCATCTGCATGCGAACCTCTGCCCAAGCTATGTTGGTCGGATTGGAGGAAATGGCCAACTGGGAATTAAAGGGATAATAGGAAACGGATTGAGCGTTTGAAAGCTGGAAACTTGCCAAAAATAGGCCTAAACAGGCAACGATATTTTTCATTTGATGTGTTTTTGTTACAATTTTCAGTTGGATACCCGTGGGGTCTAACAAAATATGTAACTTTGAATTTTGGCAAATATACAATTATGTCCATTCTGAAAAAATTAGCAGGCGAAACTCTTTCGTATGGTTTTAGTACCATCTTAGGTCGTTCCCTCAATTTTTTACTCGTTTTTGTGCATACCTGGGCATTTCTCCCGGCGGAATTGGGCGTAAATGTTAAACTCTATGGCTATGTGGCCATTGCCAACATTATCTATACCTATGGGATGGAAACGGCTTATTTCCGTTTTGCCAAAGAAGCCCCTGAGAAATATTACCAACTCATCATGACGGCCATCATCGTCACGTCAGGATTCTTCACGCTATTTTTATTTCTTTTTGCTGATCCCATCATGGTCCAATTGGGCTATCCGGGCAAGGGAATATTTTTGAATTGGTTAGCCTTAATTTTAGCCATCGATGCCATCACAGCTATCCCTTTTGCGAAACTCCGATTAGAGAACAAAATCAAAACATTTGTCAAGGCAAAGATCGTTTCTATCTTAATCAACGTCGGCTTGAATCTTTTCTTTTTAATGCTATTAAAACCCTTACAAACTGGCGAATTACAATTAGAAGGACCTCGCTTCTTACGCGATTTGTATAGTCCAGGAATTGGGGCCGGCTATATCTTTTTGGCTAACTTAATTGCGAACGCGAGTTTATTCTATTGGCTTTCTGCAGAATTCAAGGCCTTTCGTTGGCGCTGGGATTGGACGGAATTCAAGGCACTTTGGATTTATGCCTATCCGATCATGTTTATGAGTTTGGCCGCCATGTTCAACTTGATGTTTGATCGGCTGCTATTGGAATCCTTCCTACCTGCTGGATTTTACCCAGGAAAAAGTTCTCAAGACGCATTAGGTATTTATGGCAACTGTTACAAGCTTTCCGTATTCATGAGCCTAGCCATTCAGGCATTTAAATATTCTGCAGAACCCTTCTTTTTAGGCAAAAAATCAGCCGAAAATAGCAAAGAAAATTTGGCACTAATTACGCATTGGTTTGTGATTGTATGCACCTTGTTATGGGTAGGAGTTTCGTGTAATTTGTTCTGGATCAAAACGCTATTTTTACGTCGGCCTATTTACTGGGAAGGCATGGGAATTGTTCCCATATTGTTATTGGCCAACCTATTTTTAGGCATTTACTATACACAATCCGTTTGGTTTAAGCAGACCAATAAAACCTATTTTGGAACGCTAATTACCTTAATCGGATTGGCTGTAACCTTAGTTGGGAACATCATATTCATCCCCATTTATGGCTATATGGCCTGCGCGTACGCCTTTTTAGCATCGAGCATCGTAATGGCAGGATTGTGTTACCTAGGCGGCCAAAAATATTCCCCAACACCCTACCGCTGGAAAAGTGATTTATTTTATATCTTGTTGGGAGCAACAC
>JACCDH010980434.1_pt1 | contig 12737 bp, 11 predicted proteins | sample 7442481 | NCBI WGS metagenome assembly JACCDH01 (sample SAMN15323433, study PRJNA562643) | freshwater metagenome | isolation source: river surface water | place: USA:Blue River Watershed | collected 2017-08-15
CGCCTCTCGTCTCTCGCTTCTCAGATCTATATTCATCTCTCCATACTTAGCATTCAACATTCAACATTCAACATTCCTCCGCTACCTTCCTCCAAATATACTGCTTCCAACACGTATTAGCGTTGAGCCATGCTTGATGGCCAATTCATAATCGCTGCTCATGCCCATGCTTAACTCGGTAAAGTACTGAGGTTGAATAGTTGGATACAAGATGCTATTGTTTTTTAGGTGTGAAAAAAGTTGGTGTAACGATTCAAACTCTTGCTCAATTTGGGCCGTGTTATCGGTATTACTAGCCATGCCCATTAGCCCGCAAATTTTTACGTTATTCAATTGGTTGGTGTGCGCGAAAGTTAATAATGCTTTTACCTCTTCTTCATTCAATCCAAATTTAGTTTCCTCTTGTGCAATGTACACCTGCAACAAAACGTTGATGATACGGTTATTTTTTACACCTTCTTTATTAATGGTTTCAAGCAGCTTAATGCTATCTACCGAGTGTATTAGGTGCACAAAAGGTGCAATGTATTTTACTTTATTGGTTTGCAGGTGACCAATTAAATGCCATTGTGTATCAGAAGGCATAAGCGGTTGTTTAGAAACCAGCTCTTGCACTTTGTTTTCACCAAAAGCGCGTTGCCCGGCTGCGTAGGCTTCTTGCAGCAATTCTATGGGTTTTGTTTTGCTCACGGCTATCAATTTTACCGTGCTCGGTAATTGTTGCGTTATTTTTTCAATATTTGCAGCTATCATCATTCAAGTGTACAGAAAAATCATGCAAAAATATCTTTTCGTAACAATTTGCCTCGCGCTATTCGCTGCGTGTGCACCAACCGATAAAAACAAAATTCCGGATACGGTGTTGACGCAAGATAAAATGCAAGCCATTTTGTACGATATGCATTTGGCCGAGGCCATTGCCAATAAAACACAAGCACCTATAGATTCCGTTGCCGGAAAGGCCTTGGGTATGTACCAAGAAATTTACAGTAAACACCAAGTTACAGAGGAGCAATTTAAAACCAGTTACGATTTTTATATCGAACATCCGGTGTTGTTGGATAGTGTTTACAGCAGAGTGATTGATGAGTTAAGTGTACAGGAAGCTTTTTTAAGAAAATAATGCCTTACCCCAAACATATAGAACAAAAGCTGGAGTTTGATCAAATCAGACAATTGCTTATTGATAAGTGTATTAGTGAAGTTGGTGCCGAATATGTAGGCAAAATGCGTTTCGCCAATCGGTTTGATGTGGTGGAGAAAATGGTGAGCCAAACACACGAGTTTAAACGCATTTTGTTGGAAGAGCCTCCTTTTCCGGCCGAGCATTATTATAACATTCAACCCTATTTAAAAAAGGCCGCTATCGAGGGCACTTTTTTATTGGAGGAGGAATTGCATCACATCAAATTACTCATTCAAACCTTTGCAGCCATTTGCAAGTTTTTTGAAGAGCGTAACGAAAAGTACCCGCAAGCTGCGCAATTATTTGCAGGCATTGTATACAATCAAACTATTGTAAAACACATCGAACGTATTTTGGATAATGAGGGCGTGATGAAGCCTAATGCTTCGCCTGAGTTAGCTAAAATATCGGCCAAAATACAAGAGCGCGAAAAGGAAGTGCGCAAGCGCATGAACCAGTTGTTTGAAAAAGCACAAGCGCAAGGTTGGTTGGCCAATAGCGGTATCACACTTCGCGATGGACGTTTGGTACTACCTGTATTGGCTGAACATAAACGTCAAATTCCGGGTTTGGTGCATGATGAGTCGTCAACCGGACAAACGGTTTATCTGGAACCTTCCGAAATTTTTGAAACCAATAATGTGATTCGCGAATTGCAATTGCAATACAAGCGAGAGCGTGAACGCATCTTAATTGAAATTACCGATAAAATTAGACCGGCTTTGCCTGAGTTGGAGAAGTACCAACAACGCATGGGTATTGTTGATTTTATTCGTGCTAAAGCATTGTTGGCAATCGACTTGGGTGCAGAAATGCCTAAGCTAAGCAAACAAGTGGTGATTGATGTGGTTGATGCCTATCATCCGTTGTTAAAATTAAGTCATCAGCGTAATGGGTTATCAGTTATTCCGTTGAGTTTGCACTTAACCAAAGAGCGCAGAATTTTGGTGATATCCGGTCCGAATGCCGGGGGTAAATCGGTTGCCTTAAAAACAGTAGGCCTATTACAATATATGTTGCAATGTGGGTTGTTAGTGCCCTGTAAATCACATTCCGAAATGGGTGTGTTTGCTGATGTGTTGGTGGATATTGGCGATGAGCAAAGTATAGAGAATGATTTGAGTACGTATAGTTCTCACCTCAAACACATGAAATATTTTACGGAGTTTGCCGATGCTAAAACCTTGTTTTTGATTGATGAGTTTGGTACGGGAACTGATCCGCAATTTGGTGGTCCTTTAGCCGAGGCTATTCTCAATCGACTGAATCAGAAGCAAGCTTTTGGAGTAGTAAATACACACTACAGTAACCTCAAAAACTTTGCGGGCCAAACCAAAGGTTTGGTAAACGCGCGTATGTTGTTTGATCAGGAAAAATTGCAGCCTTTGTATAAGTTGGAAGTTGGACAACCGGGTAGTTCATATGCGTTTGAAATTGCTCAAAAAACCGGATTGCAAGATTCCATTATCAGTTATGCTCGTAATAAAGTTGGCGATAAACAGAAGCGTTTAGATGATTTGTTAATTGAGTTAGAACGAGAAAAAAATCATGTAAACGAATTGAAGAAAAGGTTTGAAGAAAAAGATTCCAAAACCAAACAATTGATGGAGGAATACGACAAACTGAAAACCGAAATTGAAACCAACAAAAAGCAACTGATAAGTAAAGCTAAGCAAGAGGCATTAGCCATTATCAGCGAAGCAAATAGTAGAATAGAAAATACGATTAGAGAAATACGCGAGAAAAAAGCTGATTCGGACACTATACGTAAAGTACGTGCTGAGATTAAAAAGGAAACAGATGAACTGAAAACGGATGTGGTACAAGCCCAACCGAAAGTTAAGCCTAAAAATCCTACATCAACAGAGTTGCCTTTGGTAGTAGGTGCCAGTGTGCGATTGGAGGGACAGTTGGTGGATGGTAATGTGGTAGAACTGAAAAAGAACAAAGCGTTAGTGGCGTTTGGTGATTTGCAAAGTTGGGTTGATGTGACTAAGCTGGAAGTAGTGAAAACTCAAAAGGCTAAAGTGATTAAGCAAGTGGTAACTAGTTTTGATGTGAACTCGCGCATGCAACATTTTGAAACGGAGTTAAATTTAATTGGAACAAGAGGCGAGGAGGCCATGAAAAAATTGCAAGAATACATGGACGATGCCTATCTGCTTGGGTTTAAGCAAGTGCGTATTGTGCATGGCAAAGGGTATGGTATTTTACGTAAGCTCGTTCGCGACTATTTGAAAAATAATAAACATGTAGAATTCGTAACCGATGAACACATTGAACTAGGTGGCGATGGGGTGAGTATTGTTACGTTGAAAGTGTGATGCCATGTTACACAATTCAACGCCACGCTGATGGCAAGTCTGCGTTGAAAGAGTAGCTTTAATTAAGCATTCAACATTTAAAATCTAACCTCCAGCCTCCAACTTCCATCATCCAATCATCCAATGCGTTTTGGCAATGCTATCTCTCAGTTTTTTATCTACCTCTACCTCGTTGGCAAATGTTTTCCAGCGGCTCACCGTTTCGTTCACTTCATCAATAATGGCAGCCGCTTTTTTACTTGAAATCAATTCGCCAATTGCAAGTAAATCTGTTTTAGTAATTTCTTGTCGCTTATTGTTTATGCTTAATGCATGTTGGCTCACCCATTCGCTTCCCGGACGATAAGCATGGCAAACATCATAAGCAGGAGCAAGCTCCCATGCTCGGTCTTTCATTAATATAAACGAAAAGTTTTTGGTGTGGTCGTCACAGTTGCGAGCAATTACATTAAATACCATTCTTCTAAACTGTTGTTCCATATCTTGGTAAGAGAGTTTCAATTCGCGCATCGTTTGAAACAATTGCTCGTAGCTAAAGCTAGTTACCAAGTTAAAGTCAAAATGCTTTAATGCACAAAGTGTTTGAATATGATGTTTTGTTTCGCTGCCTTCACGGTCGAAACGTTTAGTCATAAAATGAGCGCGGCCATTTTCTTCCAACAGGCGAGAAGGCATCATGGTAATGCCACATGCAGTTGCCATATTATAATAGGCCATTTCTACTCTTCCGTAACCTTTACTAGCACCTAATTGCACATCACTCACTCCATCTAATTTTATTAGCCAATGCTCAAATCCTTTAGGTGCTTTGGTTTGCCCCGATTTTACTTCGCCCGTTTTTTCGTTATAGGCAATTACGGCTTTAGGTCTCGCCCCTCCGGCTGAGGTACCTATTTTTAAAATTTCTAATACTCCTTTTTCTTCCTCTTTTTTAAGGTTGGTAGTAAAGGCCAATTTGTTCGATAACATTTTTTGAGCAATATCAATCATGCTATCTAGCTCAACAGAAAATGTTTTAGGAGTATCTTTAAGTGTAGTAGGTTCAAACTCTAATGCGCCCATTCCTCTACTACCAATAAAACATAAGAGTTCCACCGGATTCATATCATCTTGCGGACGGCCTTGTTGTGCAAGCCACATATTAATAAGTTGGTTGCCATATCTATCAGGTAATACATCTGCTAATAGTCCGGGCAAGCCTTTAAATGTATCTGATGTGTCAAGTTTGTTTCTGCGCAGTTCAGGGAAATAATAAACTTTTCTATTATCGGTAATTGGCATTTTTAAAGGCGACAAATCCCATCCCCAACGTTTGAATTTAGGTTCGTATTCAAAACTTGCTATTCCGTTTTTTTCGTCCCACGCAATAGCACCGGCCAATTCGCCCCATATTTTTACGTATGCGGTATTCATAACTCTATCACTTATGACGAACTCTTTTACGTTTATATTTAGCTTGTTCTTGCTCTGCAAGCATCATAGGGCTGATAACCTCGTGTATGCTAAATGCATCAAGAAGGTATAGCACATCTAACACACGAAGTACTTGTATTAATGTAGCTAAAGTTACCGTTTCACCTCGCTCTAATAAACTGAGGGTTGATCTGCTAATGCCGGCAGCCATAGCTAATTCGGTTTGTGTTTTTTGTTGTTCGGTGCGTTGGTGCTTTATAAACTTACCGATGTGTGCAGAGAGCGCTTTATCGCTCATTGCATTCCAATTTTTGTATGATATTTCAGGCATAAATGTGGTTATTTGCTTTTAATGACTAATAACTCATACAAATATACCTTTTTATTTTGAATATAAAAATTTGAATGAAATTTCATTCGTTAAGTTCTATAATTGAATTTAATGAATGATTTATAATTCAAAAAATGCTATTTCCAAATAGATTGTTGAAGAACTTCGTTGAAAGAAGTGTTTTGGATAAAATAAACCAACCTGATACCATGGTATAGCGCTAGAATTGCACCAAGTGAGTATGCAAGTTTAGTGTGATAAACCAATTGTTTTAACGTGGCTCGGTTGGTAATGAGTTGAATTATAAGCAGCACCAATAAGGCCAGTAATGCAATTACAACTAAAGGTCCGAAGGCATGATAAGAAAGGCTTTTTAATAAATTGCCTTGGTATAAAAAGATGAGAGATTTAGTGATGCCACATCCGGCACAAGGCATTCCGGTTAGTAATTTAAATGGACACAACGATTGTGACGATTCGATATGTTCATCGGCTAAGCCAATAAAATAAGGCACAGCCAAGGTGGTAATCACCCCGGCTATACCCCACAAGTTTCGTTGTTGAAACGTACTAAGCATACAACTTATTAATTTCTCCTTGCACAATCATGGCCGAAACCATAGGGAAGAAGAAACCGAGCACTACCAACATAGTTACTTGGTCTTTAGGTTGCTCGCCAACACGCTCCGAAATTTTAGGTAAACCATCTTTAGCCACTAAGTAAAAAAAGTAAAGGTTCACCGGAAAGCAACATCCGGCAAAAATGGCAATGGGTTGAGAAACCACATCACGATCAGCAACGGCATTAATTACTTGTGCAGCCTTAATGTTCCAATAAATGAGGTAAAGGCCACACGTAATAAAACCCAATACTAAAACCAGCACCGGATCTTGTTTAAATTGAGGAAGAGGATTGTTTGTTGTCATGAGTTTGTAGTTGAATTTTAGGTAAAGTAGCCTCTAATTCAAGAATTTCCAAATTTGTTGCACATGGAGTGTGTATAAACCGGTATAAAAAACTAACAAATGTCATATAAACACAGCCATCTTGCTTCGAACTTTCTAATTGCTTGTTGGTTATACATTTATACCGCGTATTTTCTCTCATTTAGAAGGATTTTAAATAACTGCGAACCCTTGATGAACATAGGATTAATGCACGGGATTGATAAATTTGCGCACAATTAAAAATTAATACATAACAAACACTATGAATTGGTTTACCAAAATGTTCTCATCATCAATCGGGCAGAAGCTGATAGTAGCCCTGACCGGTTTATTTCTGTGTACGTTTTTAATCGTACATGCTTCAGGTAATTTACAGCTGTTTAAACATGATGACGGTATGGCATTTAACCTATACACCGTATTCATGACCACTAACCCGTTCATCAAAACGGTATCGTACTTGTTGTATGCAAGTATCCTATTTCACGCATTTAAAGGATTACACTTGGCTTACAAAAACCGCATTGCTCGTCCGGTTCAATACGGAATGGTAAATGGCAAAGCAAATAGCCATTGGACAAGTCGCAGTATGGGTTTATTGGGAACCATTATTTTGGTTTTCATTGTGGTGCACATGAGCGATTTTTGGTATGAGTACAAAAACGGTCATATTCCTTATCGTCAATACACCGAAAATATGATTACCGGTGATGTAACCTCAACTCCATACGTGGATGAGGCAGGTAATCCAAAAACATTAAACAAGAAAATGGAGGAGTATGTAGTAGGTGATAACAAGGTAATTATTGTAAAAGACTTATACGCTGAAGTAGCAGAAGAGTTTGAAAATCCTTTGCTAGTAATGGTTTACGTACTGTCTATGTTTGCTATTGCATTCCACTTATTCCATGGCTTTAAAAGCGGTTTCCAAACAGTGGGTTTAAATCACCCTCGTTACAACAAAGCCATTCAATTCATTGGCGTATGGGTATTCGCTATTATCATTCCGGCAACCTTTGCTGCCATGCCATTGTATTTTTTATTTACTAAGTAATTAATTCCATCTTATCGCATATGACATCAACTAAATTAGATGCAAAAATTCCTGATGGGGGATTAGAACAAAAATGGACGAAGTATCGTTCAACTGTGCCGTTAGTTAATCCTGCTAACAAGCGTAGCTTAGAAGTAATTATCGTAGGTTCTGGATTAGCCGGTTCATCAGCAGCTGCTTCACTAGCCGAGTTAGGCTATAAAGTAAAAGTTTTCTGCTTCCAGGATTCGGCCCGCAGAGCTCATAGTATTGCGGCACAAGGTGGTATTAACGCTGCAAAAAATTATCAAAACGATGGTGATAGTACCTATCGTTTATTTTACGATACCATTAAAGGTGGTGACTACCGCGCTCGCGAGGCAAACGTTTATCGTTTAGCTGAAGTAAGTGCTAACATTATCGACCAATGCGTGGCTCAAGGTGTTCCATTTGCCCGTGAATACGGAGGAATGTTAGATAACCGTTCATTTGGTGGTACTCAAGTAAAACGTACGTTTTATGCTGCGGGTCAAACCGGACAACAATTATTGTTAGGTGCTTATAGCGCATTACAACGTCAGGTGGGTTTAGGACAAGTAGAAATGTTCACTCGCCACGAGATGTTGGACATTGTTAATATAGATGGTAAATGCCGTGGTATCATTGCTCGTGATTTAGTTACGGGTAAATTAGAGCGCCATTTTGGTCATGCCGTATTGTTGTGTTCAGGTGGATACGGTAACGTATTCTTCTTGTCAACCAACGCAATGGGTAGCAACGTAACTGCCGCATGGAAGGCTCACAAACGTGGTGCTCATTTTGGTAACCCATGCTTTACTCAAATTCACCCAACATGTATTCCTGTTTCAGGCGATCACCAATCAAAATTAACCTTGATGAGTGAGTCGTTGCGTAACGATGGACGTATTTGGGTTCCTAAACGCAAAGAAGATGCAGAAGCTATACGTGCAGGTAAATTAAATCCAAACGATTTAAAAGAAGAAGACAGAGATTACTACTTAGAAAGACGTTATCCTGCTTTCGGTAACTTAGTACCTCGCGATGTGGCATCACGTGCTGCAAAAGAGCGTTGCGATGCCGGATTTGGTGTGAACCAAACTGGTGAAGCCGTATACTTAGATTTCGCGTTTAACATGAAATATAAGTACGGTAAAAAGGAAGCTACTAAACGTGGTATTCATAACCCAACCGAAGAGCAGTTAACCGAACTAGGTAAAGCCGTAGTAAAAGAACAATATGGTAACTTGTTTGATATGTATCAACAAATTACCGGTGTTAATCCATACGAAAATCCAATGATGATTTACCCAGCGGTACATTACACGATGGGTGGTTTATGGGTTGATTACAACTTAATGACAACCGTTCCGGGCCTATACGCTTTAGGTGAGGCAAACTTCTCCGATCACGGTGCTAACCGTTTAGGTGCATCTGCATTAATGCAAGGTTTAGCCGATGGTTACTTTGTAATCCCTTACACCATTGGTAATTACTTAAGCAAAGAAATTGCAGTAAAACCAATCGATACAAATAGCGAACCATTTGTTCAGGCTGAAAACGAAGTTAAGGCTCGTTTAGAAAAGTTGATGAACATTAAAGGTACTAAGTCTGTTGATCACTTCCACAAACGTTTAGGAAAGATTATGTGGGATAAATGCGGTATGGCTCGTAATGCCGAAGGTTTGAAACAAGCTATCAGCGAAATTCAAGCGTTGCGTGCAGAGTTCTGGAAAGACGTTCGTGTACCGGGTGAAATGAATGAGTTTAACCCTGAGTTAGAAAAAGCAGGGCGTGTAGCAGATTTCTTAGAGCTAGGCGAGTTAATGTGTATAGACGCATTAAACCGTAACGAAAGTTGTGGTGGTCACTTCCGTGAAGAGTTCCAAACCGAAGAAGGTGAGGCACAGCGCGATGATGAAAACTACAGCTACGTAGCAGCTTGGGAAATGATTACCGATGCGAAGTGGGAGCTACACAAAGAAGAGTTGAAATACGAAAACATTAAAATTGCTCAACGTTCATACAAATAATCGTTAGCATCATTAATTAACGCAAAACACAAATTACTATGAGTGGAGATATGAACTTAACACTTAAAGTGTGGAGACAAAAAAATAAAGATGATCGTGGTCGCTTTGAAACTTATCCGGTTCAAAACGTATCACCAGATATGAGTTTCTTAGAAATGTTCGATGTATTAAACGAACGTTTGATTAACGAAGGCAAAGAGCCTGTTGCATTTGATCACGATTGCCGTGAAGGTATTTGTGGCATGTGCAGTATGTTTATCAATGGTCGTCCGCATGGTCCATTACAAGGAGTAACAACGTGCCAATTGCATATGCGTTCGTTTAAAAACAACGATACCATTGTAGTTGAGCCTTGGAGAGCGAAAGCATTTCCGGTAATTAAAGATCTAGCGGTTGATCGTACTGCGTTTGATCGCATTATTTCAGCAGGTGGCTTCGTTTCGGTAAATACCGGTAACGCACAAGATGCAAACTCAACTCCAATTGGTAAAGACGATGCGGATATGGCTTTTGCAGCGGCAACATGTATTGGTTGCGGAGCTTGTGTAGCGGCTTGTAAAAATGCTTCAGCTATGCTATTCGTTTCGGCTAAAGTATCGCAGTTTGCTTTGTTACCTCAAGGACAACCTGAGCGCAAACAACGCGTGTTAAACATGGTGGCTCAAATGGATGCAGAAGGGTTTGGTTCATGTACCAATACCGGTGCTTGTGAGGCTGAATGTCCTAAAGGAATTTCATTAAGCAACATTGCTCGTATGAACCGTGATTTCATCTCGGCTCAACTATCATCTCAAAAAGTATAACACGTTTATCATAACACCATCAAAATCCCGTTAACTTTTGGTTGGCGGGATTTTTTTATGCAACCTTATCAACCTTTTTTCTATCTTTACCATGTATTCATGACCAAAACGCGTACACGTCTATCAGCCTTAAAACGAATTACCGCTTTGTTGGTGTTTTTGTTTGCTGCCATTCCATCTATGGCTACGCACTATCGTGCAGGCGAAATTTTGTACGAACAAATTACTGAAAGACGTTACCGAATTACGGTTCTCACCTACACCGATCCACGTTCACAAGCAGATCCATCCACGAGTGAGGTAGAAATTTCTTTTGGAGACGGAACTTCAGAACGTGTTCGAAGAACCTCACGCACATTTTTCTCGTCAGTTGTAGTTCAAAACGCTTATGTAACAATACATGAGTACCGCATTGATGGATCATACATGATTAGTATTACCGATCAAAATAGGGTGGATGGTATTATTAACATTAATTTAGGAAACACTCAATTTATTCCGTTTTACGTAGAGTCTTTATTGAAGATTAACCAAAGTGTTGGTCCTAACCGTTCCCCTATATTAACAAAACCTCCTAATGATAATGGTTGTAGAGAGCGAGTGTATTATCATAATCCTGCAGCATACGATCCGGATGGTGATAGTTTAACGTTTGAATTAGTACCTCCTAAACAAGGGGTAGGTGAGGAGGTCCCGAATTATGAGAATCCAAGGGCATTGAATAACATCTTTCAAATTAATAGAAACACCGGACAGCTAATTTGGGACGTTCCTTTGTTAAGTGGCATTTATAACATTGCTATTTTAATTAAAGAGTACCGTAAAAAAATATTGGTGGGTTATGTAGTGCGTGATATGCAAATTACCATTGAGCAGTGTTCAAATAATCCTCCGTTGGTGCAGCCAATAGCGGATGGTTGCGTAGTTGTTGGTGATACCGTTAAACGTATAATCACAGCAACAGATGTCGATCAGTTTCAAAATGTGATGTTAACAGGTTATGGAGGCTCATTCGCGGTGGATAGAAAAGCTACCTTTTCACCAAATCCGGCTATTGGACGAGGAATGGTAAACACCATGTTCTCTTGGCAACCTTCTTGCAACCAAATTCGTAAGAGCCCATGGCAAGTTATATTTGAGGCGAAAGATGATGAGGTGACTCAACCTGCAGTAAGTCAAAATTCGTTTTTCGTACAAGTAATTGGTCCGCCTTTGTTAAACTTTAAATCAAAGCAAGTAAATAATGGTTTTCAGTTAACTTGGAACAGAGATACGTGTTTATTGGCAAGCAGATATAAAGTTTACAGACGCATTGATAGCAGCCGTTGGAATCCTCCTACTTGCGTAACGGGAGTTCCAGCATCAACCGGTTTTCAGCTTATTGCTACCATCAATACGTTAAATAATCCTACCGCAAATCAGTTTTACGATGATAACAATGGACGTGGATTATCGCCTTTGGTGGTGTATTGCTATCGAGTAGTGGCAGAATATCCGGCAAGGAACATAAGTGGACAGGTTATTTTTGGTGATGCAACAGAAAGCATTGCCTCAGAGGAAATATGTGATAATATTCTTTTAACTAACCCTACACTCACACAAATTAGTATCACACAAACCTCAACTACATTAGGTAAGGCAGAAGTGAAATTCATCAAGCCGTTGGCTTTAGATACCACTATTTATGTAGCACCTTATCAAGCTGTTTTAAAGCGTACAATAACCGGACAAAATACATTTACTGGTGTTCGCACATTTGATTACAATACCTTCTCTTCTATTAAAAATGAGACAATAGAAGACTCGTTATTGAATACTGCTGTTAACCAATACACATACGTGGTTGATTTTTTTGCAACTGTTAACGGTAATAAAACAGTAGTTGGCACAAGTTCAAAAGGAACTTCGTTACGTGCTATTGTTTACTCTACCGATAGAACAAACATTTTATCGTGGGTAGCGGATGTACCCTGGTACAATGACACGTTTGTAGTGTATCGTAAAAACACCAATAACCTATTTGATAGCTTAGGATATACCACAGGTAATAGTTATCGAGATACAAACTTGGTTAACAATAACGAGTATTGTTACTTGATTCAATCAAGAGGTTTTTATGAGTTGATGGGAGTTCATCAACCAACTGTTAATTTCTCTCAAGAGATATGCGGAACACCTATTGATACAGTCAGACCTTGTGCTCCTGATTTAGTAGTAACACCTCCATGCAACATCAGAGATGAATTTAGAAATGAATTGAATTGGATTCCTAAATCCAGTTGTGCTCCCGATGTGGTTTCTTATAAAATTTACTTCAAGCAATTGGAAACTGATCCTTATATCATGTTGGCACAAGTACCAAACAATGTGCTCTCTTATTTTGATGCTCGTCCCGAACTGAAGTTATCTATAGCGGGTTGTTACTTTGTGGCAGGAATTGATAGTGCTGGGAACGAAAGTTTTAATACGAATGAGGTATGTATTGATAACTGTCCGTTTTATGAAATTCCGAATGTTTTTACACCTAATGGTGATTTAGTAAATGATACCTTACATCCGTTTCCTTATCGTTTTGTGAATGGTATTGATATGATCATATACAACCGTTGGGGTGTTGACGTATTTAAAACTACCGACATTGATATTAA
>JACCDH011451989.1_pt1 | contig 12735 bp, 11 predicted proteins | sample 7442481 | NCBI WGS metagenome assembly JACCDH01 (sample SAMN15323433, study PRJNA562643) | freshwater metagenome | isolation source: river surface water | place: USA:Blue River Watershed | collected 2017-08-15
CCTTCTTGAGCAAGCAGTTGATATTGCGGAATAAAAAAACGCTACTCAAAATCAAAAAGGCACCCTCAGGGTGCCTTTTTGATTTTTGTCTTCAGCTTATATTTTCAACAACTCTTTGATTTTATCTTCATCAAATCCGATGACAACATCGTCGCCAATTTGAATTACTGGAACTCCCATTTGGCCAGTCATCTCAATCATTTCTTGTCGCTTCTCGTGATCTGACGCAACGTCATGTTCAGTGTAGGCTACATCATTTTCCTTAAAAAAATCCTTAGCAGCATGACAGAAGTGACAGACTGGAGTGCTGTAAATTGTTACTGGTGTACTCATACTTTTTGTACAATTATTTTTATAACGATGAAAATGATTATATCAGATTACCTCCAGAACTCATACCATGCATTTTCTTCCTCAGTCGAGGTAGAAAGAGGTTGAATATCTTCTTCCTTTTCAGGATCAACAATCACGACCACTTGCTCGCCTTCAAGCGCAACATCGAATTGTCTACGCATCTCGGCCTCGATTCCACGTTCATGAGATAGGTATTCGACCTGCTTTTCCAAGTCATCTCTTCGCTCTTCTAGCGCAGATGCTTCAGATTCAAGACTATACCGTCGCTCAGCCATGTCTTTCGCTATCTCATAACGAACATAGGCACTCCACCCCACTACTAATACCAAGATGATTAATATCCCTTGTGTATATCTAGAGGTCGCTATTGTACGAAGCCTTCTTTTTTGATGAAAATCGAGCACGGTACCATTTTACTCTTTGCTGTTCTGATGTAAAATAACAGCCATGAGTTTTTTATTTCACAAGAACACAAAAAAGGCTATTGGTTGGATTTGGGGCGGACTCGCTGTTCTCATTATTCTCAGTATGGTCTTCGCCTATTCTGGCGGTGTTGGATTTTAATAAGAAAAGCGGCCTAAGGGCCGCTTTTCTTATTAGACTTTTGTGACCTCTCTACCCGTTCCTAATTTTGAAAATTAACCCCATTAATTTTCAACTACGCTCCTTTAGTCACTTTTCATCATTTTCATGAACACCTCCTGAGGGATATGGACACGACCGCGCTCTAGAGCTTTTGCTTTACCCTTCTTCTGCTTCTCACGAAGTTTCATCTTTCTTGTAATGTCTCCTCCGTATAGGTGTGCAGTAACATCTTTCCCTATTGCTGACTTCTTCTTAGTTGCAATAATTTTACCCATTACTTTTGCTTGGATTTTCATCACGAATTGCTGACGCGGAAGAGCGTCGTATAATCTATCTACAATTTGCTTAGCTTCAGTATCAGCACGCATCATCCCAACTACTCTTGAAAACGCTGGAACAATCTCTTCTGCCACAAGCACATCGAGCTTAGTCACTGTCGCTGATCGCATTTCTGCAATCTCGTATGAAAGGGACGCATATCCACTAGAGGCATTTTTTAATCTATCAAAAAATCCTCGCATAAGTTCACGAAGTGGCATCTCAATCGCCAATAATGTTCTTCCATCACTGAAGAGTTCGGTGTCGATAACACTTGCTTCGTGCTCGTAGAGTAGAGTCAAAATATTACCCATATATTCTCCTGGAAGGATGATCTGTCCTAATATCCATGGTTCTCGTACTGATACTTTTTCTCCGTATTCTGGGAAACGGTTGGCTGCATAAACATTTTCGATACTACCGTCTGGCCAAGTTATTTCGTATGAAATTGAAGGTGAGGTAATAATGATTTCAATAGTGAATTCCCGCCTGAGACGTTCGGTAATAATTTCCATGTGAAGCATTCCAAGAAATCCACAGCGAAAACCACGGCCAAGAATTCCCGAAGACTCTTCTTCAAAAGAAAGTGAGGAATCTGAAAGTTGTAAGCGCTCGAGCGCTTGTCGTAGTTGAGTGAAGTCATCCTGATTATCTGGGAACAAAGATGCCCAAACCACTGGACGCGCCTTTTGGTAACCTTCTAGAGGTATTACCTGCGAGCGCTCTGGTACAAGAGTATCTCCGACCGCAGCCACTCCTGGCTCCTTAATACCAGTTACTACATACCCTATAGAACCCGCTTTAAGGCTTGCTACAGGCTTTTCCTCAGGAGTTACTACTCCAACTTCAAGGGCGGTAAAAGTCCGTTTACTAGCAGCAAAACGAAGAACGTCACCTTTCTTAACTTCACCATCAATAACGCGCATAAAAACAATAATGCCGCGATGGTTTGAATACTGAAAATCGAAAATAAGTCCACGATATGAATCAAGCTTACTTTCAGTCGGCGCTGGCACTCGCTCACAAATCGCATCAAGAAGTTCTTTTACTCCATCGCCAGTCTTACCAGACACCAACATGATTTCCTCTTTAGTACACTTCAGGAGATTCATTACTTCGTGACTAACGTCATCAATACGAGCATGAGGAACATCTGTCTTGGTCAGAACAGGAATTATAGTGAGCTTCTGATCCTTAGCCATCTGGAGCGTCGTTAGCGTTTGCGCTTGTACTCCCTGGGTACTATCAACTAAAAGTAAAACTCCTTCGACAGCTTTTAGTGCGCGAGAAACTTCGTAAGAAAAATCGATATGTCCGGGAGTATCAATGAGGTTGTATTCATACACAACACTATCTTTTGTGTAATGCATGCAGACTGGCTGCATTTTGATTGTAATACCACGCTCACGTTCAAGCTCCATTGAGTCTAGTACCTGCTCTTTCATCTTCCGTTGTTCAACGGTTTTGGTGATTTCGAGCATACGATCAGCCAACGTCGACTTTCCATGGTCGATGTGAGCAATGATACTGAAATTACGTATATGAGACTGCATGTGGGACTACTCTACCCTAGTATGTGAAAAAAACTAGAGGGTTTCTTGTTGCGGAACAATCTCGTCTGTCTTTAGTACTTTAGCCTTAAAAGAACGAGATAATTCAGACAATTCTGGAGACTGAACTGCACGATAGACCAAAATCACTGTAGCAAGACCGACCATCCCAGCAGTAAAGCCTTGAATGAAAATACCGATAAACGTTTCTTGGTTAATACCATCAACAAGGAACGCGAGTGTGGCATAGGCTGCTGCTCCTCCAACGAACCCTGCGAGTGATGACTGCCATAGCAACCGCATAAGAAGATGATATTTGATTTGAAATTGTCGTACAGAAACAATCATCATAAGAAGCAACTGTACAAATTGTCCGATAGCGAATGCAACGACGAGTGCGAGAATTTCTGTACCACCTACGTCACTGACACGAAGCCATGATTCAATCAACGACTGCGTCATGTGAGCGTTCTCATACGACGAGAGAAATACAAACGCGAGAACTACTGACAGTGTTCCTGAACACAATGCAATGATGAGAGGTATCATCACGCGCCCACAGGCGTAAAATGCACGGGTCAATAGTAGAAGTATCGCTTGCGCAACGAGAGAAAAAACAAACACTGCCAAGACAGCAGCAGTAAGTCTGGTGTCAGCCCAATCGAATTCTCCACTTCCGAGAAGTACGCGAACTATCTGTGCGCGAAGCACGATAACGAGCGCGATAATCGGCATTGACCAAAAAATAATATGTCGAAATGCGGTAAGAAGCTGTAAATTGAAGCCGTGTTTATCTTGCTTGGCATACAGTGAGGAAAGTGTTGGAAACGCTGCGACTGAATAGCTCATACCGATGATTGCTAAAGGAACCGACTGGAGATTGTAAGCAAATTGAAATACAGACACCGACCCAGCTGCCATGACAGTGGCCATACCTACAAAAATCAACAAAACTATTTGGTTCACTGATAAGGTGAGTGCTCGCGGAATGGCTGAACCAATAATATTGCCGATTAATTTCCAGTTAAAGGTAAAGATGAGACCGAAGCGATGTGTACTTCGCAGCATGAATGGTACCTGTACCAAAAGATGTCCAAGAGCACCAAGCACAACACCCAGAACAAGTCCTACAAGACCGAACATTGGATACAAGAGAGCAATACCAGCGATGATTCCAATGTTATATAAAAGCGGACTAATTGCGTAGAGTACAAATCGATGACTCATTTGTGTAACAACGCCACAAAGACTCGAGAGACCAAGGAGGAATGGTTGTAAGAGCAAAATCTGTGTGAGAAGCGTAATGGTATCAAAATGTTCATTGAATCCTGGAAAGAGTATATGTAAGTAGAGCGGTGCAGTAAGCGCAATCACCAGCGATGCGATTGTGTAGACAACAAGAAAAATCGTAAAGACTTGGGACAGAACTTCCTTTCCTGAGGTTTCACCCTCTACCTCATCTTCTCGAGCGACATATGGCAATAGAACATATACAGAAAGGACTGAAGCAAACAGTACAAACAACAAGTCAGGTATACGGAACGCAGCGTAGTACAAGTCGAGTTCAGGACCAGCGCCGAAGGTGTGAGCAAGAAGTCGATCTCGCACAATTGCCAACACTTGTGAACCGACAGCGAACAATGCCAAAACGTACGCGGCTTGATGTAAGCCGCGTACCTCTCGGTACACAAAATTAAACATGCGTTTTACCATAGTGGACTATTCACCAGTCGAAGGTTCTTCCGGGGCAAATTCCTGATTCACAGGTACCACCAAATCCGAATCCTCATTAACTGGTGCAGTAACCGCATCGTTAAATGAGTCAACGACCGGTACTTCTCTGCGAACTGCAAGATTTGCAAGTTCGACGATATCATCAATACTCTCTCCTGACTCGAGTCGACTAATTAGAAGATTGAGCTGTTCATTATTCTGGTTTGTTTCACGAACTATATATAACTCAGATAATGCTTCTTCGACAGCCCCCCTTTGAACCATAAGAAGTGCTAGAAGGTAACGAGCATTTGCATAGAACGGGTCAATCGCCAGTGCTTGAAGGTATAGAGATTCTGCAGCATCGGCATTTCCTTGGCTACTTAATAGAACTCCGAGTTGGAAGTACCTTGTTGGGTTATTTGGTTCAAGACGAATAATTGACTGTGTTGTCTCAATTGCCTTTGCAACGTTTCCTTCATCAATATCAATCTGTATGAGAAGAACCATTGCTTCAGTGTAGTTATTCTTGAGCGTTAGCGCTTCTTCAATATAAGCTCGAGCTTGCCCTCGATCTCCAAGACGCCACGCAAGTTCTGCTGACGCATGAAGATATTTTGGATTCATTGGATCAAGAGCACGAGCCTTTTCAAGCGCTTCTTCGGCACTCACTAATGCACCTTCTACTCCAGCCGCTGCAAGATTCGCGTAGATTTCTGCTAACGCAGCGTAATGAGTTGGCTCTGTTGCATCGAGTTCGATGGCTCTTTCACCATTCTGCAATGCCTCCTTCGAGGCTTCAAAAAAGCCTTGTCTATTTTCTTCAGTAGGATTGGTGGTTACAGCCAACTCTTGCATTCGAGCAAATGCTTTTGCTGCGAGTGCAGCATGGAACTTATCGTCCGCAGGAATGTTGCTGCTTGAAATATCTCCTTCACTCAAACGAACTGCTGTGTCGTATCTATCGACAGTCACGTAAGTAGCGGCGGCGATTGCAAGCGATACAAGAATAGCTACTCCAAGGAGAATGATGCCTCGTTGTTTGTCAGTATTAAGAGGAATCACTACTGTTTTATCTGTAAGAAGCGCTGGCGCGGTAGCAAAGGTAATACCACTAAAGAGTGCTGCAAGGCACATGAGCGCAGCACTTGGTACAAAGATATATAGTACGGTCCACAGATAGAGTGATGCGACAAATGACATAACAGCCACTGCGTGCCAAAAACTATCTTGCTTAGTATTACTTGTAAGAAGACGGAAACCGAAGTAAATGTAGCAGAGATTAAAGAGTATAAAGAGCACTCCGCCAACAAGTCCGTGAGTAATAAAGAGAGTCGGAACAAAAGCGTATCCACCGTTGAAATCAGTATCCCAGAAGATGGTTTGATTTATTGTTTTACTTTTATACTGTCGCCAAGCATCAGCGAAACGATTTGGTCCAACTCCAAGCCATGGTTCATCTTTGTATGATGCAGCGAGAATATCAGTGGTAGCACTAAGTGATGGACGAACCTCAACATAACTTGTATTAGTCTGATCATTTAGATTTTTCGTAATTGACTCACCAGCAATAAGGAAGAATCCACTAACAACAAAGGTAAGGAGAGACATGACGGCAACTATTGTTGGTACGGTGATTTTTTTCTCACCTTTACCTTTTACGACAAAGAGTCGATTTTGTGAGACAACAAACAGAAACGCAAGAAGACTTGAGAAAATCAAAAGTCCCCAAACGTGTGTGAAGTCAACAACAACTTGAACAAGGAGTGCGATGGCAATAAGTAGCGCAATAACTCCCTGAAGCACCAAGCGAAGCGGCAATAAGAGTAATGTAATGAGCCCAAGTACAATAGTAAGACCAGCAAAAATAGCTAGGTCATTAAATCCGCCAACGAGAGATTGAGTGGCAACAGTAAAAGCTCCAAACGAGAGTAATTCTGGTCCGAAGAAAATTCGAGTTACAGCATGTACCAAGACAGCAATACTCGCGAGACCAAAGAGTGTCATGAACTGCAACATCATTCGCTTCGAACCTTGAAGGATAAGCGGCGTAAATAGTAGAAGCAACATGATGGTTGCAAACGCGGAGGTATGAACTTCAAACCCATTTCCAAAAACAGAATCGTTCACATCGCCCGACAAAACCGCACTGACGAATGAGACAATAACAAACCCAAGGAAGAATATAAGTGACAACGGCAAGAGTGCTTTTACAGACTTTTGGCGCGCCATAAGAACCACCTGAATAAAAAGTACAGTAAGAGCAACGCCAGCAACTACGAGAAATTTATTCACACCAAGGAGTGTTGGCACCCCTGGTAAAAAGAAGATTGGTATAAGTCCACCTAAGAGAACTACGAGCCACTGCCCTACTACATAGAGCACCTTACTCACAGCGTCCATACTATCGTCTTGGTGTGGCGTTTGAACTGGGGCTTTAGTTTGTTGTTGTCGAGGAATAAAAATGTTCTCTGTATGCATAAAAATAAACGTTCGCGTATATAGTTAAATTCTAACACATACACAAAGCGCCCCGAGGGGCGCTTTCTGTACACGTAAGCCGAATTCTGTCGAGATTGCTCTCGGATGATCATATACCTAGGACAAACGTTGCCGATTGTCTCATGCGGCTCTCTCAGGCCCGCAAACATCTCTCATGGAGCGATGTTCGCGGGCCCGAGCGCGGCCTTGCACGCAAGTAAGGATTTTGCCGTTTCACCTCTCTTGTTGCCAAGAGAGCTATTCCACAAGGGAATCTGACACGCTTTCGCTATCAGCGTCTCTGCTCGCACCTCTCGTCTCACGACGGACGGGGATTACCCGCTACCCTGCTCCACCACAAGTGATGGGCGTGTTCGGACTTTCCTCTCTACCGAAGTAGAGCGATCATCGTGTGTTTCTATTATGCAATAGAAATTACAGTAATGCAATATTACCGATTGACGACTAGTTCATCGCCGATTTTGATACCGTGCTGCGCCACAAAACCAGCGTTTGCTTCGACGACGTACCATGCTGGTATTGGTGACGAGAATGACTCAGGATAGGTTTCTGGCTTCACATCCTCTTCTATATGAACAATCGCTCCGTCTTCAGCAATCCAAATAATATCGATTGCATATTTCATGTCTTTCATCCAAATCGAATGTGAACCAAGTGAACCAAATGCAAAAAGCTTTACGACATTCTCAGGAAGATATGGAGTGTTTGATAGTCCTTGAATTCGCTCTGGAAGAGTATCTGCAACTGATGCAGCGACAGTAGTGCTGCCGATAAGAATTGGGACTGTTTCAGGATAATACCTGCGCCACTCGCTTTGATCAGTTGGATCAAGTTCTTCAGTTGGTTCTTCTCTAATCTCATATTCTCCACGAGCCACAGCATCGACGACGGCTTCATGTTTCATCTGCACAGCAAAATACAACCATGCCGCACCGCCGACAAACGTAAGGAAGACAAGGACTAAAACAATCCGTTCAACAAGTTTCATAATACGAGTAGTATACCAATTTGTTTTTTAGAGCAAAATGAGTGTCGAAAGTCCGAGTAAAAACAAGAGGCCGAGCACGTCGGTTGCAGTAGTGATAAATATGGTTGAGGTTGCCGCAGGATCTTTACCAAGATGCTTCATAAGAAGCGGAATAAACGAGCCAGCCACTCCAGCAACGAGATGTGCCCCGATGAGTGCTAGTCCGACAACCATACCAAGGATGATTCCTCCTCCCCAGAAGAAAGAAATGAGCGCAACAATAGTTCCTATGATTGCACCGTTCACAATACCAGCAAGCGCTTCATTCAAAATCGCTGGACCAGCATTTTTAAGTGAAATCGTACCAAGCGTCAGTCCCCGAACCATAATCGCGAGCGATTGAGTAGCGGCATTGCCTCCCATACCAGCCACAATCGGAATATAGGCAGAAAGAACGGTAATGGTGTCTAGTGTACTTTGGAATGAAAGCACTACCGAACCCGCTAAAAAACTCGTTGCTAAGTTGAGCACTAACCAACGATAGCGATTAGTAACTTTTCTCTTAACAGAGTCAAAAGGTCTTTCACTATTATCAACACCAGCAAATTCGTAGAGCGATTCCGCAGGCAAATCTCCAAAGAGTGCCCGTGCTGCATCTGCATAAATAATACCGAGCACACTCATATCATGATCAAGAACCACAACCTTCTTGCTTCGTGTACTCGTGAGTAAACCTACAATTTCACTCACTTCTGCTTGATAGGTAATTGTCGGAATAGAATTCACAAAGCGCTTTAAGGTGTTTGTGTTACGTTCTTTTACCATTGAAGCAAACGGCACTTCTCCAATCAGTGTTCCGTTTTCATGAACGAGAAGTTCTGGATATCTGCCTGTATCTTGATAATGTTCTTCAATAAATCCAGCAGCTTCACCAACCGTACAACTCGCTTCGAGAAACAAGTAGTTAAAGTTAATCAACGCTAACGAAGCTTTGGGATGAAAGCGTAAAAAGAAATCTATTTTCTCTCGCACTTCACCTTTTAGTCGCCTAATTATTTCTTCACGCTGCCTTGGATTTTTTACGAGTGTGAGAGCTCGTTGCACATGTTGCAAATCGTAATGATCAAACATGTCAACAATTTCATTTATCTTCAGCTCTTTTAAAATAAGCTGTTGGACATAAGGTGACAACTTCGCAAATGCAGCGCTTCGTTCTGGTATCGAGAGCGAACGTAAAATCTCAACTCTATCTTCAGCATGATACGTGAGTGACTTCACTGTCTCGCTATACGTTTTTGACATGACTTCAGTATAACAAAACAGCGGTCCACTTCGTGGACCGCTGTTCATGAAAACTTTTCTTAACTCGGCATTTCGATTGTAGCCGCTGCGCGCAATTCAACTAGCATCTCGTCGATGATTTCTTGCTCCTTGCCACCACGTACTTTTTCTTCGATTTGTGAACGAACTTCACTTAATGCTGGAAGTCCAGCATCAGCTCCACCCGCTGCCTCATAGACCTCATTCACTTCTTCATCAGAAACAGTGATATTTTTCTCACTAAATACTTGTTCAAGGAGACGCTGAATCAAAAGTTCACTTCGCACATCTCTGCGTAGTATTTCATCATCAATTCCAAGCGCTGCCATTCGCTCATTAAGTAGTTCTTGTCCACCAACTTCAGTCACAAGCGCGTCAATACGAGCAGTCACGTCTTCATCGGTAATAACAATCTCTCGCTTCGCTGCTTCTTGTCGGAGTAATTCAGTATTCACCAACATTTCAACCGCTTGACCTCTAATGTTCTCTTGAACACTTGGATCGGTGATATCGATACCCTGTTGAGAAGCAGAAGTAGAAATTTGATTAATACTTGTTGAAAGCTCTTCACCTTTAATTTTTGTCCCATTAACGGTCGCAATGGTAGCTCGTGCAGAAATAGCGTTCGCCTGCATAAAAATACCAGTCGATAGTCGACCGTCCTTTTCCATAAGGTACACAACTCCAGCAGCAATGGCTGCGAGGGCAATGACGGCAATAACGTACGCGATCCATGGTGGCGTAGATTTTGTTTTTGTAGTCACCGGTTCTGTTACTTCAGTTGCAACTGGCGCAGTCACTGAAACTTCAGGCGAAGATGTAACAGGTGCTGTTGCAGCAGGCTGATTTTTTGGTTCCATGTCTTCCATATATGATTATGCGTTAAATATACCGCACTATCATACCATCACTCTCGTTATGACAAAGCCTCTTGATGTTGTGCGCTCCAAGATGCCAAGACAATTGCGGTTGCAGCGGCGGCATTTAAAGATTCACAGCGTGGATGCATAGGGATAGAAATAAGGTCATCACAAGCTTCTTTGGTTTTCGCGCGTAGTCCAGAACCTTCATTGCCAAGAACAAATACTGATGGTTTGGTGAATTTTTCGGTCGCAGTTGAAACTGTCCCTGCCCCATCGAGTCCATAGACCCAAAAGCCAAGTTCTTGTAAATCACGAAGAGTGCTGTTTACATTTGATATCGTGACGAGTGGCACACGAAAGGCCATACCAGCAGACACCTTAACCACTGTTCCAGTAACTGGTGCTTGATTGTGTGGTGGGATAAGAACACCCTTTAGTCCAAAAGCTGCAGCTGAACGGATAACCGCACCGACATTATGAGGGTCTTGTACTTCACCAAGGACAAGGAGCGCAGACGCTTCGTTTGCAACCAATGTCTGTTTAAAGTCTTTATACTCAACAGTCAGCTTTTCAGGAATAATACCGGCGACAATGCCTTGATGCGCAGCATTTGAAGAGACGCCGCGCGGCGGATTTTTCTCATTAAGGAGTTTGAGTCGAATACCCCGCTCTTTTACGAGCGCGATAATACGAGCATCAGAAAAATCCGCCGCTGCATGCACCTCAGAAACGACATCTGGCCGTTCGTGCAAGACTTCATATACAGCGTGTTTTCCATAGATATATTCAACTGTTGTTCGCATGGGTGCCATGCTAGCACGAATCCATCATTTGACAATATTGATTTATAGTGTATTCTTTCAAAACGCTTATGTATCTTGTGTGGGGCACATTAGCTGCAGACGTCTGCCTATTGTTGTCAGGTTTCTGAATTTATCTTCCTGCACGCCCCGAGGCTTCACACCCTCAAACCTAATAATTTCATATCGAAATGTCATCAAGTATTTCGCGACGTCCAGATTCTGGACGCCGCTCCCCTCATCGTACACGCGCTCCTCGTAGCGCGGGTTCAACTGGCGGTTATCCCCGACGGAGTTCAAACAGTACCGGTACTGGTCACTCACACCGAACATCTGCACCACGTGCAGAATCTAGCAACCATAGTGCGCCGCGCGCTCACCGAAGCGAAAGCAGTAATCATTCAGGCGAACGCCGTTCATACGGCGGTCACTCTTCACAACGCCGCCCATTCAACAGCGGTGGAAGTTCAAGCGCGCCTACTCATCGTAGTTCGTATAGTGGTGGTTCATCACACCGAAGTTCATATCATGGTGGCGGCCAGCGTTCATCTCGTGGCGGTTCGTCATTTGGTGGTGGTCGTCGTGACTTCCGTCAAGACCGCGGTGGAAAGCGTAAGCAACCAACCTTCAATCCTTCTCAATTCATTAATAAGAATCCGGCTGAAGTATCTGAATCAGTATTCACACCAAAACACACCTTTGCTGACTTTGGTCTTCATAAAGACATCGTCAACATCTTAACTGGTCTTGGAATTACAATTCCATCTCCAATTCAAGACGAAGCTCTACCTCACGCTCTTAAAGGTCGTGATGTCATTGGACTTGCTGAAACAGGAACTGGTAAGACAGCAGCGTTTCTTTTGCCTCTCGTACAAAAGACAATTGGCGGAGATAAGCATCAGACACTGATTCTTACCCCAACACGCGAACTCGCACTGCAAGTTGAAGCTGAGTTCAAGAAACTCGCAGCACCGTTTAAGTTGTTTGCAACAACCTGTGTTGGAGGAACAAATATCCGACCTCAGATTATGCGCCTCAAGCGCCAGAATCATTTCATTATTGGTACCCCAGGACGAGTACTCGATCTCATCGAACGTGGACATATCCACCCAGAACGCATCACGAATGTCGTTCTCGATGAAGCAGATCGTATGCTCGATATGGGATTCATTCACGACATGCGCAAGATTTTGACCGATGTCAGTCGCAACCGACAGACAATGTTCTTCTCTGCAACCATGACTCGTGAGGCTGAGAAATTGGTAAACGACTTCATGACTGACCCAATTACTATTTCAGTGAAGAAGAAGGACGTTACCAATAGTGTCGCTCAGGACGTTGTGCCATACTCACACGCTCATAAGTTCGACACTCTCTTGGCACTCTTAGCAAAAGAAGAATTCAAGCGCGTTATTATCTTCGGCGCAATGAAACACAGCGTCGAAAAGCTCTCAAAGGAGCTTACCCAAAACGGCGTAAAAGCTGAATCAATCCATGGAAATAAGAGTCACTCACAACGTGTCCGTTCACTTGGCGCATTCAAGAGCGGAAACGCTCGTGTGCTAGTCGCAACAGACGTTGCTGCGCGTGGAATCCACGTTGACAATGTGACACACGTCATCAATTACGATCTTCCAAACACTTTTGAAGACTACGTTCACCGCATTGGACGAACCGGTCGTGGTGTAGAGAAAGGTCAAGCATTGACGTTTGTACCACGTGACTAACCTAGAAAATTAAAGTATGAAAAAAATCGGCGGCCC
>JACCDH010438156.1_pt1 | contig 12733 bp, 12 predicted proteins | sample 7442481 | NCBI WGS metagenome assembly JACCDH01 (sample SAMN15323433, study PRJNA562643) | freshwater metagenome | isolation source: river surface water | place: USA:Blue River Watershed | collected 2017-08-15
ATTCCTGGTTACCTAAGCGTTGAGAAGGGCCACCGTGCAGCACGCACCGGCCGCAACCCACAGACTGGTGCAACCATCCAGATCGCTGCAGCAGCAACCGTAAAGGTTTCTGCAGGTAGCAAGCTAAAGGCTGCTGTTAAGTAACTAAAGCTAAACAACAAGGCGGTGGTCTTCGGGCCACCGCCTTTGTCTTGTCCAAAAGGTAGGGTTAGAGGGTGAACAATCGCTCTCGCGGATACATCTATGTGGCTGGTCAGTTTCTTCTGCTAGCCCTTTTGTTCACCGCCCCACGCATGGAAAATCCATACGGTCAATTCACTCCTTTCTTGGGCATCCTCGGCCTTGCAGTGATGGCCGCCGGAATCTCGGTGCTGCTCTCCAGTTTCTTCCGACTGGGAAAGTCACTCACTGCAAATCCAGTCCCCAAAGACGATGCCGAATTGGTTGTCACCGGGCTGTATTCAAAGGTTCGTCACCCGATTTATTTCGGGCTGCTGTTGCTGGGTCTGGGTGTAGTCCTGGATGCGGGCTACTGGCCGCAGATCATCATCTGGATCTTCTTGTACATCCAGCTTTACATCAAGGCCAATTTTGAGGAGTACCTGCTAAAGCAGAAGTACCCAGGCTATGCCGCCTATGCCGCCAAAACTCCAAGGTTTTTCCCGAGGTTTAGGTAATTGACGAAAGACCTGGTTAGACGCTCACTGCTAACGATCGCCCTAGTCGCCCTTGGCGCGATTCTGAGCATCTTTGTAGCGCTGTTGTATGGCGGAGCCGTCGAACCACTCCCCTTCTCTGACCCCGGGCCGGTGGTTCGTTGGGGTAGTCCGCTTGCCAAGCTGATTATGAATCTGAGCATGGCCGTTACGGTTGGCTCACTGGCCTTTTCGGCCTATTCGGCTAACGAAGCAGAACGAAATCAAATTCGACCGGTTGCCGCCTGGGGCGCATCGCTTTGGCTACTTTCGGGCTTCGCCTACTTTGTGCTGACTTATCTTTCGGCCTCTGGCACACAGCTGTCATTCGGGCCTGAGTTCTCCGAGGGGCTCTGGCTATTTGCCACTCAGATTGAACTCGGCGTCCTGTTGGCCTGGAACCTGGCCTTTGCAATGGTGCTGAGCCTCACCACGATTGCCCTTAGCTCACCGCTCTGGGTCGCAATCAACGCAGCGCTAGCAATTGCAGGGCTATACCCGCTTGCGGAATCAGGGCACGCCTCAAGCGATGTCGGTCACGCGGTTGCGGTGAATTCGATGCTGATGCACCTTGTTGGGGTATCGGTGTGGTTGGGAGGGTTGTTTGCTCTCTATGCCGTTTTCTTTTCAGACCAAGAGCGCTCTGGTGAGCTGACCCGTCGCTACTCCACGTTGGCACTCATTAGCTTCATTCTGGTCGCGATATCGGGTTTGACATCGGGATACATAAGGCTCTACCAGCCAGCTGATTTGCTGAGTGAATATGGGCTCATGCTGATCGGAAAGGCAGTTTTGCTGATTGCGCTCGGCGCCTTCGGCGCTCGCCACCGAGTCATCCTTGCCGGAAAGTTTGCTGAGCGGGCTAGCGGGTTCTGGCGGCTGGTTGCCTTCGAACTTTTCGTGATGGGGCTCGCGTTCGGCTTGGGAACAGCCTTGGCCAAGACCCCCACCCCGGTTTCTGATGCTGAGTTTGTGCCACCAACACCAGCTCAATTGCTCACTGGAGATCCCCTCCCCGAGGAGCTGACCCCACTTAGCTGGATTCGAGTTTGGGACATCGACCCACTTTGGACGACCGTTGTCGGCTTTGGTATCGCTCTTTATCTAATTGGCGTTTATAAGCTCCGTGCCCGTGGTGACAAGTGGTCAGTGGGTAGAACTGCATCTTGGCTTGGCGGCATGCTGCTTCTTTTCTATGTCACCAACGGTGCCCCGAACGCCTACCAGGAGTATCTGTTCTCGGTTCACATGGTTGGCCACATGCTGCTATCGATGTTTGTGCCGGTGCTTCTAGTGCCGGGTGCCCCTGTAACGCTTCTCTCCAGGGTCGCGGCAGCCAGAAAAGATGGCTCGAGAGGTCTTCGTGAGTGGGTGCTGTGGGCAGTTCACACCCCATATGCATGGTTCTTATCGCATCCGCTGTTTGCAGGGTTCAACTTTGCTATCTCACTGGTCTTGTTCTACTACACCCCGGCATTTAGGTGGGCTACTGAGCAGCACCTAGGTCACCAGTGGATGATCGTGCACTTTTTGATTACCGGTTACCTGTTTGTTCAGTCTTTGATCGGCGTGGACCCGCAACCGCACAAGCACGGTTATCCGCTCAAGCTAATGCTGTTGATCGGCACCATGGCCTTCCACGCCTTCTTTGGGCTTGGGTTGATGAATGAGAAGAGCCTGCTATTAGCCGACTGGTTTGGTTCTATGGGACGCACCTGGGGCGAGGATCCACTTTCCGATCAGGCAATTGGCGGAGCGTTTGCCTGGGGTGTGGGTGAGATCCCCACTATCTTGATCACGCTGTATGTGGTGTTTCAGTGGTCGCGTTCAGATGACCGAGAGCGCAAGCGCCTAGACCGTGCTTCTGATCGCACCGGCAACCAAGACCTATCCGACTACAACGAGATGCTAAAGAAACTGAGTGAGCGCTCATGATCATCGAACTGAGTGAAGAACAGCGCAATCTCTTTGACTACATCGAACAAACCGATGCCCACGTTTTCGTGACTGGCCGCGCTGGCACTGGAAAGTCCACCCTGCTCTCCCACCTGGTAGCCAATACCGAGAAATCCTTTGCGGTTTGTGCACCAACCGGTGTCGCAGCCTTGAACGTTGGCGGCGTAACGATTCATTCGCTTTTCACCTTCCCGCTTGGACTTTTGGGTGAAGTTGATATCGCCAAGCACCTGTCGCGCCGGACTCGCGATGTTCTCAAGGCGTTGGACATGTTGGTGATTGACGAAGTCTCGATGGTTTCGGCTGATCTCATGGATGCGATTGATCGAGCCTTGAGAATTGCCAGGGGCAGGCGCAACCTGCCTTTTGGTGGTGCTCAAGTTGTCATGTTTGGTGATCCTTATCAGCTGGCCCCGGTGCCGCCGCGTGATCCTCAGGAGCGCGCGTACTTGGAGGAGAACTATCGCTCTGGCTGGTTCTTTGACGCTCACGTTTTTAGGGATGCGGGCTTAGAGCGTTTTGAGCTCAGTGAAATCTTTAGACAGTCGGACTCGCAGTTCAAAGAAATCTTGAATGCCATCCGCGATGGTTCGGTGACCCAGGAGATGCTCGATCACATAAACCGCGCGGGAAATAGGTTCCCACCGCATCCCGATGTAATCAAGTTAGCCACCATCAACGAGACCGTGAACTCGGTCAATGCCCAGCGCATGAGTTTGATTCCATCCGAGCCAAAGCTTTTCAGGGCCACATATTCCGAGGGTGCTTCAAATGCCTTCGGTAGGGTCTTGCCCGCCGAGACCGAGCTCTACCTAAAGGTTGGGGCTCAGGTGATGTTCATCAAGAATGACGATGGCACCGGTGGTAAGCGATGGGTAAACGGCACCATCGGACACGTAGTTGACCTCAAAAAATCAGGACTTGTAGTAGTCGAAGTTGATGGTGAGGAGTTTGAGGTCGGACCGGCAACCTGGGAAAAGGTTCGCTATGAGGTCGAAGAAGACTTCGACGAGGCCACCGGCAAGGTCAAAGAGGTTCTTGTTCCAATCACTTTGGCCGAATTTAAGCAGATCCCGCTGCGACTGGCTTGGGCTGTGACTGTTCACAAGTCACAGGGTCAAACCTATGACGAGGTTCAAATCGATATGGGTCGAGGAGCATTCTCTCCGGGTCAAACCTATGTGGCACTCTCCAGGGTCAGATCGCTTGATGGCCTCTACCTAACCCGAGCAATCACCATGCGAGATGTGATGGTTGACAGAGATGTGGTCAGGTTTATGTCCGGTGCTAGCTACGACCCGGAGCTTGAAGCCACCAATTCAGAGCATCTGCCACCCTTCTAGCCCAGTAACTCTCGTGGTGACCGGTGTATGGGTAGTGCGCTGCCACAAACTCCTTGTCTGAGGCGTAGCCCTTTGCGGTGAGTCGCTCGATCGCCCGTTCGTGATATGGCCGATACATCGCATCGAGCTCAAGATCACCTCGGTCAGTCCAGATTCGGTGTGAACCTGCTGGAGGCAGCATCGCGGTCAGTTCATCGACCATGACCTCACCGCCAAAGGGCCAGTGCGTTGAAAAACCAATCGCGGTCCCGAAGATGCCTGGTCGCTTGGCGAGGGTGTAGAACGAGATCAGGCCACCCATCGAAGCGCCGATCACGGCCGTGCGGTCCGCGCTGTGCTGAATGCCATAACGTTCAAGAGCAAAAGGCAAGATGGCATCAGACAGCAGCGATACGTAGGAGTCCGCAAAGCCTGGACCGCGAAGTTTCTTAAAGTCCTCGGGGAGTGCGTCCCAGAACTCTGGGTGATCATCCAAGATCTCCTGCGGAGCAAGTTCCCGCAACCGGGTCTCATCGCTCAGTCCCCAGACTGCGATTACCAATGGCTGCTCTCCGCGAACCTCTTCCCGGATCGCGGTCAACACCTCCCAGGACTTGCCGGTGAAGGAGTCTTTCTCATCAAAAATGTTTCGGCCATCGTGCATTATCAACACCGGAGTCTTGGAGTTGAGCGTTTTCGGAGACCAGATGTCAACTAGGTGGCCATCAAACTCAAAGCGTTCGAGCTTGCCTGAGGCGAGTCTTTGCTCGCGAAGTTTGCGCTCTCTAAACGCCATGAAAAGCGGAAGGGTGAAGGCAAGGGCCGTGATTGAGGAAATTAGAAAGTAGAGCCAGACCCGCTTCATGCCGAGTTTTCTGGATTCGTAGATCATCCAGGCGGCAACCGTGATTGCCACAATGCTTAGATCAACCGATAGAACCAGGTCGACGGTGGAGCCAAACCAAGCCTTCAGGTAGTCGGCATTTTCAAAGACCGCGAGGGCATTTAGCCACCAAGCGGTGATTAGACCGGCAGCGGCCAAAACAAAATAGAAGCGCTCTCTGGCAATTGAAGCTTTCAACATCAGATACCAAGTCCCTTTCTAATTGCGGTGAGCTTGTTTATCTCATCGGGTGAAATTGGCAAACTTGCTGCTAGGTCCAATAATCCGCTCGCGCACTCATCGCCCGGAAGCAGCTGGAGAGCGGAGATGTCTGAGGCCAGGTTCGGGTAATCCTTTTCGAAACGCCTGAAGGCATTTAGTGAATCGACACGGGATTGAGCGGCTGGTTTGTAGTGCCGAATCAACTTGATGAGCTTCTCAACCGCATAGCTCTTGAGGTGTTGCTCAGCGGCAATCACCTCGCCCCTGCGATAGCGACCTAGCCCAATCTGAATCAGGGCCAATAAGAGTTCAAATTCGGCAAGCGGGTCAATTGCTCTTGGCACCGATCGCTTGGCGATCGCGGCCATGCGCTCAGCAATGTTTGATCTATCCAAGGCCACCGCGTAGTCGTTCGCTGAGGCGAGTTCAAGCTCATCATCTTCGAAAACTGCAAACTCCAAAAGTCTGAGGTCTTTATAAACGACCTTGAGTCCGTGGGCTGTCTCGCGCGGGGCCAAGAGAATCTCGGTGTGGTTTGGGAGCCAATCGAGGTTCTTGCGATAGCTCTCGCCAACGCCTTTTCTGACAATCAGGAAGAAGTCGTGGTCGGAGTGTTCGTCAGCCCGCTCAGTTGCTGCCGAACTACCCAAGAAGACCAAGCCCAACACATCGTCGCGATGCTCGACTCTAGAGAGCAGCGTGGCTTGAAACCTGAGGAATGCGTCGACGGATTGGCTCATGTGTTCAAAGCTAACCGATAACCTTTTGACATGTTGCTATCAGATCGCGATATCCGCGCCCAGATCGAGTCTGGCCGCATCGGCCTTGACCCGCTGAACATCGAACTCATCCAGCCTTCGAGCATGGATGTTCGACTGGATCGCTTCTTCCGCCTGTTCGATAACCACAAATATCCGTTTATCGACCCAAGGGAGCAGCAAGACGATCTGACTCGCTTCGTTGAGGTGGCCTCGGATGAGCCATTCATACTCCACCCAGGTGAATTTGTACTGGGTTCGACCTATGAGTTTGTCTCGCTGCCAGACGACATCGCTGCTCGCCTAGAGGGCAAGTCATCCCTTGGAAGACTGGGCCTGCTAACTCACTCCACCGCAGGTTTTGTTGACCCTGGTTTCCGCGGTCACGTAACGCTGGAGCTTTCCAACACCGCCACCTTGCCCATCAAGCTTTGGCCTGGCATGAAGATTGGTCAGCTTTGCTTCTTCCAGCTCTCCTCGGCAAGCGAAAACCCATACGGATCTGCAAAGTATGGATCCAGGTATCAAGGTCAACGCGGACCTACCGCTTCCCGCAGCTATCTAAACTTCCACATCACGGATGTGGGTAACGCCCCACTAGAGAAATAGCCTGCGAGCTTTTCTCAGCGCTTGAGCATCCACTTTTCTCAGGGCGTAGTTGTCGGCGGCTAGTTCACAAAGTCGTTGCAGTTCATAGTCAAAAACTCGAGAAACCAAGAACCAAGGTGCAAGAGTCAGCGCAAAGGCACTGATAGCCCTCAGCCTTGAATGACCAAGTCTCAGGTGCCCTAGCTCGTGCCACAAAACAGCCTGCTTTTGCTCAATCGGCAGCCTCAGCGCTGCGGTTGAGAGGAAAATCTGATTATTTTGTGCCAAAGCGAAGTAGCCGGGTAGCGACAGCTCCCTCACCAAAGCGCCTTCGAATTTCTCCGAGTGCTTGGTGGCCAGCAAATCAAGATCCAAATCCTGTGCCTTTGCCTCAAAATAGGGCGCTAAGCGCAGGTTTGTGATTGCCAGCAATACCCCGCCAAACCCAAGCAGCAACCAAGGAGCAAAGCTAACGGCCAGGGTTTCCAGTAAACCCCCACCACTTTGGAGCTCGAAATAGCTTTGGAAAATAAAGCCAACTGCAATAACCACCGCCGACACCGTTGCAGCAATAGCGATGAAAAACAAGAAAAACCAGGTCAGTATGCCCAGGTTTGGAGCAGCTTGGAAGCGACCGCTTAGCGATAACGGGGCGGCGCTGGAAATTAGTAGCACCAACTCAACAAGGAGCAAAATACCAATTAGCTGAGTATCCAATACCGCCCCTCTCGAGGCGAGTTTAGATGACTTAGGATTGCCGACATGCGCGCTTTGAAGACTCTGATTTTGCTACCGCTAGCACTGATTTTGAGTGCCTGCTCGCTTTTGAACCCGAACCCAACCATTTCCCAAAGCACATCCCTCAGTGCCAATGAGGTGATGTTTGCTCAGATGATGATCCCGCACCACGAGCAGGCTTTGGAAATGGCCGCCATGGTCTCGGACAGAACCGAAAATCCAGAAATTCGAGCGCTCGCCGCAGAGATTTTCAATGCCCAGCAGCCAGAGATTGACCTGATGCAGAGCTGGGTCGATGAATTTGGTGATGTTGGTATGGATCACTCTGGTCACTCAATGGGAGGGATGCTCTCGGAGGACGAGCTGCTTACCCTCAAACAATCGACCGGAGCGGAATTTGAGAAGCTATTTCTCACCGGCATGATCGCCCACCACGAGGGTGCGTTGGATATGGCAGACATGCTCTCCAACTCCAACTACCCGCCAGCACAAAAGCTCAGAGCCGAGATCATTGAGGTTCAGCAGGCCGAGATCGACCTCATGAAGAAGCTGTTGGAAAACTACTGATCCAGAGCTTTTCTAAGCTGCTCCAGCTGTTTAGCCGATAAGCCACCGGCAAAGTGAGAGAACACCAAAGCTGGGTTTGACTGACCCATGGCATCAAGCAGCAACTTGGCGGTGTGCTCTTCGCGCGAGAGCACTGCCTTGAAGATCAGGGTTCGCCCGTTCCCGGGAACACGCGTGACCAAACCCTTGTCGGTGAGCCTTGATAGCACCGTCAGCACGGTGGTGATGGCGAGCGAGTCATCACCTAAAAGCGCAAGGATTTGCTGGGAGCTAAGCCCATCTGGTCGATCCCACAGGCAGCCCAGCACCTCGGCTTCGAGTTCACCCTGTTTGCGCTTGGACATGACGCAATTCTACGTTGTGTAGAGCTTAGTTTTGTGGGTCCGTGATAACCGGTAGGGATTCGGTCTTGGGTTCCGGACCTGGAGAGCGCTTGATCACAATCGCAATCACGACCGCTGCAATCAGAACAATGAGCCCGCAGATAAACACCGTGATTCGAACTCCGAAGTTTTCAGCGAACCAACCAATGGCTGGTGAACCAATCGGGGTTCCACCCATAAAGATCAGTAGGTAGATGCCCATGACCCTACCTCTCAGGGTTGGCTCGCAGTTGGTTTGGACAAATGAGTTGGCACCAATCAGCATCATCAGAGCCATGCCGCCAACAAAAGGCAAAATTGCAGCAAAGCTGCCATAGCTAGGCATCCAGGCCGTGACCATCAAAAGCGAGCCAAAGCCCATGCCAAAGCGCATTACCCACTTTGGAACCCTGAGGTGTTCAAGCTTGGCTGAGACCAGAACTCCCGTGAAGGAACCAATGGCCAGGATGCTGCCCAAGATTCCAAACTCGGCTGGGCCCTTGCCAAACTCTTGAGTGGCCATCACGGCCATGAAGATCTGAAAGTTCAAACCAAAGGTGGTGGCAAAAAAGACCGCGATCATCACCAAGCGGATCTCAGTGTGGGAGAGGACGTAGTTCACGGCCTCCTTGAGCTTTGCACTGCGCTCAGGCTTCACCGAGATAAAGAGCTCACTCTTTCGAATCATCAAAAGACTGATCACCACCGCTAGGTAGGTGAAGGAATTGATCACGAAGGAGAGCCCTGTACCGAAGAGCACGATCAAAAAGCCAGAAGCGGCGGGTCCAATCAGTCGACCAGCATTGAAGTTTGCGCTGTTGAGGCTGATTGCGCTTGGGATGTCTTTTTGCCCAACCAGCTCCGAGTTGAAACTTGTTCTAACCGGGGCATCCAAGGCCGAGAAGACACCAACCGTGAAGGCCAATAGTGCAACATGCCAAACCTGAACTTGGCCACTTAGCACCAAAAGCCCCAGGGTCAAAGAACCAAGTCCTGCACCAACGTTGGTGATCACCAGAAGGCTGCGCTTATCAAAGCGGTCAGCCAAGACCCCGCCATAGAGACTCAACAGCAGAGAGGGTAGGAACTGCAGGGCGGTAATGATGCCCAAAAGCTGTGCCGAGTTGGTTAGTTCAAGGACTAGCCAGTCTTGCGCGATGCGCTGCGCCCAAGTCCCGATGTTGGACAGCACGTTGGCGGGGAACAAAACCCGGTAATTGCGATGTCCAAACGCTCGGAACGCACTTGGTTTAGACACCACACAAGCGTAAACCTAAGTTTTGCCTTTGCTTTACCTAGTCGTTTATGACCTGCGGAGTTGGACTGACCCTTGCTAGAAGCAGAATGCCAACTACCAAAACCAACATCAGACCCAGGATGCCGTAAACCGTCGCCTGGGCGTTACCAATACCGGCAGAAAGTGCAATTGAAATCGCGGTTGTCCAAAGAAGTGGACTTAGGAAGCTGACTGCTCTTCCAGTTGTCATGTAGAGGCCGAATACCTCACCCTCACGCCCTGCCGGAGTGAACTTGGCGACAAACGATCTGGATGCAGCTTGGGCTGGACCAACAAACAAGGTCAGTGCCAAACCACCGATCCAATAGGTGATTGGTCCGGCGCTCGCGAATGCGAAGACACCGAAACCCGCAACTGTTAGTCCAAGTAACGAAACCATGATGGTCATCTTGCCGCCGACCTTGTCGTCCAGGAAGCCACCGATGGCTGCACCGATACCGGCCATGAGGTTAGCTGCAATACCAAAAATGATCACTTCAGCCAGCTCAAAACCAAATGCGAGCGAACCCAGAGCACCACCGAAAGCAAAGACACCTGAAAGTCCGTCGCGGTAAATGGCGGATGAGATCAAGAACTTGAAAGTCTCTGGAGCCTGTTTGCGCAGCGACTTTAGCTGAGACCAGAGCTTGAAATAGCTCTCAATGATGTTCTCTTTTTCTAGGTTCTCCTTGGCCTTGACCTCAGGCACAGTAATGAAGAGCGGGATTGAGAACACTAGAAGCCAGATTGCGCTGAAGAGGAAGACTGCTCTTACGTTGAGTGCATCCTCGGTTGGGATGCCAAACCAAGGGGTATCCGTTTGGACAAAGCCCACAAGTGAAACGAGCAGCAGGATGATGCCGCCGACATATCCCAGGCCCCAGGCGAATCCAGAAACCTTGCCGATGTTGTTTTCGGTCGAGACCTGCTTGAGCATCGCGTAGTAGTTGATAAAGGCAATCTCCTGCACAAAACCACCAAAGCTAAAGATGATGAGCCCAAGCCAGAGCATCTCTGGGGTTGGCGCTATGAAGAACAGTGATGCCATCACGCCGGATAGAACCAAGGTGTTTATTAGAAGCCAGAGCTTTCTGCGGCCCTGCTCATCAGACCTTCTACCGAATACCGGGGCAACCAGTGCAACCGCGATACCTGCAATGGTTGCCGCTAGGCCTAGTGCGCGGGAGGTGTCTTCTTCCGGACCAAAAGCCGAGGAGGTGATGTAGATCGGGAAGATGAATGTCGAAAAGATGGTCGGGAAGGGTTGTTCTGCCCAGTCCCAAAGGGCCCAAGCAAAGGTTCCACGTGGCTTTTTCGATGCAACTGCACTGTCGGTCATGGCCTGAGATTACTCCCCAAAGGCCAAATTCTTATGACCTAAATGCAAATGTTTATCTCACCGATAACCTTGCCGCCGCCCAGGACCTGCATGGTGTCCTCGGCCTCGATTGATTGTCGCTGAGCGGCATCGATCAGCTGGTGCTTGTAAAGCATGGCGGCCGTCACCTTGAGTGCGGTGCGCAGCGAACCGTCGGCAAACTTGATTGCACCTGAGAAACCCTCTCGGGTGACAAATGTGAAGACTCCTTCAGCGCCCAATTTGGAGAAGATGCCGTGCTTCATCAAAAGTGCATCTGGAGTGCTCTCATCACCAATCAGATGCGGACTGGAAAGCCCGGCTTCGAAAAGCTCTGGGTCCAAACTGGGCAGTTTTGATAGCGCTCTGGCTAGCGCTGTGGTCGACATGGCAAAAAGTGGAGCGCCGCAGCCATCAACCGTGGTCTTGCCGATTTCTTCCCCGCTTGTTTCAACAATCAAGTTCCTGACCGCGAGCTGCACTGGGTGGTTAGGGTCCAGGTAGTTGGCGGTTGGTAGGTGGTTGATTTTGGCGGTAGCCAAAAAGCCGGCGTGCTTGCCCGAGCAGTTCATAAAGACTCGGGACTCTGCGGCGGCTTCTGATTTTGCTGCGAGATTCCAAGGCCAAGCGCTAGGGCAAGCCAAATCCAGCTCGGAGTTGCCGTGATCGGAGAGCAGCTGCCTAACCAAGGTCACCTGTGTCTTCGTGGCATAGTGCGAAGCCATGGAGACCACGGCTTGCTCTGCAGAGGTCCTAAGTCCCAACCTTCGCATCGCCATCGCCTGAACTGGCTTGAGTGCGGACCTTGGGTAAATCAGTGCCGCCGCATGGCCCCAGGTTTCTAGAACCTCACCCGATGGCGACACTAGCGAGGCCGTGCCAAGGTGGAATGACTCGTTTAGGCCATCGCGTCGGATGATTGCAAGCGGTACCAGGCCCTCAGCGGTGAGTTCATGCATGAGAACCAGACTAGTGAGATTGCAAAGTTGAGTCATTCACACTCAACTTTCAGGAATGGATTCTTGACATCCTGGTTTTCTTATTTGAAACTTGAGCGCAGGTGACTCAACTTTGAGACACGAACAGGATTTAGAAGAAGGAGAAAACAATGGGTAGAGCAGTAGGTATTGACCTAGGTACCACCAACAGCGCGGTAACCGTGCTGGAGGCAGGAGAGCCAAAGGTAATCGCAAACGCCGAAGGATTCCGCACCACCCCGTCGGTGGTCGCATTCACCAAGGATGGCAACATCCTGGTTGGTGAGACCGCAAAGCGTCAGGCGGTAACCAACGTTGACCGCACCGTATCTTCGGTGAAGCGTCACATGGGAACCAGCTGGAAGTTCAAGGTTGACGAGAAGGAATACACCCCTCAGGAGATCTCAGCTCGCATTTTGATGAAGCTGAAGCGTGATGCCGAGACCTACCTGGGTGAAAGCGTCACCGACGCAGTAATCACCGTGCCTGCATATTTCAACGATGCAGAGCGTCAGGCAACCAAGGAGGCCGGTGAGATTGCTGGTCTAAACGTGCTCCGCATCATCAACGAGCCAACCGCCGCAGCCCTCGCATACGGTCTAGACAAGGGCAAGGAAGACGAGCTCATTCTCGTGTTTGACCTTGGTGGTGGAACCTTCGACGTTTCACTACTTGAGGTCGGCAAGGATGATGACTTCTCAACCATTCAGGTGCGCTCCACCTCCGGTGACAACCGCCTCGGTGGAGACGACTGGGACCAGCGACTAGTTGACCACCTGGTAAAGAAGTTCAAGGAGACCACCGGTGTCGATGTTGCAAACGACAAGATCGCACTTCAGCGCCTAAAGGAGGCTGCTGAGCAGGCCAAGAAGGAGCTCAGCCAGTCAACCTCAACCCAGGTTCAGCTGCCTTACCTGTCTTTGACCGAGTCAGGACCCGCAAACCTAGACGAAACCGTTACCCGTGCTCAGTTCGAGGACCTGACCCGCGACCTACTAGAGCGTACTCGCAAGCCATTCGAGGATGTAATCA
>JACCDH011215310.1_pt1 | contig 12732 bp, 8 predicted proteins | sample 7442481 | NCBI WGS metagenome assembly JACCDH01 (sample SAMN15323433, study PRJNA562643) | freshwater metagenome | isolation source: river surface water | place: USA:Blue River Watershed | collected 2017-08-15
CAATAATAGCACATTGTGGGCAAGCACTTCCCGTTAGGTGATTTTGCGGTTCCTGATTGAAAGCGCCATGAGTAGGGCAGATGATTGTTACTTTCTTAGTCTGATTCAGATAATGTACCTGGCTGTAATTATATTTTGATCCATGAACATTCTTTGCTCTTTCCAAGAATTGATCGATGCCTAAGTGACGCTTTTCAATTTGACTATTTCTTCCACATAAAGGACAACCTTGCTTTTGATTTAAATGAGCGTCAGCTTGCTGTTCAAACCAACCATGTTCAGGACAATGAATCCTGACTTTTGCAGATATCTTTGAGTATGATGCTTGATCATATTGATATTTCGACAAATGAATTTCGTTGGCTTTCAATTCAAAATCCTCGAAGCTGATTCGCCTTTGTTTTGCTGGACCAGATTTCCCACAAATAGGGCAGCCTTGACCTCTCTTTAATTGGTCGAATGAGCTTAAAAATGAACCATGAATTATACAAATGAGTTCTAGTTTTGACTTACTCGTTGTGTATTTCAATTTTGAGTAATCATATCTATCGCCATGAACTTGACGGATGATATCTAGAACTTCAAATTGATTTAATTTTTTGGCCATTTAAATTTTGAAAATAAAATTTTTGCTCAAAAAAATTGGTGAAAAATTTATTGTAGTAAAAGTAATAGAATAAGAATTTTATTCATAATTCCTTTTAAGTTCTCGATAATCAAAAAATTCTAAAATAACGTTATCACCGCCAATCGCAGAAACAAATTCAACATATTCATCCTTATTGATTCTTGTCAGGTCATCAAATACAATTGCAATAATAATTGATGTTGTTTTAGAAGGTCTGTTAAATGCAATTTCAATCTTAGGTTTTTTAGCCAGAAATTCTTGAATTTTAAGTTTTAATTTTTTGTCCGACCGTGAAAATTGCCAGAATTTAACTTCAACTATAAAAGTCGAATTTCTGTTTGTTCCAAATCCATCAAATTCAAAGTGTGCCAATGGTGTTCTCAATCGAACTTGTGGTTTGAGGATAACGTTGTACTTTAGGTTTAACTCATTTAAAGTCCATTTCTCAGAATTAGTATACATTTTAAGTAATTCGGAAACCGTAATGTCAGAGCTTTGAGAGCCATCAACAGTATCTTGATTTTTTGAATTTTCTGATAATTTTGTTACGCCTGAATTATCTTTTTCTGAAAAATCTTCAGACTTTGGAGAGGTTTCAAGGCTTTTAACCTCATCTTGAATTCGTTTAATCCTTTTATTTTCATCTATTGTTTGAATGAAAGAGTCATCATCTCTAAAATCGCTTGGTGAGTAAAGTTTCTCATGATGGAAAATAACTAAGTAAATAAATGCGGCAAGAATAATTATTGGAAAAATGATAACAAACCAAATCAATGGAAGTCGTTCATATGCATATTCTAGATTTGTAATACTAGTGCTTAACACGAGGCATGAAAAACCATAAATCATTGATACGAATAATGCAATGATCCCAAGTGGATTTCGAGTTAAATTTTTTATGTTGCTGAGAAATTCCATGGGTCTTTTATTCGATAAATTAACAAAAGGGAATTGGGTTAAACCTTGTTTTGATTTTCGACAAATTTATTCGTTTTTGATTAATTAAATTTTGTCTAAAATATCTCGACTTAACCCTTGATATCCCTTGAATCAATTCCGTAAGACTTCAAGTCACGGCTTTTACTATTTGTCTTTATTCAATCAATATAATTTGCTGTTTGATTATCTAATCACTTGAAGCGGTGCAGATTTAAAAGTTCCATTTTCGTTAATTCTAACAATATAGCTTCCAGGACATAATGTTGTAATATTTATTTGTGAAGTGGAATTTCCCTGGAGTACCTCATGCCCTTGTAAATCAAAAATTATATATGATACATTTTGAGAATCATCCGTAGAAAAATAAATAATTTCATTTGCAGGGTTAGGATATATACTTGCTTGGTATTGATTAACTTCTGAAATACCTACAAATGACTGGTAATCACATGTTTCCGAAATTCCAGTCGAATAAATTCCAGAATTTTGTTCATTATAACAACGTAAGCCAGAGATATAGGCTTCACTACATGTATAACTCCATTCAGGAAATAAATTGAACATATATTTGATATCACCAATACGCTCAATTATGTAAGAATTATACGAGAAATCTGAAATGTTATCAAAGTGTGTGGTATAAGTAACATCAAATCGTTTTAATTCTATTCCATTAATGGTGACCAGATCTATAGCGTTGATAGAAATTGAAATAGTGTCTTCATCACTTAGGTCAGGAACTCGAATATCCCAAGAATCACCTTGATTCGCATTCATGCAATATAATACTTGAAAAGAATCATATGTTGGCTCGTAAAAAAAGACAGTGTCATTTGAATAGTAAGTATATTTCACGCTTTGTTGATCACCACAAAATAGTGGCGTATTAACAATCAATTTATTGCAACTAATTCCTTGAATGGTGGTATCACCAGATGACGAAATTTGAATAAAGTCTTCAAGAATTGGATTAGGAACTAAGAATATCTTTGAATAATACCAATTAGTCCCATCAGGTCCAAAAAACTGGGCAAATGTTGAATTGGTTACTAGTATTGTGATTATCACAGAAATTTTGATTAACTTTTTCATAGCACGTTGATTTAGATTGATTTTAGTTTGAAATTGAATAAGCAATGAAGGGCAGAGTACATTTCTACCCTCCTTGCTTAAGTAAATTCTAATTATTTGTTGACAAGAACTCTATTTTTATAGATATCTCCATCTTTAGTTGTGATGTTAACAAAGTACACGCCCATGACTGCATTCATGATATGCAGTTGTACTTTACCATCTTCGTGAATTGCAAATTCAAAAGGAACTTCTTGGCCACTAATATTAATAACTTGAATAGTGCCTATTTCATTTTTTTCAGGAACTTGTGCGAAAAATATTCCATCATTCGGATTTGGCATAATCTTAAGATTTTGAAAATCTAAATTATAATAAGAGTTGTTTCCAGTGGCACTTTTAGTACTTCCTGAATTAGCCAAAGGAATTTCACCTTGAATATCTTCACATAAATTTTCAAAGAAGCAAAGAATATTTCTAGACTGACGTGATGCCTTACCATGAAAATTTGTCGCCATGTATTCAATTTGCGAAATTTCTTCAGGTTGTAATTTCTCAATAACACCTGTATTGTTAGTAATACTGAGAAGATATCTTTTAAAGATTACAAAGTCCTCAAGTTCTTGTCTTGTTCTATCCATACCGTATGTAGCTAATTGTAATTCAATTACATCTAACATATTATTACAACTGTCAATATCTTTTCTGGATAAGAAATAATCCGCAATCTGACGCTTTGTCTCAATATTATCTCTGAAAAGAATCTTCTCTTTGACTACATTCCAATTTGTCTCAGAGCTATCTGCCATAGCATCAGAAATCATTAAATTGAGAATTAATTCTCTTTTATCCGAAAGGTCAAGTATTTCTATTTCTTTTTGACCACGTTGAGTAAAATTCACATACCGATCGGCTTTAATTTCATTGATCATTGTTTGTGGCATCGGATTAGGTTTAGTTTCAAGAAAATATATTAGATCATTGTTTCTTGCAACTTCAATATTCGAATCAATAATATCTTTTAGCCAAGAGTTAGGGAATAGCGTTTCATTTACTAGACCTAATTGTTGAATAATCGAAATTGATAGGAATGGACTTTTAGATAGTAATTCAGCTTTTATCTGATTATTATTTGACGTATTAATACCTGAAATTAAGTTTGATAGATATTGAGAATTCCCTATGTCCAGAAGACTATCTAATTCACTTTTTTTAGAAGACAATGAATTTTCTAAAATAGATAATTCATTATACATATTCGTAATCGAATTACTCGTAATTAACTTTCCATCTCCAATAGCAATTTTGGAATTAAATGATGATGGGCAATAATTAGTAGGGGATTCAATTAATGCAATATTACCCTGAATTTCAGTTGGTATTTGATTACTTGCTGATGAGTGAAAATAACCAAGTAGGTCTTGATCCAAACTGTTGATGTGTAAATCATTTATTGGTGAAGATTGATTTATGTTTGAAGAAAATGTGTTACCTGATGCACTTGTATGTGATCCTTGAAGCAGGCGTACTCCTTCGCCATTCATCAACGGGTCAAACGAATCAACTTCGTTAATAAAGTCAAATAAACCATCTGAATTTGAATTACATTTCCATTGTAGCCCTGTTGCATTCGAAATATTTGATTGATCATTTGAATTGAAACCTTTTGCTATATTTCCAACATTTAATCCGTCATAAAAATTACGATAAATCTCATTTGCTTGTGGTCCTGAATTTAAAATCAAAGTCCCGGTAGCAGGTTGTGATGAATTTTTATTGAACAAATTTCCTTCAACTAAATAGCCATTACTTTCTCGAATGGAGAGTTCATACATAGAGTTGATGTCAATTGGATGATTCGAGTTAAAATCAAATTTATTTCTTGTAATCACAGCATTATCAACAGCATCAATAAGTACACCATAAGAGTTGTTTTCAAAAAAACTTTGATCAATAAAAAGATTATAGAAAGTACCGAAATTCATTGCATGAAGACCGCATTTTAAATTTTTGAAATGATTCACGTTATAATCAATATCTGAAAAATTGTCTGGTTGTATGAAGTTTAAAGGATAAATACTACCTGTGCCAATGTATTCACCAATAACTTTATAACCAGCATCTATGGACTTAATACCTATGGTCCTATTGTTTGCTGTGATATTAGTTCTGTTATCAATAAAATTACATCCTTTAACGATTATACCATTAACGTGATACAAGGTTAGGGCAGCTAATGGTGCACTATCAAAATAATAATCATCCCAGATAAAGTCACAGTTTGTGAATTTACTTTGGTTAAGAATTTCAACTGAAGGATTTGTGGGATGCTGTGAATGATAATACAAAAATTCAGCTGATCTCCAATTATTTCTAAAAATAGTATTTGAGCAATTTATAACTGCACCAGTTTTCAGCCAATCTAAATTTTCATTTTGATCGTAACCGATAGTGCGAATAGCATTTCTGGAATTTTCAATTACCGCATCATTTTTGGTTGTAAGGTAAGATTGATAAAGTTGATTTTGAGGTGCAAATGCATCCCCCCAAACAGTGATTCCATCCCAGAAATTATTACAAGAACTCGTTAATTTACCCCCATCTAAATTTAAGTTTGAAGATTCTTTTACATCAATGCCATGATTTGTTGCCATTTTAACGATACATTTTATAGTTAGTGTCGCATTGTTTTTTACAACTAGGGGATTATAAAATTTAATATTAAAGTCCCAGGTCTCGTTTGAATTTACAGTTATTGGACTAGCATTATAATCCTCACATTTTACATATTCTCGAATAGATTTTAATGCAAGAGCCCTATGCATTCTAGCAATTTGCATTGGAGAAAAATTACAACTTTCACCTGTTCCTCCCATGATATTATTTGTACATGTATTGGTATTTGATAATACATTGCAATCCCAACCTGCATTGTGAGGGCAGGGTCCATAATTGAAAACGTCGGATAAATAGTCAGGACTATTTTGATTACATCCATTGCCTTGATAAGTATGAAATAAATCTAAATCGTGCGCGAGTTCATGGGCTAAATGCACGGCAAAGCCATAATCACCCATTTGATCCGCTTCGTTATTAAAAGTTACAATAAAATGTTGTAGCGAAAAGTTACTATTTGGTGATATTGTGTATCCTGAAGCATCACCATATGACCCAGCAGTAACGTGAATTAAAAACTTTTTTTGATTACTCGGTAAGGCTTGATAGTATGCGTTGTTTAGGGTTTCGCTATCACTTGTGCCCCACATGGTTGTATTCGGAATAAAAGTATAATTCGCCTCAAATCTGATTTTAGTATCTTGAAGGTACTGCACACCGGGAATTGGGTCAGATGCCGTGCAATTATTTGTATAGATGTTGTTTAGCCATGCTATAATCTGATTTAGTCTGCTAATCGAACTTGGGTCATTAGTCCAATTACCAGTACCATCGTCTTTTTGCCAAAAAACAAATTGGAGTGGAATAGTTACCACAGGATGAATAGCATAGTTTTCCAAATAAAATTGATAGCGATTGTATTTGTTTTGAAAATCAGGGCTGCTTTGATCGCAATCTAATTCGTATAAACTGTTTGAGGGGACTAAGTCATTATCATGATTTAGGTTGAAAGGATGCACCCATGAATTTTGGCTGTAAATTTCCATGGCTGACATGGAAAGAAACATGAATAGAAATTTTAATAATTTTTGCATAGAAAAAAAATAAGTTAATAAATCTAGTGTTGACGAATTGACACACTTGTTATGAATCAAATTTAGATTATGCAGAATTTTAATAATTTGCTTTTGTGCAAGTCTTGAGCCATTCAAATTGAACAAAACATCGGTATTTATTGACGTTGTCTCGCTTTCCTATTATTTATCAGGAATAATTATTCTAGTAAGAACACATGAATTATTAGTATTTCTACCCAGCAAGATTTTTAATTCGAAATAAAAAATTAGTACATGTACTAATTAAAGGTGTAATTATATCAAATATAATCCTCGGCTTTTTGCTGGAAACTAGATAAAATAAGGCCTTAAGGGAAAGAAGTGTATGATGAACTTGAAAATGATTTAATATTAAAGTCTATTTTTGGCTCCTAACCAATTAAATCAAAAAATATGTCATTTAACGGAAACGAAGGCGAATTTGTAACTTTGAACGATGCGTCACGCTGGACTGCTAACTACCGAAATACAATCCAACCTGGAGATGTAATTGCAGAGTTTTTAGGCAAAGAAAAAATCCTAGAATTATTGAATCAGGAAGGTTGTGTTGGGATTAGATCCTATTATGCCATTAATAATGAGGGTAATAAAACTCTTGTGTTAGTTGGTGTTGATCATGACGAAAATGATTTAGAAAATGGATTGCTTTTAGACAGGAGTATTATGTGTCCTCAACATTGCTCCAAAAGAAACAACTTAAATAGTTAAATCGTAAGTTTTCAAATTTAATGTCTGAGAAAACATTTTTTTTATTTGTATACATAACTTTAGGATTTTCAATTCTTCCTATCCTTCTTATTTCGATATTATACCTTCTAGGTAAAAAATGCGACCGTGATTTATACCTAATTTCATTTATTGAATTTTCGACTTTTGTTTCAAATTTTTTACTCTATAACACAGGTTTAGGACATCTAAAAATTCAATATACAATATATTCAATTTTAGAAATATCAATTTGGATTTATATTCTACAACATAAATTTTTAACTAATAAACAGGGTTATTTAATAATATTTAGTTCTACATTAATACTGTTATTGTTGTATCAAACTAATCAATTATTTCATTTCGAATTGATTTCCAGAATATTGCAATTTATATTGGGTTTAAAAATTCTTTTAAAGAATTTTGATTTTGAAAAAACAAATAAAAACCAATTTTTGAGTCATAATTTTTATCTGTCAATAGGATTATTAATCTATTCATTTTTTTCCATCAATCTTTATTTATTTCAAGACCTTTTAGTAAAAATGAAATTAAGTAGTTTTTCATTTGCTACCACTTCCCATCAATTCGCAGCAATAATCTATTTCTCATTACTCTCAATTAGCATATGGAAAAGCCAGAAGATTTAGTTTGGTATATTCTTACAAGTAGTGCATTTACAGCTTTAGTTGTAATCCTGTTCAGTGTATTGATATATAAGCAATTCAAGTTGAGATTAAAACAAAGGGAAGAATACGAACTCGCTCTCAAACAAAAGGAACTCGAACTAATCAATGCAGTTGTAAAAGCTCAGGAAGATGAGCGAACGCAAATTGCAAGAAATTTACATGACGATGTTGGAGCAACGCTTTCGATGACACAGCAAAAGTTGTCGGAAGCAACCCTCCATTTAAATAAGGATTCTGATGCAATCCAAGATATTTTATCGGTTGCAGATATGATAGAGAAGTCAGTAACCAGTTTGAGGTCAATAACCAATGGTATGTTACCGCATTATTTGCTGAATTTTGGATTAAGAAAATCAGTAGATCGTTTATTTGAAAATGCGCAGGAAAGCATAGGTAAGCCTTGTCTTGTGGTAAAGCACCTTCCTGCATCGGTGACAATAACAAAGGAGAGAGAGATTCAGATTTATTATATAATTTCTGAACTACTCAATAACTTAATTAAACACGCCAAACCTAATTTTATTGACGGCGAATTTTCGAAGTCTGGAGCTATGATTTCTTTTAGCCTGAGTCACGATGGAGTAGCAATAAGTCAGTCAGATTACGAATACCTGCAATTGAAAAATTCAGGAATTGGATTGTCTTCTATTGCTCATAGATTAACGATATTAAAAGGTTCATTGGATTTTGTTCGTGCCGATAGAGGAGGGAAAATAACGTTAAGAATTCCAATTACTAATTAATCATATCAGCATGTCAAAAAAGCAACGTGGAGAGAAAGGCGGACTCAAAATCAGAATCGGTATAGCAGATGACCATACGCTAGTTCGTGAGGGATTGGAAGCAGCTCTTAAAAATGAAGAAGGAATTTCCGTTGTATTTGACGCTGAAAATGGTGTTGAATTTCTTGAAAAACTCAAATCCAAAACTATTGATGTTGCTTTATTGGATCTAGATATGCCCGTCATGAGTGGCAAGGAGGTCTTAGAGAAATTGACAAAAAAATATCCTGAAATTGGGGTTATCGTCATTAGTATGCATACCAATGTGCATATCGTGGCCGAGCTCATTCAAATGGGAGCCAAGAGCTATCTTAAAAAGGATTGCAAGGTCGAAGAGCTTGTAGATGCTATTTATAATGTTCAATTCGATGGTTATCATTCTACCGATATTGTCAGTGAGGCAATGTTCATTCAAGTCAAAAAAAATAACCAACGAGAAGAAGCCATGGCATACTTCAATTTTTCTGAACGAGAAATGATGGTTATCCGTTTGATCTGCTCTGGTAGCACAAGTGAAGAAATTGGCGCACGCCTTGATTTATCCAAGAAAACCATCGACCGAACCCGCTCCAAATTATTCAAACTTCTTAACGCAAAAACTACAGCTGATTTTGCCCGCATATGCATTGAGAAAGGGTTGTATCAGCCGATTGGGAGGGGGTGAGGGATTTTTCTATATAAAATTAATTCTTTTGAAAGCTAAAAGTTTAAAAGAACTTTAATTATGTATGGCTAGACAAATTTCATATTACTTCAGGTTTTAATAAAGATGATAAGTTTAAAGTAACCGCAACAGAAATTCCTTTTTCGACAGAAGATAATTTTGACGCTAAAATACTTGAAAGTAAAATTTATAAAACTATAAAAACACAATTAGACAATTTAGAAAATGAATGCCCTAACCGCTAACACCACCTACCCAAAAGGCGGGGTTTCTCGCTGTAGACTGTTTTGTGGTAGCCGAAAGTTCAGTGCTCCAAATGAAGTTTAATGGTAAAAATCCAGCCCTTCGGGTAGCTGCAAACCGTTATTCCAATAATAAACCAAACATATTCTTATGGCAAAAATTACAGAGATAAGATTAACATTAGCCGTCTTTATTTATGGTATGGAGATAGACTTGAAAAATGTTATTAAGAAATATATAACTCCTTTTCAGGAAAATATAGATTTTCTGCAAGATCCTGAATTGGTTTCAAAGGTTATTGATCGATATAAAAAGGATAATAACACGTCGGAACCCTCAAGTAATGTTGATGACCTTCTTGATTATATTGATTTTCATGATTCATTTATCATACTAAGAAAGAATGAGGTTTTTTTACCTAAACCTACTGTAGATTATTTAAAATCGATTTTTCCTACTCTAACCGACATTACGCCAATTAGAAATAGAGTAATGCATACACGACCTCTATTGGGGGGTGATTTTAGTGTTGTATATGATTTTATTTTAAGTCTTAAGAGTAGTGATCCATTAGAATGGAAATTTTCCATTGAAACCAGAGAGTTAATTGAATCTGACCCATCCTATCTGCTTACCCTGCGATTACCGCCAATGGTGTCATTTGAATCACCGACCACAGTTGTTCATAATCTTCCTGCCCCTGATTTTGATGATACAGGATTTATCGGTAGAACAAAAGATGTAGAAGAAATTAAAAAACTTATTTTTTCGAATAAAGTCGTTAGTATTTTAGGTGATGGCGGTATAGGGAAAACCGCGCTTTCTGTAAAGGTAGCCTATGACCTTGTAGATATGGGTAAAGATTGCCCTTTTGAATTAATCATTTGGACGTCAGCAAAAACCACAATGCTAACTCACAGAGGAATTGAAGAAATATATAGTGCAATCACTGATTATACTGGATTGATTTCGGAGATTTCAGAATCCATTGTAGCATCGAATGAAGAAAATAAATTAGATACTATTCTTGAATATCTTGATTTGTTTAAAACTCTAATAATAATAGATAATCTAGAAACAATTCAAAGTGAAGAGGTTCGAGATTTTATTCGAGAGGCTCAAACCAAGTGTAACATAGTTATAACATCAAGGATTGGATTAGGAGAACTCGAGTATCCGAGAACATTATCTGGATTGAGTGAAAATGAATGTGCAAAACTTATTAGGGAAATTGCAAGAATTAGAAACAGCGACCTATTATTAAAATTGCCTCAGGCAACATTAGTTGATATTGCTTCTAAATTATATTATAATCCTTTAGCATTAAAGTGGTTCGTTAGTACTGTTGAGATGGGTGTTTCACCAACAGAGGTATTGAACAACAAAGATGATTTATTGAATTTCTGCTTGACCAATGTATATGAGAAACTTAGTGATGGTGCAATTTCTGTGCTCAATTCAATTCGTGCTTCTAGAAAAAAGTTAAGCAGTGCTGAAATACTCTATTTGTCAGATTTTACTCCTATTGAGGCTCGTAAATATTTAATTGAGTTATTCAAGACCACACTCATAAGTCGAGAAATTGTAGATGCAAGTAATCTTGAAGAAGTATATTATTTTATTCCAGATTTCGCAAAGGAGTTTTTATCTCAAAAGCATCCAATTAGTTCTGAATACGTAAAAATGATAACACGTAAAGGACGTGAATTGACTTCTGGAATTATCGGTATTAAAAAAATAAATAGTTTCAACGAGTTTTCAATCAACGCACTTGCGTGTGAAACACCAAATCAAAGGATAGCAGCCAAATTATTGTCAGAAGCCCTGAATTTTTCACGTGCAAACGATTATAAAGCTGCATTCGAAAAAGTTAACGAAGCCAAGAATGTTGATCCTAATTACTATGAAGTCTATCGTGTTGGTGCTTTCTTGAAAGCAACAAATGGCGACACACTTAGTGCTGAAGAGGATTACCTATTAGGTCTTGAAATTGCTCCTGAAAATCCAAGATTACTTTATTTTTATGCTCAGTTTCTACTATTTCATTTAGAGGATACCAAACAAGCTTTGGAATGTGCTAAAAAGGTGTACGAATTAAAGCCTAATCACCCCAACACTTCATTTCTCTTTGCAAGATGCTATAATGTTATGAAAGAGTTCAATAAGGCAATTCAAATAATTAGAAATTTAATAACCGAAACAGAACTTGATTCTAGGAATCTTAGAGTTGCCTACACTGAATTAATATCACTTTATTCTCACAGTGGTCAAAATTATTTCACCGTTGAAGGCGATATTGATCAGGGCATAAACCATTTCAAAAAATCATTCGAAACATTTAATGATTGCGTGACCAAAAATCTAGTTGATTTCAAGATGATTAAGAATTATTGTGAGGCACTAAATTCTTTTATGAGTTTGTTGCCTACCACCGAGATTCAGAATTGTCAAGAATATGTGAAAAGTGAAATTCTAAAGAATCAAAACAGAATCAGTTTAATTTATTTGAATAGAAAAATCTTTTTAAAATTTTCTGAGAAATTCGGTGACAATTCTTTAGAACATCTAGTTGATAAGCCTGTAACAGAAGGGAAAAAAGTTGGTAATATATTGAAAACATCTGCAGATTCATATGTTTTTATAGAATCTGAGAATGAGAAGTACTTTGCTCATTATACAAGTTTCAATAAATTAAGAAATGCAACGGACTTACGAAAAATCAAGGAGGGTCAAATGGTTTCATTTGAAGAAGGAAAAAATTCAAAAGGAATTTGTGCTATTAATGTAAATATAATAAGTGGTTAACAATACCTAAGCCACATTAAAACGCTGGCTTAGCTGCAACGTTACCTGCAAGCGTAGAACTACAAACGACCAACTAATGATGAAATTTGTAATGACAATCACACTTTCCTTTTTCACACTCTTTATTTTCGGACAACTAAGTGAATCAACAGAAAAAGAGAATCAAATAATAACAGCAAAATCTGATAGCTTAGGCATATCAATAAATCTGACAGACATTGATAGACTATAAAAACTCCGAATAAAAAAAGACCAAGTTTTCCTCGATTAAAAAAATTTTAATTTAAATTTTTAAAAATCCCACCTAATTTTCAAGGTATTTATCCGCATTTATTCGGATACACACGAATTCAATCGCATATACACGCATACAAACACATTCAAACGAAAAAATCCGCATTAAGACTTTTTAATGCGGATTTCTGATTCGCTTTCGCGATAGATTATTTTGACCGGTTACCGGTTGGGGTAG
>JACCDH010043000.1_pt1 | contig 12730 bp, 10 predicted proteins | sample 7442481 | NCBI WGS metagenome assembly JACCDH01 (sample SAMN15323433, study PRJNA562643) | freshwater metagenome | isolation source: river surface water | place: USA:Blue River Watershed | collected 2017-08-15
CCGCGCAGAGCCCCTGTCTGTGGCTTTCAACCGAGTCGCTAGCAAGTACCCAGAGTTTGCCGCAGAACACCAAGGCGTGAAGGTCTTGGGCTACTTCACACATGGCCCAGGCATCGTGTTCAACACCAAAAAACCCATCACGCGCGTTGAAGACCTCTCTGGCCTCAAATTCCGTGTGGGTGGTGGCATGGTCAACGAGATTTCTAAAACGCTCGACATGAACGTCACGCTGAAACCTGCGCCTGATTCATATGAGCTGTTGTCCAGCGGCGTGATGGACGGCACTTTGTTCCCAGCAGAGTCAACAGACTCCTTCAAAATTGACAAGATCATCAAGTTTGCCACTCAATTTCCTGGCGGTCTGTACAACACCAGCTTCGTTTTCATGATGAACCCGGCCAAGTACAACGCCCTTTCTGCTGAAGACAAGAAAGTGGTTGATGAGTTGTCGGGTGAGGCCGTCGCAAGTCGCTTTGGTAAGGCTTGGGATCGTGTGGACGATCTAGCTTTAGCGAACATGCAAAAAAATGGCGTTAAAGTCATCAAGGCAGACAACTTCTTTGTTCGAGATGTCAATGCACGCACCATCAAGCTGGAACGTGATTGGGCTCAAGCGGCCAAAGCCAAGGGTTTGAAAGATCCTTCAGGTACATTGTCTGAGTTCCGCGCTGAAATCGCAAAGCTGCAAAAGCAAAAGTGATTTGAGCTTTCCTAGGGCGAAAGCCCCAGGAAATGAAAGTATCAGCGGTATTTGCTCTCTCAGCAAATACCGCTTTTTTTGATGGGTCGACTTTGAAAAAACTACTTGAACTTTTGTGTGGCACGATCGCTGGTGCCGCTTTGTTCGGCATTATGTTGCTGACATTTTTTGATGTCTCTGGTCGGAAATTTCTATCGCATTCGATCACTGGCTCTTTGGAGTTGACCGAGTTACTCATGGTTGTTGTTATTTTTGCAGCACTTCCTTTGGTTTCTCTCAAAGGTGAACACGTGGTGTTCGATTCCTTGGATGCATTTTTACCTGCATGGGTTCGAAAGATTCAACAAGCGCTGATTCACATTGTCGCTGCAGCTTTGCTCATTGGCTTGGCTTATTTGATGTGGAAAACCGGCGGTGAATTTGCCATCACGGGTGAAACCACTGCCCAACTCAAAATCACCAAAGCCCCCTTCATTCAGGGCATGGGCTTGTTGTGTGGCTTAACGGGTTTGGTGCATCTGATCAAAGCTTTTTTACCGATCGATGAAAACGCCTCAGAAGGAGGCACCGTATGACAGCCGCATTGCTTGGTTTCTTGGCCATCTTCGTTTTGGCCCTCATTCGCATGCCCTTGGCATTTTCGATGGGGCTGGTCGGCATTGTGGGCATCGGTTTAACTCGCGGCTGGATGCCGGCCTTGGCCAGCACAGCACAGGTGGTTCACGAGACTGGATTTGCCTATACCTTGTCGGTCATTCCACTGTTCATCTTGATGGGCAATTTTGTGGCGCGGGCAGGCTTAGCACATGAGCTGTTTCATGCGGCTTACACCTTCATTGGTCATCGCCGAGGCGGTCTGGCCCATGCCACCATTGCCGCATGTGCAGGCTTTGGTGCCATCTGCGGCTCCTCCATCGCAACAGCCGCCACCATGGGCAAAGTGGCTTACCCGTCCATGAAAAAATTGGGTTACAGCGATGCGATGTCGACTGGTGTGATCGCCGCAGGTGGCACCTTGGGCATCATGATTCCGCCCTCCACCATTCTGGTGATCTACGGCATCATCACCGAAACCCACATTGGCAAGTTGTTTGCCGCAGGTGTTTTGCCTGGGATTTTGACGGCGATCCTCATGATGATGGCGGTCGTTTTGATGACTTGGCACAACCCTGAACACGCGCCTGCAGGCGAAAAATTCAGCTGGACAGAACGCTTACAAGCCGTCCGCGGTATTTGGGGTGTCTTGGTTTTGGTGATCCTGGTGCTGGGTGGTATTTACGGCGGCTTCTTTACCGCCACCGAAGGTGCTGGCATGGGTGCCACGGGCGCATTCCTTTTTGCGCTGGCCCGCAGAGCACTCAGCTGGAAAGCACTGATGGAGGTTTTGGTCGAATCAGCTCGCACCACGGCCATGCTCTTCACATTGCTGATTTCGGCCACAATTTTTGCAAATTTCGTCAACTACACCAGCTTGCCGTTTGAGCTCAAAGAGTGGATCACGCACTTAGGCTTGTCGCCCATCATGGTGGTGGCAGCGATGATGTTCATCTATGTTGTTCTTGGAACGGTGATGGAAGAACTGACCATGGTCTTGTTGACCATTCCACTGTTTTTCCCCATCGTGGTGCAATTGGGTTTTGACCCTGTTTGGTTTGGTGTGCTGATTGTGATGGTGATTCAAATTGGTTTGATTTCCCCACCCGTTGGCATGAACCTGTTTGTGCTTAACGCCTTGTTGCCCAAAGTTGGCTTGAATGCCATCTTCCGCGGCGTTTGGCCGATGGTGCTGGTCTTGGTGATCACGCTGGGCATTTTGCTGGCCTTTCCAAGCATCAGCTTGTGGTTACCTTCAATGATGGATTGATCATGCTAGACCCTCAAGCACAAGCTCTCATGCAACTCATGGTTGAAAAAGGTGTTCCACCGGTGAACACCATGACGCCGGCCGAAGCACGAGCGTCTTACCGATCTCGCCGCACCTTCACACAGCCTGATGCACCAGAAGTTTTCAAAGTTGAAGACCGCGTGGTCTCTGCCAATGGCGTGAATGTGCCTGTGCGGGTTTACCACCCGCATGCCGCCCAAACAGAGCATGCCCTGCCCGGCTTGGTCTACATCCACGGTGGTGGCTGGACCATCGGTGATCTCGACACGCACGATGTGTTGTGCCGCAGTTTGTGCCTTCAAGCCAAGGTGGTGGTGGTATCGGTTGACTATCGCATGGGGCCCGAACACAAATTCCCTGCGGCCTACGACGACACAGTGGCCGCTTTCAACTGGACTGTGGCGCATGCCAAAGAGTTGGGCATCGACCCAGCACGCATTGCCATCGGTGGCGACAGCGCTGGCGGCAACTTGTCTGCCGCTGCGTGCATCGGACTGCGTGATCAAAAGGGTTTGTCAGTTCAACCCGCATTTCAATTGTTGATCTATCCCGCCACCATCATGTGGCCAGACACCGCGTCCTATCACGCCAATGGCAAGGGGTACATGCTGACCAAAGAGTCCATTGCGTACTACACCGAAAATTATTTGCGCAATCGTGAAGATGCCAAAGACTGGCGCGCCTCTCCTCAATTGGCCAGCAGCCATGCAGGCCTGCCACCCGCCTTTGTCATGACGGCTGGTTTTGATCCATTGCGCGATGAAGGTTTGATGTATGCCGATGCGCTGTCTCAAGCTGGCGTGCCTGCGCAGTACATTTGCTTTGAACGTCAAATTCACGGCTTCATTACCATGGGCCGCGTGATGCAAGAGGCCAACACGGCTGTCACTTTGTGCGCCCAAGTGCTTCAAGCGCAATTGCACAAGGGCCAACGCTAAGACTTCAAACAAGTCGCGTCAACGGCCCTTCCCTTTAGCCTGCACGCGTGTGCACAACGCGTTGCGGGTACGGAATTTCAATGCCATGGGCATTGAGAAGTTTCAAAATGCTGAGGTTGATTTCAGACTTCAATGTCAGCAAACCTGATTGTTGCTCGTCAACCCAATAGTGCGCACCAAATTCCAGACCATCGGCCGCAAATGACGTCAGGGTCACAAAGGGCGCAGGCTCTTTCAGAACGCGCATTTGCAATTCACAGGCTTGCGTGAGCAAGCGCATCACCAAGTCAACATCGCTGCCATAAGCCACCAACACCGAAGTGCTTTGAAGCACCCGAGAATCGGCCAAGGACAAGTTCTCAACGCGGCTGTTGATGAGCATTTCATTGGGCACAATCGATTCGCGCCCCGTGGGCGCACGGATGACGGTATAGCGTGCTTTGATGTCGGTCACGCGACCTTCAAACCCATCCAACTTGACGCTGTCGCCAATACGCATGCTGCGCTCGGCCAAAATCACAAAGCCACTGACGTAGTTGGCAGCCAACTTTTGCAAACCAAAGCCAATGCCCACGCCCACTGCGCCGCCTAAAACAGACAAAGCTGTCAGGTCGATGCCCACAGCGGACAAGGACACCATCAGACCCACGAACATCAACAGTGACGTCACCGCATTGCTGACGGCTTTGCGCAATGACAATTCACTGCCCGTTGAAGTTCGCAACAAACGCGACTCGATGGCCGAGGACACCCACAGCGTGAGCAACATGACCAATCCTGCTGTCAAACCGCCTTCAATGAGGGTGCGCACAGACAAATGCGAGGATCCTACCTTCCATTGGATGAGATCGAGCTCTTCAAGCACCATGGGCAACAAACCTGTCAACCACAGCACCACTGCACCCCAGGCTAACCAAGACAGGCTTCGCTCGACTGGTCTAACCCAGGCTGCATCTTTGAAAGCCGACTGCAAAACTTTGACGCCCAAGCGAATGGCCGCCAAGGACACACAAACAGGCAGCAAAAAATCAAACAACCACAAAGGATGTGACTTGGCCCATATTGAACGGGAGGCGAACACCAAACCTAAGAGCAAACTGGGAAACAAAACGCCGTCGACCAATTGGCGTCCCAACAGGACCCTCAATTCCCACTGGAGGGTGGCACGGCGCAACGCCCAAACCAGGGACAGCGCCACGCCAACACAGGCAGCAAACAGCAACAACTCTTGCAAGGCTTCAAACGAGTTCAATCGGCCCCACCACAACTGTGGGTCGTTCATCATCAAAGGGACTTGGGACACAGGCTGGTCTTTCTAGATTTAAACATCGGCCAACACACGAATGTGCGCTTCGACACTGCGCGCCAAAGCGCTGAGGCTATAGCCACCCTCTAAACAACTGACAATGCGGCCTTTGGCGTGCTTGATCGCCACATCTTTGATGCGCTGTGTGATCCACACGTAATCTTGTTCGACCAAACCCAACTGTCCCATGTCGTCTTCGCGGTGGGCATCAAATCCAGCGCTGATGAAAATCAACTCTGGTTTGTGTTCTTCTAGGCGTGGCATCCAAATCATGTCGATCAACTCACGAATGTCCATGCCTTTGGTGTAGGCGGGTACCGGCAAGTTGACCAAGTTGGCGTCGCTCTTGCGGGCGCCACCTTCAGGATAAAAAGGATGCTGGTAAAAACTCACCATCAGGATGCGATCGTCGCCAGCCACGATGTCTTCGGTGCCATTGCCATGGTGCACATCAAAGTCAACAATGGCCACGCGGCTTAAACCATGGCGCTCCAGTGCATATTTGGCAGCAATGGCCACATTGTTGAAAAAACAAAAGCCCATGGCCTTGTCATGGCATGCGTGGTGCCCTGGTGGCCGCGTGGCGCAAAAAGCATTTTCAAGTTCACCCGCCATCACGGCATCGGTCGCTTCCAATGCGGCGCCAGCAGACCGAAGTGCCGCTTTCCAAGTATGACTGTTGATAGAGGTATCAGGGTCTAAGGCACTGTGAGTAGGACCACCAGCAGCCATGTCTTCAATCAAAGCATCGCTTAAACCCCGCAATGAGGCCACGTACATCCGGCCATGGGCCAACTCAATATCCGTTAAAGATGCCGGTGCAGGCTCTCTTCGGGTTAGGGCGTGGTCCAAGCCCGTGATGAGCAATCTGTCTTCAATCGCGTCCAAGCGCTGTGGACATTCAGGATGGCCCTCACCCATTTCGTGAAGTCGACAATCTGCGTGTGTGAAATAACCTGTAGCGCCCATGGGTAACTTTGCAAAATGCGGAATCATTTTCCTAAGGATTCCAGCTTATCACGACACCCCGTGCGCCTACAAAGGCTAAACTCAAGAGATGCGCATTTTGTCGACCCTTTTAGCTCTGCTGCTCTTGAGTTGTTCTTTGGCTGTGCAAGCCTCAGACACCAAGAAAAAACCCAAATCCAAATCGCCCAAAGCCACCGCGACCAGCCCTGCGGCCGGCCCCACCTACACCAAACGTCAAGATGTGAATGAGTGGGCCGAGCAAATGGCGAAATCTAGCCAACTCGATGTCAAATGGGTGAAAGCTCAATTGGCCCAAGCGCGTTTCATTCCCAGCATCCCCAAGTTGATTTTGCCGCCCACCCAAATCAGCAAGAAAAACTGGAATGCCTATCAAGCTCGCTTCATTGAACCCAAACGAATTCAGGCAGGTGTGCAGTTTTGGAAAGAAAACCAGAGCACCTTAGATCGCGCAGAACAGACCTTTGGGGTTCCACCTTGGTTGGTGGTGGGCATCATCGGTGTTGAAACTTTCTATGGCCAACACACAGGCAATTTTCGAACACTGGATGCCCTGAGCACATTGACCTTTGACTTTCCCAAAGAGCACCCACGTGCCACAGAACGTCAGGCATTTTTCTCCAAAGAACTGGCGCAGTTTTTATTGCTTGCGCACAAAGAAAAGGTCAAACCCAGCAGCATCAAGGGCAGTTATGCCGGTGCTTTGGGCTTGCCTCAATTCATGCCTTCCAGCTGGGCTAAGTTTGCTGTTGATTTTGATGGCGACCAACACATCGATTTGTTCGCCAACAAGGTGGATGTCATTGGCTCAGTGGCCAACTACTTCAAAGCATTCCAATGGCAAAGTGGCATGCCAACCCACTACCCCGTAACTTTCAATCGAGAATTGTTAGACATGGACGCACTGATGGCGCCCGACATTTTGCCAAGCTTCAGCATCGCCAACTTTGTGGCCAAAGGCGCTGTCATTGACGGCGAAGCGCTTGCACACAAAGGCCCGCTGGCATTGATTGAATTGCTGAATGGGGATGACCCGCCCAGTTATGTGGCTGGCACCGAAAATTTCTACGCCATCACACGCTACAACTGGAGCAGTTATTACGCGATGGCTGTGATTGAGTTGGGGCAAGCAGTGGAAAACAAGATCAAAGCCAAACCTTGAGCGGGTGCGCTATGAATCCTCTTAACCCCAAAAAATTAAATCTGACAAAGTGGACAGCCGTCAAACCTGTCGCCAAACAAAAACACTTTTTGGTTAGCAAAGTCATTCAACCTGAGTTGCCCAACGCGCCCATTGAATTTGTAGAAATAGAGTCTGTTTTCTCTAAGGCCACTCAGATCATTCCATGGCGGGAATTACAAAACGATGAGGTATGGCGGCAAGGTTGGGTCTGACCCAAAGGATACGGCAAGCAGGTTAGACATGATCCAATGAAATGAGGTTGGACCATTGCAATCTGGTATCAGCTTCATAATCCGCTATTAACCAAGCCCTAGACTTGTTATCAGCCATGTCGTTCAAAAATTCGCACAACACGCTGATAGATGCCTGATCCAAAGCCGCAAACGGCTGATCAAGACAAGTGATCATTGAACCGCTGGCCAACAATGCCAGCAAACCAACCTTGCGACGGCTACCAGCTGAAAGCATGTCTAAGCGCTTGGCCACATGCACCCTCATGCCTAGCGCCTCGCACAAATCAAGGCACAAAGCTTCATTCCAATGGGGACATTGATGACGCCAATGGGCCCATACATCTAAGGGTGTCTGTGAGTTGCAGCCGGGTAATTTAAGGTCAAGCCAAAAGGCATCCGAATGGGTCTCGGACAACAGGCTCAGCAAACGGGTTTTACCGCTCCCTTCATCGCCAGTCACTGCATTCAAGCCAGCGGCAATGCACAGTCCCTCGAACTCGGCAACAACATGGGCTGATGTTTTCAGTAATTTTTGAACGGGCATGTTCCCATGTTACCAAGCCTGCAGAATGGAGTTCGTCTTCTGAAAGATTTTCAGCCCACCTGTGGCATCAAAAACTCACGACTGATTCTGCCGCCCAACACATTGACGCGCTCCAAGAATTGCGTGAGATAAGCATGCAGGCCCGTGGCCAAAATTTCATCAATTCGGCCATAGGCCAAATCTGCACGCAATTTGCCGGCATGGCGCAAAGTTTCGCTTTGCATGTTGTCGGTCACTGCTTCTAAATTGTTCACCACCTCGTTCAAGCTGGCGTGCAAAGAACGCGGCATGTCGGGTCGCAAAATAAGCAGTTCCGCAACACGGTCAGGGCGAATCACATCGCGGTAGACCTTGCGATAAATTTCAAAGCCACTGACACTGCGCAAGATGGCGCTCCAGTGATAGAAGTCAAACTCTTGCGAGCCATCCAAGCCCGCTTCGGGTGCAAGCGTTTGTGATTGGGTTGAATTGGAGGTGATGGGCGTAAGCATGGACGCAACTGGCAATGCACCAAATCGATCGTTTTGTCCCGCATGAAACTTCACATCCACCAAACGCGCCGTGTTGTCGGCACGCTCTAAGAAGGTCCCCAAGCGCATAAAGTGCAAGGACTCGTCCATCAGCATGGTGCCCACGGTGACGCCACGCGACAAATGAGATCTGAACTTCACCCATTCGAAAAATTTGCCTGGATCAGCATCAAATTCGCCAGAGCGAATCATGCGGTTCACTTCCAGCCAGGTTTGGTTTTGCGTCTCCCACACTTCGGTGGTCAGTGCACCTCGAACTGCCCTGGCGTTTTCACGTGCAGCGCGCAAGCATGAAATGATTGACGACGGGTTGTTGGGGTCCATCACCATGAACTGCATCACATGGTGCGGTGTGACCTCACCATGCAGCTGGGTATAGGCAGGCAACAATTCACTGATCGACAACAAACCTTCCCAACCGGCTTGCACGGTGGCACTGGACTGTGGCAACAAGGAAGTTTCATAGCTCACATTCAACATGCGAGCGGTGTTTTCGGCGCGCTCGGTGTAGCGCGACATCCAAAACAAGTGATCTGCGGTACGGCTTAGCATGGTGCTTCTTTCAAATTCTTGATGGGTGCGCAATGGCAGTCAATTGCAGCTCAAGCTTGCAAAATCCAAGTGTCTTTGGTGCCACCGCCCTGCGATGAATTGACCACCAAAGAGCCTTCTTTCAAAGCCACACGGGTTAAGCCGCCTGGCACCATTTGAACGGTGCGACCACTGAGCACAAAAGGTCGCAAATCAATGTGACGAGGTGCCACACCGCTTTCAACATAGGTGGGACAACTCGACAAACTCAAGGTCGGTTGCGCAATGTAGCCAGATGGATTGGCGATCAACGCGGCCCGAAAATCTTCTATTTCTGCTTGGGTAGATGCGGGCCCTACCAGCATGCCATACCCCCCTGCACCGTGCACCTCTTTGACCACCAAGTCTTTCAAGTAGGCCAAGGTATAGGCCAAGTCATCTGGCTTGCGGCACATGAAAGTGGGCACGTTGTTCAGAATTGGCTTCTCACCCAAATAAAACTCAATCATTTGCGGCACATACGGGTAGATGGATTTGTCATCGGCCACGCCTGTGCCCACGGCATTGCAGATGGCCACATTGCCTGCGCGGTAGGCGTCCATCAAACCGGCGCAACCCAAAGTTGAAGTGGGCCTGAACACTTTGGGATCGAGGAAGTCATCGTCGACACGTCTGTAAATGACATCGACACGCTTGGGTCCCCGGGTGGTTCGCATGTAGACAAACTGGTCTTTGACAAACAAGTCTTGACCCTCAACCAACTCCACACCCATTTGCTGCGCCAAGAAAGCGTGCTCAAAATAGGCGCTGTTGTACATGCCTGGCGTTAACACCACCACGGTAGGTTCTGCAGAGGAGGCAGGGCTTGAGGCACGCAAGGTTTCTAGCAACAAATCGGGGTAATGGGCCACAGGTGCCACGCGGTGGCGGCTGAACAATTCGGGAAACAAACGCATCATCATCTTGCGGTCTTCCAGCATGTAACTCACACCGCTGGGCACGCGCAGGTTGTCTTCCAAAACGTAATACTCGCCCTCCCCTTGTGCATTGGGTGCACGCACTATGTCAATGCCGCTGATGTGGGAGTAAATTTGGTGCGGCACATCCACGCCCATCATCTCGGGACGGAATTGCGCGTTGTTCAAGATTTGATCGGCTGGAATGATGCCCGCTTTGATGATTTCTTGGTCGTGATAGACATCGTGAATGAAGCGATTGAGGGCCGTGACGCGTTGCACCAAGCCCTTTTCCATGCTTTGCCACTCATGGGCGGGAATGATGCGCGGAATCAGGTCAAAGGGAATGAGTCGCTCAGTGCCAGAGCCACTTTCGTCTTTGTCACCATAGACGGCAAAGGTGATGCCCACCCGGCGAAAAATCATTTCGGCCTCTTCGCGCCGCGCCAGCATCGTGCTGCTGCTCTGCCCCGACAACCAATCGGCATAAGCCTTGTAATGGGCCCTGACAGGACTGCCCGGCTGCGTGGCCGTGGCCTGACTGTACATCTCATCAAATCGCTGCATCTGACTTCACTCCTGTTTTCTGAAAAGCAAGATGCATACCCGCACCCTCTCACCAAACGGCCGCTTAAGGCGCCTTGAAGTGCCAATAGCGACGTTTGAGGTTTCGCTCACAGTCTAGCGCTTGTGGCGTTTGGCTTTGCCAATGGGCAGCACCGCAAACTGGTGACATGGCCAAAGGCACCCCCAACTGGGCATACCGCGCGACCACTTGAGGCGACGGATGGCCATAGCGGTTGCGATAGCCCGCCTGCACCACGGCCCATTTCGGCATGAGTTGCTGCACAAAATCAAAGCCTGAGGAAGTTAGGCTGCCGTGGTGTGGCACCAGCAAAAAATCCACCGCTTGAAGGGCATGCGCCTGTAACAAAGCCTGCTCTTGTGGCGCCTCGATGTCGCCTACCAACAATGCACTGGCGGTCCGTGCATCATGCCCATTTTGCGAAAGGTCGCCTTGACTTGCATCAATCCTCAACACACAACTGAGGCCGTTGGAGGTTTTGTTCAAGGCGTAGTCGGCCAGTGCAGGATGCAAGACCTCAAATCGAACCCCATCCCATGTCCACTTTTGTCCCGCATAGCACCGATTCACATCACGCAATTGCGACAAAGGGTGGCCCGCCTCCAATGAAGTCCACAAATCAGCATGGGGATGATTTGCCAACACAGCAGACGCTCCGCCTGTGTGATCACTGTCGCGGTGGCTCAGCATCAAACGGTCTAAGTCAACCCCCATTCGTGACATGAATGGCACCAACACACGCTGTCCCGCATCCGCATCAGCTCCCCAAGTGGGCCCAGTGTCGTAAAGCAAAGCATGGTGCGCCGTTCTGAGCAACACTGCATTGCCTTGACCAATGTCCAGCGCCCACAAATCAAACTGACCCCAAACGGGCTTGGGTACTTGCCACAAGCCAATGGGCAAAAGCCACAAAACACCCCAACACCGCAAAGCCCAGGGCCATTGTTGAAAACAGATCAAGGCACCCAGGATGGCCAACAGCGTCAGTCCCATCGGTGCTTGTGCAAAGTGCCATACACCAGAGGGCCATTGCGACAACCATGTCAAACCCCACATCAAGGGCTCAAATGCCCCGGCCGCCACATGCCACAAAGGATGCCAGACCCATCCCGCCAAAGCCAGAGGCGTCACGCACAAAGTCACCCAAGGAATGGCCATCAAATTGGCCAGCATCCCTGAAACCGACAATTGACCAAAAAACAAAATAGACAAGGGTGCCAATGCAACGGTCACCACCCACTGCTCGCGAACAAGCGACTTGAAGTAAGTGAACAGGCGAATGCCCAACATGAGGCGAAATTCCACAAATGGCCCAGACTGCACTATTTTGGCGTCCTGAACCTCCAAATTGGTGCACTTTGAAGCTGCGCCGGGGTCAGCCAGGATCAAGGCGCCCACAGCCACAAAACTCAACCAAAAACTCGCTTGCAACAAGGCCCAGGGATCCCAAACGCTCACCACCCACAAGGCCAAAGCCCAGCTGCCATACCAAGGCCAACGCACACCCTGCCAGCGCAAAACAGACAAGACGAACAGCATCAAAACGGTTCTTTGTGCGGGCAAGCCCCATCCACAAAAAACGGCATAGCCCAAAGCCACAAGCAAGCCGCCTACCGATGCGGCAAGGGGTGCCGGTAAACGCAGACACAGCACACTTCCCCGTCGCGCAGAAGATCGCCAACCCCAGGCCAACAAGACAGACGCAAGCCAAGCCAGCATGGTGATGTGCAAGCCAGAAATGCTCATCAAATGCGCCACACCCGTCGCTCTGAAAATCTGCCAATCGCTTGACGCAATTTCGGCTTGATCTCCCATCACCAAGGCGGCAATCACGCCTGCTGAGGACTTGGCGCCAAGCTCGCTGGCCTGCAGCGTTGAATGAATTTGCGCACGCACTTGTTGACGCCACCGGTCCACTGGATAACGCCAGGAACTGCTGAGCTTGTTGGGTGGCCTTTGACCCTTGCCCGCATGAACACTGCCTGTCGCCATGATCCCCAACTCCCACAAACGCAACTCTTCGTCAAAACCACCCGGATTGAGACTGCCATGGGGCAACTTCAGCCGAACCTGAAACTGCCATTGATCACCTGCTTGTAGGCTCTGCCACAGCGGCAAGTCCATGCTGCTGGGCGCTTCCCAATCGGACCAATTGAACTCAATGAAAGTTGGGACCTTGACCGCATCACCTGATGAGGCCAGGCTTGCGCGCAGCACCCGCCCGCGAAACAGAACACCCTTCTCACCCATCCGCGGCAATGACGCCACTTCCACCAAGGCATGCAAGTCTTGCCCCTCTAAGCGCGGGTTCAATGCCTCTTGCATTTGCAACGCACAACGTGCATTGACCA
>JACCDH010490892.1_pt1 | contig 12730 bp, 12 predicted proteins | sample 7442481 | NCBI WGS metagenome assembly JACCDH01 (sample SAMN15323433, study PRJNA562643) | freshwater metagenome | isolation source: river surface water | place: USA:Blue River Watershed | collected 2017-08-15
CGTGATCGCCGGCGCGATCAGCTGGCCGCATACGCTGGTGGCGCTGGTGACCGCCGCAATCGGCGGCTACGTCGGCGCAGCGTTCGCACGCAAGCTGCCGGCAAAGTGGCTGAAGCGGCTGGTGATCGTGGTCGGCGCGGTGCTGACCACCGTCTACTTCGCCAAGACGTACAAAATCGCCTGAGGCCGGATCGCCTCAGGCTGACGCTCTTGCGCGTTCAGGCTTTCACGAACGTAAACTCGATTTCCACACTCGCACCGAGCGGCAGCGCGCTGACGCCGACGCTGGTGCGTGCCGGCGGCGTCACGCCATCGGCGAACACCTGCTCCCACGCGGCATTGATCTGCGCGAACTCGTCGAAGCGCGTCGTGAAGATGCGCGCGACCAGCAAGTCGTCCAGCGTAAGCCCGTAATCTGGCAGCGCGCGCTGCAGGTTGTCGAGGATCGTGCGCGTCTCCGCGCCGGGGCCACCGGCGGCAAGCTGGTTGGTGCTGTAATCGAGGCCGATCATGCCGGACACGTGATAGGTACTCCCGATCTGCACGCAAGGCGTGTAGCGAAAGCGCGGTGCCGGAATATTCGGCGACGTAACGGCGATTCTCATGGTGGCATTCCCGTGTGATGGCCTTTTCGGTGTGGTCAGGCCTTTGGCTTGTACGCGATCGCCTTGATCTCGATCAGCAGGTGCGGATGCGGCAGCTGGTGCACGGCGACGGTGGTGCGCGTCGGGCCGGTATAGTCGAAGAATTCGCCATACACCTCGTTGTAGCCGCCGAAGTCGTTCATGTTGACCAGATAGGTGCACACTTCGACCAGGTCCGACAGGTCCGCCCCCTCGGCGCGCAGCAGGTCGCGAATATTTTCAATCACGGTTCGCGTCTGCACGCGAATATCGAGTTGCGTGGTGCCCATCGCGTCGGCGCTGGCGCCGGCGAAGGTGTTGTCCGGCCGGCGCGAGCTGGTACCGGACACGTACAGGAAATCACCCGCGCGCTTGATGTGCGGGAATTTTCCGCGCGGCGTCGCTTTGCCCTCGACAACTCGTCCGGTCGATGCTGCATTTGCTGCGGTCATTTTTTATCCTCCTGGTCCACGCGCACGCAGACGTTGGTGATTTCGGAATAGAAGTTCAGCGAGTGCATGCCGCCCTCACGGCCGATGCCGGAGTAGCCACCGCCGCCGAACGGCGTGCGCAGGTCACGCAGGTACCAGGTATTCACCCAGCTCAGGCCCACTCGCATACGCTCGGCGACACGATGGCCGCGGCTCAGGTTCGTGGTCCATATCGTCGCCGCCAGTCCATACCTGGTGTCGTTCGCCTTCGCGATCACTTCTTCCTCGGTATCGAAGGGCGTCACGTGGCAGATCGGGCCAAAGACTTCCTCTTTGACGCAACGCGCGTGCTCAGGCAATCCGGCGATGACGGTCGGCTCGACCCAGAAGCCGTTGTCTCGGCTGTCACCGAATTTCGGGCAGCCGCCGCCGGTCAGGATCTGCGCGCCCTCTTCGCGCGCCAGTTGGAAATAGCTCAGCACCTTGTCACGATGTTCGCGTGAGACCATCGGGCCCATGCCCGTGTCCGGGTCGGCGGGACGGCCCAGCTTCAATGCCTTCACTCGTTTTACCAATTCGTTGACGAATTCGTCGTAGAACGAGCGCTCGACATATACGCGCTCCGAATTCAGGCAGACCTGCCCGGAGTTCAGGAAGATCGCATTCATCATGCCGTCATACACTTTGGACTTGTCGCAGTCGGCGAAGATGATGCCGGCATTCTTGCCACCCAGCTCGAAGGACACAGGCTTCACATGCTCGGCGGCGGCACGCATGATCGCGCTGCCGGTGCGCGATTCGCCGGTGAAGGTGATCGCGTCGATATCGGGATGCGTGGTGATGAATTCGCCCGCGGAATTCGGGCCGAAGCCATGCACGAGGTTGAATGCGCCGGCTGGCACGCCGACCGTGTCCATCACCTCGGCCAGCAGCGTTGCGGTACCTGGCGTTTCTTCGGACGGCTTCGCGACCACGGCATTACCGCAGGCCATCGCCGGCGCGATCTTCCAGGTCAGCAGCAGCAGCGGCAGGTTCCATGGCGAGATCACGCCAACCACGCCGAGCGGCTTGCGCACCGCAAAGTTCAGCGCATGCGCACCGCCGGCCAGGTCCATGCGGAACGCATCGATGGGCGCGGTCTTGATGATGTCTGCAAACACGCGGAAATTGGCTGCACCACGCGGAATATCGGTCGTCGCAGCCATACTGCGCGTCTTGCCGGTATCGGCGATTTCGACCGCGAGAAAATCTTCGAAGCGGCGGTCGATTTCATTGGCGATCTCATACAGCAGGCTGGCTCGGTCATTGACCGTCATGCTGCCCCAGGGACCCGACAGCGAGCGGCGGCCCGCCTCGATCGCTGCATTTACCGTTGCGCGGTCAGCCTCGTGAACCTCCGCAAACAAGGATCCATCCACCGGGTCGATATCCTGAAAGACGCGATCGCTGCTGACCCATTGGCCATTGACATAGTTTCGGAACTGCCTCATTCAGAAATTCCTTTTCAACGTTACAAATTCAATAATCGCGACAATCACAGAAGCCGGACGATGGCCGCACCGCTGCCATACTGCGGGCCGTAGGCGTAGACCTTCGCCTTGCCGAGCCGCCCGCCCATTGCGCCGATCGCGAAGCCGAAATGCTTGAAGCCCATATCGACCTTGGCCTGCGTGCGATAGTCCGGTAACTGGCGCATCAGCTCATCGAGATTCCGTGACTCGATGGTCTTCAGGATGCGCTGGTTCCAGTCATCCTCGGTCGCGCTGACGATCGCATCCTCGGCAAATGGACGGCTTTCCCGGAATTCGGAACCGGACAGGCCGCCAACCGCGAGCACGACCACGCGTTTGCCTTGCGACACGGCCTGCGCGGCGACCAGCTCGCCCATCGTTCGGGTCCGGTCAAAGTCGTGATAGATATTGTTCGCGACGATCATCACCGGAATCTCGCCGTCCGGATTCAGCATCGCGTTAGCGGTGAGCGTGCCGGTGTCGAGCGGGAAGCCCGGATAGTCGACCATCTTCGACGGCATGCCACCACGGTTTGCCGCCTTGACGCAGGCGCGTGCCAGCGATACGTCAGAGGTGATGTCGTAGCGAATCTCGCCGAGTTCATGCCAGTTTTCGTCGACATGCAGGCCGGCCATCCGCGGTCGGGCTTGCCAGGGCTGATCAAGCACGGCCATCCAGCGCGTCGAATAGATCACAAGACTATCCGGCTTCAACTCATCGATCTCCTTCGCGACGCGCTGCATCGCGCTGACCAGCGGCTTGTAGGGTTCTTCATTGCGCTTCAGGAGCATCAGCGGACTGGCCGGCACCAGGTAGGCGGCCACCACGCCGGGCATCTCCGATAGCGTCACATCGCTCTGGCCAGTATCGCCCAGCAGCCACTGCTTCCATTGCGAGAACGCGGAGCGGCCGAAGCGTCGCTGTCCCGGATGACGCAAGTCGTGCACGATGCCCATCAGGCCGCGCGGCAGCACCAGCATCAGCACGATCGACAACAGCCCCAATACCAGCGCGCCCTGCCCGGATGCCGGCGCGATGATGCGATCAATGATGATGAATACGATACCGCCCAGCACCGGGCCAGCGACAGTACCCATGCCACCGGAAACCACCACGAACACGATAGCCGAGGCCCAGGACACGGCGAACGCCGCCGGCGGCGTGACGATCACGACGTCCATGAAATACAGGCCGGACGCGAGTCCTGTGATCGCGGAGCTGAACAGGAACACGGTGGTCTTCACCTTGCCGACATCGATGCCGCTGGAGCGCGCAGCTTCTTCGTCGTCACGCACCGCCGTCAGCGCGAGGCCATAGGATGACCGCATCCAGCGCCAGATGATCGCCGTGGTGACCAGCAACAGGATCAGCGACACGTAATACAGCTGAGTCAGCGTGACGTCGGATTTCATCTGCATGCCTCCACCCGCACCGACGATGCGCCAGCCGTTGAACACCGACGAAACCGACTCGGCGATCAGCCAGGTCGCGATCGCGAAGTATGCACCCTGCAGCTTCAGCAGCGGCAAGGCGCCAAGGAAGATCAGCAACAGGATCGCGACGCGGCGCGTGTAATCGCTGGCGAACACGTCGGCCCCAGGCACGAGCCAGATCAGCCATTCATACAGGATCCACACCACCACGGCGACGGTGACGCCGATTTTCATGCGGCGCTTGCTGCCGCTTTCGCGCACCGGCAGGCACAACAGCCATGCGAAAAGGAAAGAGGCAATGCCGGCCACTGGCCACGCAGTCCAGATATGCGCGGGCGAGTAGTAGTACACAATCGCCTGTGCGAAGCCGCCGAGACCGATGAACACCTGCTGGCCGAAGGTGAGCAGTCCGGCGTAGCCGGCCATCAGGTTCCATGCATGGCCGAGGATCGCGAACACGAACACCGAGAACAGCAGATGCAGTCCATAGCTGTCGGACTTCATCGTGGCAGGCAGGAACAGCAGGATCAGGACGAGCAGCGCCCCCCAGTACATACCGCTGCGGCCAGAGAAGGAATCGAGGAAAGGTTTGGTGCTCATGAATTTAACCTTTCTTCATCAGGCCCTGCGGGCGCAGCACCAGCGCGAGCAGGATCAGCAGATATCCCGACACCAGCTGTGCGGGAGGACCGAAATAGGTGCCACCCAGCACCTGCACGATGCCGAGCAGGATGCCGCCGATAAAACTGCCCATCAGTGAACCGAGGCCGCCGAGGATCACGACGCCGAATGCCAGCAGCAGGAAAGGCGCGCCATCGAAAGGCTGGAACGATCGCGACATGCCGATCATGAAGCCGGCGACCGATGCGGTGGACAGTGCAACGCCGCTGGCAACCGCATACACATGCGAGGTCCGCATGCCCATCAGCGCGGCGATCTCCGGATCATCGCTGGCGGCGCGGATCGCGCGGCCGATGTGCGTGCCCTTCAGCCATGCGGCCAGTGCGGCCAGCAGCACAGCGGCGGCGATGAAGAAGCCCAGTTTCAGCGTCGAGATGCTCAAGTCTTCGCTGATCTTGATGGCCGAGTACGACAGATCGTTGCGGATCGCCGCAGCGTCGGCGCTGAAGATCAGCAGCATGCCCTGGCTCAATACGATGGACATGCCGAAGGTGACGATCAGCGGCAGCATCAGCGCGAACACCGGCGACATGCCACGGCGCTCGGCCGCCTGCATCGAGATATGGTTCAGCAGGCCGCGCTGCACCACATAACCGATGATGAACATCAGCGGCACCACGATGATCAGCGTCCAGAATGGCGGCAGCAGAAAGGCCGACATCATCGTCACGCAAAGATAGGCGGCGACGATCAGCCAATCGCCGTGCGACAGGTTCACTAGGCGCATCACGCCGAAGTTCAACGCGAGGCCGACGCTGATCAGCGCGTAGTACCCGCCGAGCATCGCGCCGGACAGCACACTGTTGATCAGGTCGATGCCGACCCAGTACAGCTCTTCGTTATTCATGACCGACCCCATGGTGTTCCGCGCCTGATTCCGAACCGAAGTACGCGGCGGTAATGACTTTCTCGCTGACTTCGCCGGGACGACCCTCGAGCACGATCGCGCCTTCGAGCATCACGACAAAGCGCGTGCAGACCGACAACGCGCGCTTCAGGTCCTGTTCGACGATGATCAGCGTGCGGCCGGAGGCCATCACGCCTTTCAGGTTCTTGTAGATTTCCTCGACCATCAGTGGCGACAGGCCGAGCGACAGTTCGTCGAACGCGATCAGCTTCGGTGACGACATCAGCGCACGGCCGATCGCGACCATCTGCTGCTCGCCGCCGGACATCTGCGACACCACCTGCGACTTGCGCTCAGCGAGGCGCGGGAACAGCGTGTAAATTTCGGCGAGGCGGCGCGGGATGTCGGCGCGGCAGCGCGGCAGGTAGGCCCCCGAAAGCAGGTTATCCTCGACCGACATGCGCGGGAACAGTCTGCGGCCCTCGGGCACCAGAGTGACGCCGACATCGACGATGTCCTCGGAGGCCATGCGGTCGAGTCTATGGCCCTCGAATTCGATCTGGCCGCGGATGTGTGCACGCGCGCCCTGGTTCATCAGGCCGACCAGCGAGCGCAGCAGGGTCGATTTGCCGGATCCGTTCGCGCCGATGATGGCGAGCACCTCGCCACGCTGCAGCTCGAGCGAAATGTCGTAGATCGCGCGCAGCTCTCCGTAATAGGCCGACAGGCTGGTGACTCGCAGCGCCGGCTTGGAATTTTTATCAGCTGCCAAGGTAGACACGCTTCACCTCAGGTAGGTTGATCACTTTCGAGGGCTCGCCGATGGCGAGCACTTCGCCGCCGGCCAGCGCCATCAGGCGGTCGGTGGCGGTCAGCATGGTGCGGATCACGTGCTCGATCCAGATGACCGTGATGCCCATGTTGCGGATGCGGCGTACCAGCTCGATGAACTCGGTCACTTCCTGTTCGGTCAGGCCGGCCGAAACTTCATCGATCAGTAGCAGCTTCGGCCGCATCGCAAGCGCGCGCGCCAGTTCGTGGCGCTTGCGCACCAGTAGCGGGAGGCGTCCGGCCAGCATGCCGGAGAAGCGCGTGAGGCCGGTGACGGCGAGCGTGCGCTCTATCCATTCAGTTGCCTCGGCGCCGGACAGGCCGCCGGCGAAGATCGCGGCCACGCGCAGGTTGTCGAAGACCGTCATCTGGCCGAACGGACGCGGCACCTGGTAGGTACGCGCGATGCCCATCCGAGCGCGATCGTGTGTCGGCATCGTCGAGATGTCTTCACCGTTGAAGATGATCTCTCCCTCGGAGGGCTCGATATGCCCGGACAGCATGCCGAACAGTGTGGTCTTGCCCGCACCGTTGGGGCCGATGATGCCGAGGATCTCGCCCTCGCCGACACTGAAGTTCACGTGGTTGGCGATGACGACGGCACCGAAGGATTTGCTCAGGTCGCGGACCTGCAGAATGTCAGCCATGGTTAGCGCACTTCATCGATGGCCTTCGCGATCCACTGGCAGAGGAAATGCTTCGGGTCCTCGAAACCGTAGATATCGTCGAAGTGGTTGAAACCTTCCTGCCGCCAACGCTTGGCACGGTTGCCGGCAGCGGTCCATGCGGCGTGAAAATCTTCCGAGTGCCGCTTGAATTCGTCGGGCTCGTCACTGCCCCAGGTGATCAGCGCGGGCGTGGCGGACTTGCGCACCGTGAACATCGGCGAATTGCGCCGGATCACGCCATCGTCCAGTTGCAGCATCGGCTGCGCATTCGCGAAGCGCAGCGGCTGCAGGTCATACAAACCACTGACCAACACTGCACCGGCCAGCGGATCCTGCGGCAACCCATAGTTCTCGGCCCATTCGGTCTGCAGGCACATCGCGGTCAGGTGCGCGCCTACTGAATGGCCGCCCAGCACGACGCGAGTCGGGTCACCGCCGTATTTTTGAATGTTCTTCAGCACCCAGGCCACTGCCGAGCGGCACTGGCGCGTGATCTCGTCGACACTGACCTTGGGCACCAGCGAATAATTGACGACGACCGTGGTGAAGCCGAGCTGCGCCGGGCCCAGCGCGACACAGCTGAACTCCTTCGACGACAGGATCTTGAAATATCCGCCGTGGATGAAGATAAAGACCGGCGCATTCGGTACCGATGCCGGAAAGATGTCGAGCGTCTCGTCGAGCGTCGGGCCATAGGGTACGTCGAGTTCGCAGCGCAACTTGTGTCGCGCCAGGCGGCTCTCGTCGATATAGTGGCGCGCGTACACCATGAAATCCGGGACTGACAGCTCGACGTCGTATTGCGCGTCGAGCTCGGCTTGCGTGCTGTATTGGCGATAGAGTGTTGGCATGGTTTTAGCGACCTGTATCGGTAGCCTTCGCTACCCACTGGCAGAGGAAATGCTTCGGGTCCTCGAAACCGTAGATCGCGTCGAAATGATTTTTGCCCTCCTGCGGCAGGCGCTTGGAACGATTGCCGGCGGCTGTCCAGGCAGCGATGTACTCGTCAGACTGACGGCCGAATTCGTCCGGCTCGTCGCCGCCCCAGGTGATGAGCGCCGGCGTCCGGCACGGGCGCACTGAGAACATGGGTGAGTTGCGGCGGATGACGCCATCGTCGAATTGCAGCATCGGCTGCATCAGCGAATAACGCAGTGGCTGCAGGTCGTACAAACCGCTGACCAGCACCGCGCCGGCCAGCGGATCCTTCGGCAGACCGTACTCTTCGGCCCACTCGGTCTGCAGGCACATCGCCGTCAGGTGACCTCCGGCCGAGTGTCCGCCGACGACCACCCGGTTCGGGTCGCCGCCATAATTCTTGATATTCCTGAGCACCCAAGCCACCGCCGAGCGGCACTGCCGAGTGATCTCGTCAACGCTGACCCTGGGTACCAGCGAGTAGTTGACGACGACGGTCGTGATACCCAGTTCCACCAGCCCAAGTGCGACACAGCTGAATTCTTTCGACGACAACATGCGCCAGTAACCGCCGTGGATGAACACAAACACCGGCGCATTCGGCGTCGCCGCCGGAAAAATATCGATGGTCTCATCGAGCGTCTGTCCGAAGGGCACGTCGAGATGGCATCGAAGGCGGTTGCGCGCGTCACGACTTACGTCGATGAAGTGACGCGCATACACCATGAAATCGGGCACGGACTTCTCGACGTCGTACTGCGCGTCGATCTCGGCCTGCGTGCTGAATCCGCGATAAAGTTTCGGCATGGGGTCGAAGCCGTCCCGTCCGGGAAAACCCGGACGGGAACTTCAGGCAAGAAGAGTGGAAGGTAAAAGGATCAGTACTGAGTCATTTCGGCGGTCTTCTTCACCGACGGATAGACTTCGTTGAACACGTTTTCCTTCACCATGCGCTTGCCGGAAGCGTCCATGTGCCATTGCGCGCCACCGAGCGGCTGCACCGAATAGTGCTGCTCGTTGAACTTGACGTTGCCGGCAACGGTTTCAAGATTGGTCGCATCGAGCGCCTTGAGCACCGCAGCGCGATCTTTCGTGCCCGCGCGCTGAATTGCGTCGAGCAGCACATCCCAACCGGCGTCATCGTAGCCGAGCGGCGGAATGTATTGCAGACCGGTGGCTTTTTCGAACTTGTCCACCAGACCCTGGCCGGTGTAACCGCCGAACTTCGACTTGCCTGGATACGCCGGCGACCAGAAGTTCACCGACAGCACGTTCAGCGCCGGCTTGCCGATCGCGTTCATCGGCTCCGGATAACCGGTGGCCTTGTCGATGACATACATCTTCGGCTTGTAGCCCGCCTGCGCTGCCTGTTGCAGGTAGTTCTGCAGGTCCGGCGGCGCAAGCACGCCGACGACGACTTCAACCTTGTTGCGCTTGAACTGGTTGATGATGGACGAGAAATCCGGCAGGCCTTGCTGGAAGCGGCCCGGGTCGGTCGGCTTCCAGCCTTCCTTCTTGAACGCCGGATCGAACAGTTGCGCGAACACGGTGCCGTCCGGATCGTTCGGGTACAGGTAGCCGATGTTGCCGTTGAAGCCGCCCTTCACGGTCTTGATCATCGCGATATGGTTCTTCACCAGATCGACCACCGAGAAGAAGAAGGCGTAGGTATGCTTGTAGGTCTTGGGCTTGCCATCCGGTCCGAACAGCCATGCCTCGACCGGCGTATTGACCATCACGCAAGGGATCTGGTTACGTTCGCACAGGTCGGACGGCGCGTTGGTGGTGTCGGGCGTACCCTGCGCCATCAGGAAATCAACCTTGTCCTGCAGGATCGCGCGTGTAGCAGCTTCAGCGGAGCCGGCGACCGTGCTCTTGCTATCGTAGATTTTGTAATCAATCTTGCACATCTGGTTGCCGACCTTCAGGCCGCCGGCCTTGTTGATCGGACCGACCTTATTGTCGTCGACCCAAGGCGCGTCTTTTGCCACCGCTGCCAGCGCACCGGTGACGGGCGTGATGCGCGCCACCTTGATCACGCACTGATCTGCTGCCATCGCGCCGCCGGACAGCGCCATCCCCAGTACGCCGGCTGCCAGTGCGACGCCGGTATTCAGTTTACGTCCCATGCTTGCTCCTTCAGTTTGTATCGGTTTTTTTAGTTACAGCGGAAACAACGTGGTGCAACGGCGAAAACTACAGCGTGAACTCAACAACAGCGGCCCCGGCGCCGTACACGGGACCATAACCATGAATGCGCGCGCCAACGAAACGCCCTTTCAGCGCGCCCAGAATCCAGTACAGATGTTTGAAGCCCATGTCGGCCTTGGCCTCTTTCGCATACTCGGGAACGGTTCGACGCAGCTGCGACACATCGCCTGCCTCCAGCAGATGCAGGATGCGCTGGTTCCATTTGTCGTCCTCGGCACTGGCGATGCGATCGCTGCGCGGATCGATCTCGGTACGGAAGATCGAGCCTGACATGCCGCCGACGCCAACGACAGCGATACGCTTGCCGGCCTCTTCCGCACACTGCGCGGCGAGCGCGCCGAGTTTTTCGGTGGTCTCGGGGCTGTGATACAGATTGTTCGATGCCATCACGACCGGACGCTCGGGCGTCCCGATGCCCAGCGTCGAACACGCGACGATGGTGCCGGTATCGATAGGAAAGGCTTCATAATTCACGCCGCGTGCATGCACGCCTGCGTGGTGCGAGCGCGCTACGCAAGCATGAGCAAGCTCGGTATCGGCGTGGATGTCATACGGCAGGTCGCCATACTCATACCAGTTTTCATCCACGTGCACGCCGGTGTTGCGGCGGCGGGTCAGCCATTGCTGGTCGAGCACCGCGAACCACGTAGTGGAATAAACGAGCACAGTATCGGGACGCGACGCTTCGAGTGCGCGACCCGCGCGCTGCATCGCTGAGTGGAGACGCCCCCACGGGGTGATCTCCGGCTTGAGCTTGGGCAGCGGGCTGCCGGGAACGAGGAATGCTGAAACGATAGGCATGTTGTCGTCGCCTCAGTCAACCAGGCTGCCAATATTGAAATCGCGGGAACCGCCGGAACGCGATGATCCCCCGTAGCTGCCAGCGGATTCCTGGCCGCCGGAGATCAGCGACATGCCCTCCTTGCGCAGATCCCAGCCCATCACCGCATTGCCGGTGCCGATCACGGTGCCGTACCCGTACAGCTCGGCGGCCAGCTCCGGATAACCCATCGCAGCGTGCATCCAGGTGAACGCGCCGGACTTCACCTCGGCATACGACTCCTCGATGAACTGCGGCAGCAGGCGGAAGACCTCCTTCATATGTCCTTTGCGCATCAGTTCGATCATCCGCATATCCCACTGGTAGCCGGCATAGTTCTGCGGGTGCTCCTTGGACATATCCTCGGGGATCGTCGGCTCTTCGTGGAAGTGCCAGTGCGACAGCGTGTTCGATGCGAGTAGCACGGCGCGGCGGCCGGTGCGGCGGATCGCTTCGCGGGTGGCCTTCCCGAGCGTGTCCATCTCGGTCAGGCCTTCCTTGGTGGTCAGGTAATAAGGCGAGTTGTTCGCAGAGATGACGACGACTGGAATATCCCATTGCGGCCGGATCATGTGCAGCGTGACGATGGTGCCGTAATCGACGCGGAAATTAGGGTTGCGCATCATCTTCGTCACCATACCGACCTTGCGCCCTTCTTCATGGCAGGCCTCGGCCAGCTCGACGTCGACTTCGAGCGAAAACTTGTAGCGGAACAGGTTCGGGAAGATCGGATCGACCGATTTTCCGCTCAGCTGGCGCACGCCGAGAAAGTGATGCCCGACGGTAGTAATCCAGTGCGGCGAATGCACCAGCAGCACATCCGGCTTCATCGCTTCAAGATCGGCACGCGCACGTTCATAGGCCCATCGCAAAGGTTCCCAGCCGCCCTGCGACCGGGGCTCGTTCTGCGGCGGGTTTTCGCCATAGACGAGATGAGGGGGATGAGGGGCGAGAAAACCGCCGACGATTTCACCTTGCGCCATGTCTTGCTCCACTAACTGTTTCAGCCCCGAAGGACCGAGATTGGGTTTATCAACGGAGAGGATGAGTCAAGCACTGCCAGGAGCCCGGACCTGCCAACCCGATCTTGGCTGATCGACCCGTGAAACCCGACTCCTGTCCACCGTATACGGGGTAAATATTAGTCCGTATACGAGGCATTTCGGAGCGATACTATTCCTTGATTTTCCTGAAGTCAAGCACTCAACCCATCATTTTTATCAAGTATTTCCTTGGCTTTTCGGGATGGTCGATCATAAAAACTTGGCTTGACGAATATTTTAAGAGCGTTTATAAATCGACTCGCTACTCCTTAAACAGCAGAAATAAATTACGTATACATTGTAATTTCAGGATATCTTTTTTATGAATAACATCATCTGTGGCCGCTTGGTAAAGCATTCGCTCAAGCATCAGACGGCGGCATGGCGAGGACCGAATGTTGGACAAAACTAAATTCGACGGGCCGGAAGCCACGCGGCTTCAAGGGCCGAACGCCGACCCGACCTCGGGCATATCGTCGGGCGTACGCCATATTCTGGATAACTTCCAACTCGAGGAAATCGCGTCTCACTTGCTGCGCCGCGCGCATTTCCATGCAGAGGACATGTTCGCGCGTGAATTCGCCAATGAAGGAATCACGCCGCGCCAAAAGGCCGCGCTGATCAGCATCTACAAGCACCCTGGCCAGAGCCAGAAGGCGCTGGCCGAGAGCCTGTTCATGGACCACAACACGGTCGCCGACATGGTCTCGCGC